>OBLI01000587.1_pt1 | contig 38684 bp, 27 predicted proteins | sample 1519701 | NCBI WGS metagenome assembly OBLI01 (sample SAMEA3663005, study PRJEB22513) | pig gut metagenome | biome: pig gut; feature: pig-associated habitat; material: faeces | place: France | collected 2012
GAGAGGGAACTTGGTACGGTATGTATCCCAGAGGGACCAGGAACTGTAATAGTTGGCCTGCTTTTCTGCCCGATGAGGTTTGCCGTCGGTCCCCAGATATCGACGCATCAGACTGTCAGTCACCTGGAAGGGGCTATGGAAAGTGCGATAAAGGGATGTGTAGAAGATGGTACGCTGTTCGTCCGACCCACCTTCCACCTCAATGCGTCCCAACAAATCCTGCCAACGAGCTGCTGCCTCGCGTGCTATCTGATCGAAATCCTTCTCCCAGATGGTTGTAGAGGGTACTACCGCCAGTTCATCCTTCAGTCCTGTACCCACCATAATGCGTATCTCCACGCGGCCGTTCAGAGCCTGTGAGAAGGTAAGCCTCGCTTTTCCATTCCCCACGGAATCTATACAGAAGGGCGTGTTTGCCAGTAACCGGTAGTACAAGTGGTAATGTCCTCGGCCACAAGTATTCCTACTCATCACATATCCTTCGCCCTCGGCAGGCCCTGTTTGACAAAAGTGGGCCTCATGTACATGCTCAAAGGAGGAAGATGGATTCAGTTCCAGTTGGGGAATCTTGCCCTGCTGAAAGGAAAACTCCTCAACAGCCAGATGAGTGGTGGCCGTGGCACGGAAGAGGGTACCATCCTGCAGAGTGACTGAGTAAAAGCCTGGCCTGGCCTGCTCACTACTTTTCACCAAACGCGGCTTGTCGGAAGACACACAAGGCAAGAGCGACACATTGCCTCCGCATCCGCTTCCTCCCACTCCCGACAGGCGATTGATGCTGAATCCGCTTATGATGTCCACCTCATAATCATAGCCAGGATGCTGACGAGGATTACTGTCGGGACATACCTGTATCATCCCATAGGGTACGGACGCCCCAGGAGTCATCTGTCCGTAGTCATTGGCTGTTCCGATAAAGAGATTCACATCCCCCAGATGATTCTGAGGCACATCAAAGGCGGCTTTTGCCAAAAGTGGAAAAGTAACCAGAATAAGAGTTAAATAAGCCTTCATTAGGATATTACGTATGATAAGATTCATACGCAAAGTTACACAATATTCCCCACACGGCTATTGCTGGCAGGCGAATCTTTTACCCTGATATCCCTGACTTGCTCAGCCATTCTCCTCCTGTGCTCCACGCGGCAGTCTCCCTCCTCATGAGAGCTTGCATGATGGCTCTCATCCACAAACAGAAATGTACAGACTCTAATCTCTCATCGGACAGAAAAGAGTATTTCCTCCCCTTCGTCGGAATCCGGAACTATATGGATAGAAATAAAAATGTGTGCCTCGTGGTGCCCCAATCCACTGAATCTTTGTACCTTTGCAGCCGAAACGAGAAATGTGGATAGATTTGGGCTGATTGCAACCACAATAAAAAATGCTAAAAAGGGTAAAGTAAAGCGCTTTACCACGCATTTATGCCTACATCTTTTCCCCTGCTTGTTGATTGTTCAACTTTAATGATTCAATTGACTATGGGTTATCTATTTACCTCAGAATCTGTGTCTGAAGGTCATCCCGATAAGGTGGCCGATCAGATAAGTGATGCTATTCTTGACAAGTTGCTGGCCTTTGATCCTCAGTCCCACGTGGCCTGCGAGACCATGGTGACCACAGGACAGGTATTCCTCTCGGGAGAGGTTACCAGCGAAGCGTATATCGACCTTCAGCGCGTGGCACGTGAAGTAATCAACCGTATCGGTTACACCAAGGCCGAGTATATGTTTGACGGAAACAGTTGTGGCGTGTTGAGCGCCATTCACGAACAGAGTCCCGACATACACAGAGGCGTGAACCGACAAGCACCCGAGGAGCAGGGAGCTGGCGACCAGGGTATGATGTTTGGATATGCAACCAACGAGACCGACAATTACATGCCATTGGGACTCGACCTGGCCCACCGACTTCTGGTGGTATTGGCTGAAATACGCAAGGAGGGCAAACAGATGACTTATCTGCGTCCCGATGCCAAAAGTCAGGTCACTATCGAATACTCCGACGGAGGTGCACCTCTGCGTATCGATACCATCGTCCTCTCCACCCAACACGATGAATTTGACAGCGATGAGGCCATGCAAAGGCAGATAGAGAAGGACGTGAGGGAGATACTGGTGCCTCGCATGCTGCAGGGAATACAGAAACCCGAGATACTGGCACTCTTCGATGAAAACATCAAGTACTATGTCAACCCCACGGGTAAGTTTGTCATTGGTGGACCTCACGGAGATACCGGTCTCACGGGCCGTAAGATAATCGTGGACACCTACGGAGGCAAGGGTGCCCATGGCGGAGGAGCATTCAGCGGCAAGGACCCTTCCAAGGTGGACCGTTCGGCTGCCTATGCTGCACGTCATATTGCCAAGAACATGGTGGCAGCAGGAGTAGCTGATGAGATGCTGGTACAGTTGAGTTATGCCATCGGTGTGGCAGAACCTGTGAGTGTGTATGTCAATACTTACGGACGCAGTCATGTCCAACTGACCGACAGCCAGATAGCCGAGCGCATCAGGCAGATGTTCCCTCTCACCCCCTATGCCATAGAGAAACGTCTCAAGTTGCGCAATCCCATCTACGAGGAGACTGCTGCTTACGGACACATGGGCAGAGAGCCCCGTGTGGTGACCAAACGCTTTGAGTCACTCTATCATACCACCAAGGAGATTGAGGTGGAACTCTTCACATGGGAGAAACTCGATTACGTGAAACAAATCCAGGAGGCATTTGGCCTCTGATACTTACAGGCGCGTCTGAAGGCCATCAGCACAGGTGAGCCTCTCGGGCGCGTACATAATATTATATAGATATCGTGGACATCAAAAGCATATGCGTATACTGCGCCAGCAGTTCGCAAGTGGACCGCAAGTATTTCGATGCGGCATACCAGTTGGGTAAAGGTATGGCCCAGCGTGGCATCATGCTTGTCAACGGAGCAGGCAATCAGGGACTGATGAATGCCTCTGCCAATGGTTGTCTTCAGAATGGTGGTCAGGCTCTGGGCATCATACCCACATTCATGATAGAGGAAGGGTGGTGTCATCAGCATATGACACGCATCGTGGAGACGGCCGACATGCACATGCGTCAACAGAAGATGGCTCAGATGAGCGATGCTGCCATCTTCCTCCCTGGAGGATGCGGCACGCTGGCCGAGATGAGCGAACTGATTACGTGGAAGCAACTGGGACTCTATCTCAAGCCTATCGTAATCCTCAATACCGATGGATACTATGACTCCCTGCTCGCATTCCTGCAGCAGTCGGCCGATGCACATTTCATGCGTCAGCAGCACACCGCCATCTGGCGTGTGGCCACCACTCCCGAGGAAGCACTCCATCTGGTACAAGATACCCCTATGTGGGATACTTCCATACGCCGATTTGCTGCCCTATGATCATTTGTGGGGTCCATGGCACACCCTTGATGCAAGTGCCCGACAGCCTCCAGACTGCACCCTCTCATCAGGAGCCAGACACGGTACTCCTCCCGACAGAAGGCGATACAGTACCGTCAGATACGCCTCTGCATGTCCAACCCGCAGTCTCCCCTGCCGTCCGTCACGAACCTGTGGCAGACTCCCTTCACCGGGAATATCCTCTCCCAAAGGATACCTTAGGGGAAGCCTGCGCCACATCTGCCACCCTATGGACTCTGCCATCGGACTCCCTCGCTCATGAGACCTCTACTGATAGCCTCATCAAGGCCCTGACGCACTTCCCGCAATCTGACAAGGGCTTCTTCTGTGACACCCCTTACTGGCATCCCGAACTCTCAAGCAGAACCCAGGGATTCCCCTGTACCAGGATTCCCTATGGGGCAAGTTCCGACAGCATGCTCACCTGCGGCGTGCTCCTATGCTTCGTCATGCTGATATACATCCTGTTGCGTTATGGTCACGAGATGCGCTCGCAGATGCATGACTTCTTTCTCCCCTCACACACCCGTCAGGGACGCCGGCAGTCACAAAGCATGGCTCAGGGATTGCTCTCCATGCCTTTCGTCTGTCTGTTGCTCAGCATCATGGGAGGTATAGCCATCTCCGTAATTGAACAGAAGCGTTTGGGACAGATGTCAAGCATCATGGACCGCCTCTCGCTGCAAGCCATATACGTCATGGTGTGGTGGGCTTACTTTCTGTGTAAAGCATATTCTTACAAGTTTCTCAATTGGATTTTCTTTGATAAGCAAGTACGTCAGGAGTGGCACAACGTCCAGTTCTTCTTGTTCATTCTCGAGGCTGTAACACTCTTCCCTGTTCTCCTCGTTATGCTATACACCACCCCCTCCTGCAACGTGATTGCAGGCAGCCTTTTGGGAGTGATAGTACTCATCAAGAGCCTTCTCTTATTCAAGTCCATACGCTTATTTTATGTTAAAACTTATGGTGTATTGCATTTATTTGTGTACTTTTGCACCCTCGAAGTGGCTCCTCTATGGGTTACGATTGAATTTTTGACACAAATTACGGACTTACTATAAGAATAATTACGGAAGAAATGACTATTAAGAAGGTTCTCGTATCGCAGCCAAAACCCTCGTCAGAAAAGTCGCCTTACTATGACATTGCCAAGTCTTTGAACGTGGACATAGTGTTCCGCCCATTTATCAAAGTGGAAGGTGTGACCCCCAGAGAGTTCAGACAGCAGAAAATAAATATTCTGGATTATACTGCGATTGTTTTCACTTCGCGTCACGCAGTGGACCATTTCTTCAATCTGTGCCGTGAACTCCGTGTCACTATTCCCGAGGATATGAAATACTTCTGCATCACCGAGATGGTGGCTCTCTATATTCAGAAGTATGTACAGTATCGCAAGCGCAAGGTTTTCTTCGGTACCACAGGCAAGGCCGATGGTCTGGTGACTGTCATCTACAAGCACAAGGCTGAGAGGTATTTCATCCCTATGAGTGACGTTCACAACGATGATATCTCTGAATTGCTGGCTGCCAAGAATATCTGTCATGCATGCGGTGTGATGTATCGTACCGTAAGCAACGATTTCACCCCCGATGAGCCGTTTGATTATGACATGCTCATCTTCTTCAGTCCAAGCGGCGTACAGGCTCTGAAGAAGAATTTCCCCGACTTTAAGCAGGGAGATATAGCCATAGGATGTTTCGGACCATCCACAGCACAGGCTGTTCGCGATGCAGGACTCAGACTGGACCTTGAGGCTCCCTCGCCCGAATATCCGAGCATTACGGCAGCCTTGAAGGCTTATATTGCCCAGGTAAATGGCTGATTCGCGCCTATACACTTTACCCAAGAGCGAACGTCTGTGCAGTCGGAAATCGCTGGAAAGACTCTTCAGCGGAGAGCGTCGGTCCATCAGTGTGTTTCCCATTAGGGCCGTCTTCATAGAGACCGACGAGCCAGGCATCCGCATCATGGTGAGCGTGAGCAAACGTCATTTCAAGCAGGCTGTGAAACGCAATCGAGTGAAGAGGCAGCTCAGGGAAGCCTACCGGCTTAACAAGCCTATTCTGCAGGGAATCCATACGGGACTGGATATAGCCTTCTTATGGAATATTTCAGAACTGCTGCCCACCAAGGCCATCATGCAGAAGATGCAACATTTACTGTACCGCATTCATGAAAGCGTCGCGCAAACCAAGTAGACTCAGTCAGGCATTGGCATGGGTGGTAATGCTGCCCATCCTGTTCTATCGCCAATTCATCTCCCCACTCACTCCACCGTCTTGCAGGTTCACACCCACCTGCAGTCAATATGCCCTTGAGGCTCTGAGGCGTCATGGAGTATTGCGAGGCAGTTGGCTCACCATCCGACGTCTGTTGAGATGCCATCCCTGGGGTGGTAGCGGATATGACCCCGTGCCCGACTGAGGGATTCTTAACTGAGATAGGCTTCATTTAGGAATCTCACCCTTGTTTTTCTGCAGAGCCTTATTCTTCCGATATCCGATGGCAGTGAACTGGAATGAGAAGAAAGAGAAGAAGGGTGGTCTCCACAATCGGAGGCCACCCTTCTTCGGTAATAATCAGGTGGAAATGGTTTCCACGTATATGCTCATCCTGTTACTTCACCAGATACTTCTTGCCTCCGATGATATAGAGACCTGCGGGCAAGTTCTTCAGACTTACGCCCGGACGGAACATTCTGCCGTCAATGGTGTAGGTATTCTGGTCAGCAGGAGCCATGGGCGACAGTGTGCTGTTCACCTCCTGAATTCCGGTAAGAATAGCCTCCTTCTGAGCCTCGGTAATCAACTCGATATGGCGAATCTCGATGATATCATAACCATTCTCAATCACATCCCAGCGCACGAAGTCGCCAGCCTTTCCCCAGCCGAGTTTCTTGCGAGGTGTGGAGATATCTATGAAGGTACGTGCCCAATCCTCAGATGCAGGCATAAGGTCATACCAGTAATCGCGTCCTGCAGCGATGGGTGAGTAGAAGAACTCTCCCTTGGTGTCGGTAGCAGACTTGTATTCGAAGGTGATGTATATGACATCATCTTCCAGAGTCTTTTCCAATGGACTTACGGCCACATAGGGATCACCACCCAAGCATTCCACCAGATAAGTGTAGGGAGCAGTGCTTGTGATGGTAACATTATTCTGCATCATATCAGGTCTCAGTTCCAGATAGTTTGACTGGAATTCACTCTTGAGTCTCTCGTACATGGCTTCAGCCTCTTCCTGAGTGTAAGAGCCTTCGTATCCGGTCCATGCCTCGGAGGTTATTTCCTCCACATACTTAATCGTTTTCAGCAGTTCCTCGTCTTCTGTAACAAATGAGGTGTAGGTCTCATAGATCTTGTCTGCCAGCAGAGCCATTTTGAGGAATGTCTTCTTACAGCTGTATACAGAACGGAAGATGTCTGAGAACTCTTCCACGAGGGCATATTTCTCTGCGGCTGTGGTAGCTGTTGCCACATTCTTGATGGCATTGCGCATACGTGTGCGCAGTTCGTCGCTGAAGTTAGGTGTAGCCTCAAGGTCGGCCAGGTCATAAGTGTAGTCCAGCAGAGTGTTTGCTCTTGCCACAGCATGCTTGAGAGAATTGTCGATGCTTTCGGTGGCCTCATCAAGTGTTCCGCGGTAGAAGAGCTTGATGTTTCCGAATCCTGTCCAGTCATAATTGAGCCCTGTGCCAGGATTCTTGATACCCACTGTGAGTGTTCCATCGGTAACCTCCACAACGATGCTGTTGGCATAACGTCCGGCCTGGAATGCGTAGCAGCAGCTCTGTATTCCATGAGGTACATATCCCAGGAGCTCGGTCTCATACTCATCATAGATTTCCAAGTCTCGTACGGCAGCATCCTCGCCTATCCAGCAGTTCTCCAGATCTACAGCTTGAGATACGGGAATCATCTCCTCGATGACAGCAGGCAGATACACTTCACTCTCGTTGGCATAGATAGAAGCAGCCAGGTTGGTGCTATAGCGGTTACCTGTGCTCACACTGCCGCCTGGGCGGAATGTACCATAGACTTGGAACTCATAGATACCATTCTGCAGGTCTGTGAGAGTCTGGTACATGTCGAATGTCTTGGCGTAACTTTCGGCTGCACGAATCTTGCCATTGGTGCCAGAGCCAGTGGCTGTTACGCCTTCCCATCCCTCAAATCCATTGGTGAAGTCGGCATTGACCAGCATGTCGGTGATTTCGGTATCCTTCTCAAATCCTTCTGCAATGGCCTTCTTGGTCCATGTATCTATGGTGGCAGTTTCAGTAGCCAGTTGCTCTGCGTCGAGCACGTGCTGTGTCATGATGTAAGAGTAAGAGCCATTGATGAAGTCTTCGTTGGGCTCTATGTTCTCAGTCAGGTAAGATTCCAGTTTCTGAGCCATGGCGCCCGACAGGCCTGCCTCTGTCAGATAATCGAGGGTCTCCTGCATCTTGGCATCATAGTCGGCATATGCCTGCTTAGAGTCTAACAGCTCCTTCTTGATTTCCAAGAATTCCACATACTGAGTCAGGAATGCATCTCTGTCGGTGATGCCTTTCAGAACGGCCAGTCCATTTGTGAACTGTTCTATCAGGCTTGTTTGGGCAACCAAGTCCTGGAGCAGAGTCTCGCCATCCTCGAATACCATGTTGCTGAAGTCCTTGAAGGACTCTTCATCATGGATGTCGGCATAGATTCCTGCGTCGGTGACATATACGACACCATGGCTGCTCTCAAGCAGAGGATGGCTGTCCTCACTGAGGGTCTGATAGAAGTTTGGAGCTACCAGTTTTCCTCCGTTAAGCTTGTAGCAGAGTTCGCCAGAGGTAACGGCATCCTCGGAGATGATGGTTGTCTGTGTACCATAGAGAGAATAGCAGTTGGTGAATGTCATGTTGTCACCACGTGCACAATATACATGGTCGCCACTCGTACCTTCCACAACTGCGGTTGTCCAGCAGTTGGTCATTCTGGAACCCTGGTTACCTGCCCATCCTGTGAAGGCTGCAGCCTCTCTGTCACCAGAGATATTACCAGTCACATAGCAGTTGGTCATCAAGAAGCGGCATGCGCTGCCATCGCTGCAACCGATAATACCAGCCACATTCTGAGCGCTACCTGTTACGCTACCCTCGTTACCCAGATTGGTGAGGGTGGCTGTGCCACCGCCTGTACTACCGCCGATGAGGCCCACATAACCTTTACCGTTGATGTAGCAGTCATCACTGAGTATCAGATTGCTTATATCGGCGCCTCCGCTTACAGCTCCGAAGAGACCTACGAACATGTTGTCAGGCTTTTCGATGTAGAGACCGCTGATGCGATGCATTCCACCGTCAAACGTACCTGTGAAAGGAATCTGCTGCGATCCGATGGGCTCAATGGCCTTGCCTGTGAGATTGATGTCGGCAGTGAGACGTCCCTTGATGGTGGGATTATTGTTGGCCACCATATGAGAAAACCATACCATATGATCGGGCGTAGAGAGTGACAGGAAGCCTTCGTCATCGGGCTCCAGCAGGTGTGTGTTAAGTCCTCCACATACGGAGCACAGACCATCGCTCTGATACTGGTGATCGGGTATCGGATTGTCATTCTTCTCGTTGCTATAGGTAATCTCGCCCAGAGGTGTACCATCGCATTTCAGCTCACCTACAGCATATACCTGCTTGTAGGTGGTAAAGGGCATGGGGTAGGGGTTGGTGTCTATGGTCTGAGTCCAGGAGATGTTCGTCTGGTCACCATTGAGCAGGAAGCAGAGTCCTCCGTTGCTTACCATATCGGCAGTCACCTGAGTGCCCATAGCCTCAGCTGAGGAAGCCACAGGATTCAGATAGTAGCAATTGTAGAGAGTGGCATTCTGAGGACAGCGTGCCCATATGTTGAGGTCGCTTTCTTGCAGGTCCACAGAGCCCACCTGCACGCAGCTGCTCAGAACGGCTTTGGAGCCACACCAGCCAATGAAGCCGGCACAGTTAGTAGTGGTTTCGCTCGTGATGGCGCCTGCGAATAGGCAATTCTCAAAGGTCACTCCCGAAGAGTTGATTCCCACGAAACCACCGTGTGTGCCATCACCAGTGATGGTGGGCAGTATGTCCACGAAAGAACAGCAGTTGCGTATGGTGGCTCCTGATGTCTTACCGGCGATACCTCCAGAATACTTTTCGGTGCAAGCGATGGTGCCTTTTACAATCAGATTCTCCACAGTACCTGAGAGTACCTCGAAGGGTGAGGCATAACTGCCGTCTACATTATAGTTGACCGTAAGGGTATGTCCTGCTCCGTTGAAGTTGCCAGAGAAGAACTGCAAGCGTTTGCTGTAGGCAGTGAAGTCGATATCTGCTGTCAGTTCTGCATTGATACCAAAATGCAGGTTCTTGTTCACACGGTCCATGAATGCAGCCAATTCCTCGGCAGTACCTATCTGTACCAGTTCAGTAGGGTCATACTCAGGAGCAGTGGTGACGCGTATGTTGCGGAACTTGACAGTGGCAGCCTTGCTACCCAGGTCAAATCGCAGGAAATCGCCCTTGGCTCCCCAATCGAAGTTCTTGCGAGCATTGGTGATGTCCATGTAGGCCACACGCCATTCATCTCCCTCAGTGTGAGCCAGACCGTTATCAAAGTGCTGCTCTCGTCCGCCTGCTATGGGAGAGAAGAAGAATTCCACCAGTTCGGGCAGGCTTGTGTCACTCTGGTATTCCAGTATGATATAAGTCTCGTTGTCCTCCAGGTCTCGGGGAAGAGGAGTCAACTGGAAGAAGGGGTCTCCGCCTTGGGAGACAACGGTCATGACACCATCCTCTTCATCGGTGATGGTTACCTGATTCTCCGTTTTGGCGGCATGCGTCAGATAGATATCCTCTGCATAAGCATTTAGCGACATGGTCAGCAAAGCCGTAATGGCTGCGACATATCGCATCCAAATGGGTTTGTTTTTTTTCATACAAGTTTTAATTAGTTGTTTAAATATATAAAGTCTTATTAGCATCCTACGTTAGATTTAGGCACAATCCTAACAAGCAGATATCCTCCCTCTGCTGATTGCGATTGCAAATCTATCCTTTCTTTCTCAATTAAACAACATCATATTATGGATTTTTTTTCTAATTCTCCCCATTTTGCTTCCTCTTTGGACGATTTCTGAACGATTATGACCATTTTCTTACTTGCTGATAAACCATATTTTTTATGATATCTCTCGTGCTCGATACATTACTTTATTTATTTTTGCGTAAATTTGCCATGCCCCTAAAAAAAGATAAAGCTAGAATTGCCCCAACTTAAAATAAGAACATGAAGGCGAAGAAGTATTTGCTGAATGCCTTGCTGCTCATGACATGTGTGGCAGGAAACGCCCAGAATCCCTACCTTCCCCTGTGGGAACATCTGCCCGATGGAGAACCACGGGTGTTTGAAGACCCCGACAACCCAGGGAAATGGCGTGCGTATATCATCGGATCACATGACCTTACCTACACAGCCTATTGCGGAAACGACATACGCATGTGGTCGGCACCCATTGAGGACTTGAGCCAATGGCGTGACGAAGGACCTATCTTCAGCCATTATGTAGATGGCAAGTGGGATACCATGTATGCACCCGACCTGGTGGAGGTGAAGGACAAGACCACAGGAGAGAAGACCTATTGGCTCTATCCTCACTCTCGTGGCTGGGGACGTGTGGCCATGGTATGCAAGAGCCATCGACCCGACGGGCCTTTCACGCCTGTCAATCTGAATAACGAAGGAACCCGCTGTCTGGAGGGCTCATACATTGACTTTGATCCCTCTGTGTTTGTAGAAGAAGTGACAGACAAGAAAGATCCCGACTACGAGAAGGGATTCCGCGCCTATGTCTTCTACGGATTCCGGCACTCTACAGCCTTTGAGCTCAATCAGGATGATATGTACTCGGTCCGCCCAGGCACCAAGGTACATGACTACTTCATCCCTGCCAGTGAACGATATGGTGAACTGATGGACCCGCCAGGTACCAAGTATCCTGCCCTATATGAAGGACAGAACCCAGGAGACTTCAATTTCTTTGAAGCCTCATCCATACGTCAGGTAGGCAACAAGTACGTGATGGTATTCTCGGGATTCTCAGGACCCGATTACGGTCTGTGGTCCACCAACTCAGCCTTACGTTATGCTTATGGCGACAGTCCGCTGGGGCCCTGGCGCTCGGGAGGTGTTCTTGTGGACTCTCGTGGTATAGTGCCCAACGAGGATGGTACACATCTGACCACCTCAAACTTCAATCACAACACCCATGGATCCATTCAAGAGATAGGTGGCCAATGGTATGTGTTCTATCATCGACCTCCCCGATGCTTCGGCAATGCCCGTCAGGCAATGGTGGCTCCTGTCAAGATAGAATGGGACAAGAAGCCCGTGGCTCAGGGAGGCAAAGTGCGCATAACAGCCTATGACCCTTATGTAAAGAATCAGGAATGGACCGCATCGGCATCAGATGGCACCACCTATTCGGGAGCAGAGGTTACCTCAGAAGGATTCCAGATATTCGGCCTTCCACCCTACAGATACTATTCTGCGGGTATTGCATGCTATTTGAATGGTAACGAATGGATGCAGGATAATTTTGATGTCTGGAATAACAGTATGGACCTGGCAGGAGTGACCAATGGGGGCGTCATCGGCTTCAAGTATTTCGGTTTTGAAGGTCTGCATAAAGATACCAAAGGAGTAAAATCCTTTTCTGGTACCCAAAAGGGAGATGACACCGCACTCAATCTGTGGCTGACCCCAGGCGGAAACGGCGCGTTTCGCATACATGTGATGCTGGATGGACCTTATGCCAATCAGGTGTGGAAAGGCAAAGAGTTGGGTGTGATAGACATACCCGCCGATGCACCTCAAGTGGCAAGAAATTACCAGTTGCCCACTCCCGAAGTGGAAGGACTGAAGGGAAAACACGCAATCTATCTGGTGGTGGAAGGGCCTCAAGTAAACAAACCTAATCAGCATCGGCATGCTCCCTCGGCGTCACCCCTGCAACCTCGTCCTCAGGGACTCTTTGACCTGCATGGACTGGGATTCTCAAAGAAAGGCGAATCCTGTCAGCCCGAAACCATCCCACAAGTAACCATCCTGGTGGATGGCCGTAATATTCATCTGCCCTCCGTACCTGAGTTTGCCTCCAACGAGAATGGATACATGGATGCCTCCAATTATCAGACTTATGCTCCGCTTGGTGCCAACTCGGTCATCACAGCCTCTGCTTCTGACCCCAGCGTAGAGATACGAGTGGGAGATATCGTAGACGGCCGAGCCGTGGTCACCTGTGTATGGAAAGGCCTGAAGAAGGTGTACAAGATAAACTGATTCAAAACGATATGCAACGTGTCCTATTAGTCCTGTCCCTGCTTATAACCTCTGTGGCTCAGGCCCAGAGCATACAAGTGAAGAATCCTCTGATGTGGACAGATGCTCCTGACCCCGACATCATTCGCGTGGGTGACTATTACTATTTGGTTACCACCACCATGCATCTGTTTCCTGGAGGGCCTGTCATGAGAAGTCGTGACCTGGCGCATTGGGAAACCATCTCCTATCTCTTTGATGAAATCAGAGACACACCTCGATATGACCTCCAAGAAGGTTCGGTGTACGGACGTGGGCAATGGGCCACATCTCTCCGTTACCACAAGGGAACCTTCTGGGCCTTGTTCGTTGCCAACGATGACCCACACATGTCCATGGTGTTCCGTACAGACGATCCTGCCAAGGGGTGGACTCTTCACAGCCGTCTGCCAGCCTATCATGATGCATCGCTCTTCTTTGATGACGATGGCCGGGTGTATGTGTTCTTCGGAAGCGGAGACATCCATCTGGTGGAGCTGGAGCCTGACCTCACAGGCGAGAAAAGAGGAGGAGTGCGCAGAAAATTACAGCTCAATGGCAAACCAACAGGATTGCACGAGGGAAGCCGTGTGGTGAAGCATGATGGCATGTATTATCTGCTCTGCATCTCGTGGCCGAATACGGGAAGACAAGAGATAGCTTATCGAAGTTCGAGCATCGAGGGGCCGTATGACTCAAAAGTAATTCTGAAGAGCGACTTTGGAGGATTTCCCCTGGCTGGACAAGGAACCATCGTAGATGGCAAGCACGGCGAATGGTACGGAGTGATGTTTCAGGACAGAGGAGGAGTGGGACGTGTGCTCACCATAGAGCCCTGCTCGTGGATAGATGGTTGGCCCATGCTGGGCACGCGCGGCGATGGTCTTATCCCAGAGACAGTCCTGCTTGACGGACATTGTGAATGCCACCAGAATCCTGCATCGGCAATCATAGAGAAAGATTACCAATGGAATCATAACTTCATCAGGGAGGATATCACCACCGAGACGGGCAGCATGACAAAGCCTGGAGCATACGTTTCGCTCACGACATCGGTCCTTGCCCATTCTGTCTTTGATGCACTTGGCACCTTCACCTGGCGCACATGGGGACCCACCTGCTCTGATACCATCTGCCTGGATACCGAAAAGATGAAAGACGGAGACTGCGCCGGACTATCGGCCTTCAATGCCGACGCAGGCGTGCTTACTGTCAAAAAGGAAGGAAATAGGTATACTCTGGTAATGAGTGAAGAGAGCGTGAAGCTGGATGACCATACCAAGGCCATCACAAGCCATGAGGTCAAAGAGATGGAATGTGTAAACATCCTCAAGAGCCAAACAGCGAGTATCTATCTGCGCATGGATGCCGACTTTCGCCCCGGATGTGATACTGCCAACTTCTATTACAGTCTGGACGGCAAGACATTCCTGCCCATAGGAACAAGGGATTACAAGATGCGTTTCGACTTTACCCGCTTCTTCATGGGCACCCGTTATGCCGCTTTCTACTTCTCCACCAAGAAGGTTGGAGGACAGGTAACCTTCTCCCTTACTGGGAAGAGACCTTGAGGCAGAACAGATGAAGAACCACCTTTTTCCTGAAAAAGTCTTGTGTAACAGCAGGCGTTTTATTACTTTTGCACATTGAATATATATTCTTTGTGACATTATTACGCAGCGATGAGCCCCACAAGACTGAACACCCTGCTTCAGCAGACGATTTCCGAACTGAGCGAGAACTGCCCGCTGCACGGATTATCCCTTGAACACAGAGATGGCGATCCTATGCCCAGCCAAAAGGATTTGGCTGAGGTGGTACATCTGTGTCGTTCTATTTTCTTTCCAGGCTATTTTGGACCACCAGCCACAAGTGCTCACATGCAGACTTACCATATAGGTGTGAGCATGGAGCGGCTGTATGCCTTGCTTACAGAGCAGATATTGGCAGGACTCTGTTCCTGTTCTTCAGAGGATGAAGCCCTCGATGAGCAAACAGCAAACAGACACCACAACGAGATGGCGTGCGAGAGGAGGATACGCTCCGAGCAGATTGCCACAGAATTTATCCAGAGACTGCCTGCTCTGAGAGATATTCTTGCCACCGATGTGGAAGCAGCTTATAATGGAGATCCCGCAGCAGATTCTTATGGCGAGATTATCTGCTGTTATCCCGTGATACGGGCTCTGACGAATTACCGGGTTGCCCACGAACTGCTCTTGCTGGGTGTTCCTCTGATTCCCAGAATAATCACCGAGATGGCTCACGGAGAGACAGGTATAGACATACATCCCGCTGCCACCATCGGTCATCATTTTACCATCGATCATGGAACGGGTGTCGTGATAGGTGCCACCTGTATCATCGGCAATAACGTGAAGCTCTATCAGGGTGTGACCTTAGGAGCTAAAAGCTTCCCGCTGGACGAACATGGCAATCCCATCAAGGGCATCCCCCGTCATCCTATCCTGGAGGATAATGTGATTGTGTATAGCAATGCCACAGTATTGGGACGCATCACCATTGCGGCAGGTACCATCATCGGAGGTAACCTGTGGGTAACCGAGAGCACGAAGCCTGGAGACCGTATCGTACAGGCCAAGCGTAGGAAGAACAGTGTCAAGGACAGCATCGTGTGGCCCGAGGACTTGGGAGGACTGTAACTTGGAACTCACAAAACAGACTAGCATATACACTATCAGAGATATAACATAATCAGACTCATGGAATTTGAAATGATAGCCAAGACCTTCCAGGGACTGGAGGGAGTTCTGGCACAAGAATTGACTGCCCTGGGGGCAAACAATATAGAACAAGGGCGCCGGATGGTATCCTTTACCGGCGATAAGGAGATGCTCTACAGGGCCAACTTCTCCCTGCGTACTGCAGTACGTATTCTCAAGCCCATCAAGCATTTCCGTGCCAAGACGGCAGATGAGGTCTATGATGCCGTGAAGCAGATAGACTGGAGCCAGTATCTGAGCGTGAACACCACCTTTGCCGTGGACAGCGTAGTATACAGCAATGAGTTCCGCCATAGCAAGTTTGTGGCTTATAAGGTGAAAGATGCCATTGTGGATCAGTTCCGCGAGAAGACAGGAGAGCGTCCCAACATACGTATTACCAATCCCGACATGCAACTCCACATCCATGTGGCAGAGTATGACTGCACACTCTCTCTGGATTCCTCGGGAGAAAGTCTGCACAAGCGTGGATGGAGACAAGCCACTGTGGAGGCTCCCATCAATGAGGTCCTGGCTGCCGGCATCATCCTGCAGACGGGATGGCATGGGGAATGTGATCTGGTGGACCCCATGTGTGGCAGTGGCACATTCCTGATAGAAGCGGCCATGATAGCCTCGGGTATCGCTCCCGGAGTGTATAGCCGAGAATATGCCTTCGAGAAATGGCCCGACTTTGATAAGGAACTCTTCGATGCCATCTACGAGGATGATTCGGCAGAGAGGCCCTTCGAACACCATATCTACGGATATGATATCAATCACAAAGCCATTGCCGTAGCCACCGAGAATGTACGTGCGGCTGGTCTCTCCAAATACATCACTCTGCAGCAACGGGATATCAAGGACTTCACAAAGCCGGAACAGAAATGTGTGATGGTGACCAATCCACCTTACGGAGAGCGCATCTCTGCACCCGACCTGCTGGGACTCTACAAGACTTTGGGTGAGAGACTGAAGCATCAGTTTACGGACAACGATGCCTGGGTGCTCAGTTATCGTGAGGAATGCTTTGACCAGATAGGCTTGAAGCCTTCCCTGCGTACGCCTCTTTACAATGGTTCTCTGGAATGTGAACTGCGCAAATATCAAATATTCAGCGGAAAACTGAACGAGCTGAAAGCCAATGGCGGTGATATCAAGAGCGAGGACGAGCGCAGACTGATGGCTCAGAAACGTCGCTTCAAGCAAAACCGTGATTTCCGCGAACGCTTGGAGGATGATCCCGAAGAACGCATGCGCAGACCAGAACGTAAGCCTTATGGAAGAGATGACCGGAGAGAGGGAGGACGCAGGTTCCAGGAACGAGATGACCGTAGGGCTGCTCGTGGATTCCGCAGGGATGACAGCGACGAGGGCTACGGGCATAAGTCACGCTCCTTCAATCGTGATGACCGACGTCCCTCCAGAGGGTTCCGCCCAGAGGAAAGAGGAGAGGACCGTAAGCCACGCTCCTATGGTCGTAACGAATTCCGTAAGGGCGGTGATGACCGACGTAAGTCCTATGGCAGAGGTGACGGTCGGGAAGGACGGAACAGAAACTCTTACAAGGGCTATAGCCATGATGAAGATTAAGATGAAGATAAAGAGAATCACAGCATTTATTCTTTTGGCAGTGCTGACAGTCAACAGTGGAATGGCGCAGAAACTCTTCACTCTGGAAGAACTGAACTTCGGGGGACGCAATGCCAGACAGTTCGTGCCACAGTATTTCTATTATATGTGGTGGGGAGACCGTCTTGTGGATACCAATAATCCTGAGTACAACATACTGAATCCTGCCACAGGCAAGCCCGCCAAGTATGATCCTGTGTCCGAGAGTGGCGTGTACTCGGCGTATGGCTGGGATGAGGATAATGGCAATCATAAGGTGCGTCGTGTGGGTATGCCTTATTCCACAGAGCCGCTCCTCCTTACACAAGCCGATGGGCAGCGTGCCCTGGTGGACTTCACGGACTGGAAGGTGACCTGGAGTCAGAGCATGGAAGGCTCGCTGGAGTGGAACAAGGAGTCACGTGCCGATGCATTCCTCCGTGCCGACAACCTGTGGGTACGCTATGCCGACGGACAAGAGGTGCAGATTTCCCAGGATGGTTCCCGAGAGATTGTCTATGGCAAAAGTGTTCATAGGGACGAATTTGGCATCACCAAGGGTACCTTCTGGAGTCCGGACGGACAGAAGTTGGCCTTTTACCGTATGGACCAAAGTATGGTGGCCGATTATCCTCAGGTCAATACATTTACTCGTGAGGCACAGATGGAGCCTGACAAATACCCCATGGCAGGCATGACCTCCCATCAGGTGCAGGTGGGCATCTATGACCTTCGCTCACGCCAGACCATCTATCTCTCCACGGGCAATCCCGAGAACAGGTATTTCACCAACATAGCGTGGGCTCCTGATGGCCAGACCATCTATCTGTATGAGCTCAACAGAGACCAGAACCATTGCACCCTCGATGCTTATGACGCCTCGTCAGGTAAGAAGCTGCGTACTCTCCTGACAGAAGATTCCGACAAATATGTGGAACCTCTGCATCCCATCACCTTCTTGCCCTGGGATGCCAGCCGGTTTGTCTACTGGAGTTGGCGGGACGGATATACACATCTGTATCTGATGGATGTGAACGGACGTCAGCTGGGGCAACTCACCCAAGGACCTTGGGTGGTGACCGAACTGGTGGGATTCTGTCCTGCCACGCGCAGTATCATCATCACGAGCAAGGAAGCAGGAGACCTGCAGAAGAACATCTATCGGGTGGATGTCAAGACGGGCAAGCGTACACTCCTTGACAACGGTAGGGGTGTGCATCAGGCTCGCCTCTCTGCCAGCGGACGATACGTGTTGGATATCTGGCAGGAACCCAACGTGCCTCGCTCTTGTGCCGTCATCGATACCAAGACAGGCCGACGTGTGATGCTGGGTACGGCATCCGACCCATGGGAAGGATGGTATCAGCCCATCTTTGAACAGGGAAGCGTGAAGGCGGCCGATGGTCATACTGACCTGTATTGGCGTATGGTGAAGCCAGCCGATTTCAATCCTGCCAAGAAATATCCCACGGTGGTCTATGTGTATGGAGGTCCTCATGCCCATAATGTGGAGGCATCCTGGCATTGGGCTTCCCGTTCGTGGGAAACCTACATGGCACAGAAGGGTTACATCGTATTCATCCTGGACAACCGCGGGAGCGAGAACAGGGGAAGGGACTTTGAGCAAGCCACCTTCCGGCGTCTGGGACAAGAGGAGATGAAGGACCAGATGTGTGGAGTGAACTATCTGAAATCTCTTCCCTATGTGGATGCCGACCGCCTGGGAGTACACGGATGGAGTTTCGGAGGTTACATGACCATCTCTCTCATGACCAACTATCCCGATGTCTTCAAGGTGGGCGTAGCCGGAGGACCTGTCATTGACTGGAAATGGTATGAGGTGATGTATGGCGAGCGATATATGGATACACCTGAGGCTAACCCTGAGGGATACGCACAGACCAGCCTGATAGACAAGGCCGCCAATCTGAAGGGTAAACTGCAGATTATCATAGGCATGAACGATCCCACGGTGGTGCCTCAGCATGCCTTGCAATTCCTCAATGCTTGTACTGAAGCAGGCACGCAGCCCGACTTCTTTGTCTATCCTGGTGAGGGACACAACATGGCTGGCCATAAGAGCGTGCATCTGCACGAGCGTATCACACAGTATTTCGAAGATTATCTGAAATAATATACATTATATATAATATATATCGTATGAACATACTCTTGTTGGGAAGCGGAGGGCGTGAGCACGCCTTAGCATGGAAGATAGCACAAAGCGAGCGTTGTGAACAGCTGTTCATTGCGCCTGGTAATGCAGGCACAGCCAGTGTGGGTACCAATGTACCTTTGTCTGCCGATGATTTTCAGGGGATAGGTGACTTTTGTCTGCAGAATGATATCAATATGGTGGTGGTAGGCCCCGAGGATCCTTTGGTGAAGGGTATCTATGATTACTTCAAGGCCGACACACGGTTGGCCTCCATCCCTGTAATAGGTCCCAGCAAGCAGGGAGCCGTGCTGGAGGGAAGTAAGGATTTTGCTAAGGGATTCATGCAGCGTCATGGCATACCCACGGCAGCCTATGCCACCTTCGACGGAAACAGTCTCGAGGCAGGTCTTAAGTTCCTGGAGACTCTGCAGCCTCCCTATGTGCTCAAGGCTGATGGCCTGTGTGCAGGAAAGGGAGTCCTGATTCTGCCCACACTGGAAGAGGCTCAGCAGGAGTTGCGCGAGATGCTGGGCGGTATGTTTGGCAATGCCAGCAGCCGTGTGGTCATCGAGGAGTTCCTGAGCGGAATAGAGTGCAGCGTGTTTGTTCTTACCGACGGAAAGGATTATGTGATTCTGCCCGAGGCTAAGGACTACAAGCGCATAGGAGAGGGCGACACTGGCCTCAATACAGGCGGAATGGGTAGTGTGAGTCCTGTTCCCTTTGCCGATACAGAATGGATGCGCAAGGTGGAGGAGCGCATCATCCGCCCCACCGTGAACGGACTGGCAGAGGAAGGAATAGATTACAAGGGCTTTATCTTCTTCGGACTTATCAATGTGAAGGGTAATCCGATGGTGATTGAATACAATGTGCGCATGGGAGATCCTGAGACAGAGACCGTCATGCTGAGGCTGAAGTCGGACCTCGTGGACCTCTTCCAGGGTGTTGCCACTCAGACTCTGGCCAACTGTAAGGCAGAGTTCGACCCTCGGGCTGCCGTGTGTGTGATGTTGGTCAGCGGAGGATATCCTGGGCATTATGACAAGGGCTATCCCATCACAGGCATCGAGGACGTGCAGGGAAGTGTGGTATTCCATGCAGGCACTAAGTTCCTTGATGGTCAGGTGGTGACCAACGGAGGTCGTGTGATAGCTGTGAGCAGTTATGGTAAGGACCGCCAGGAGGCACTCATCAAGAGTTTCACAGAGGCCCAGAAGATACAGTTTGACAAGAAGTATTTCCGCAGAGACATCGGTTCAGACCTATGACAAGAAACCGCTGGTGGCAAAACCAGTTAGCTGAGAGCCGCCTGACACTTCCCGTCAGTGTGGCTCTATTTGTGGGCATACGCTGTTTGCTCCTTTCAGCGTTTGACTTTGCCACTATCTGTTGGTCTCTTTTGTGCATTCTTACAGCCGCCATCATGCTGCAGCTCAATGTGGAGCATCAGCTTCTGCGAGTCCGCTCCCATCTGCCCGAGAGTCTGTTCCTGCTGCTTTCTGCCATCCTGCCTTGTCAGGAGAGTATGTTGTCGCCCATGATGAGTGCGCTGTGCCTGATGGCTGGCATAGGACTGCTTATGCCATGTTATCAGAACCGTGACCCCGTGATGTACATTTTCCATGCATTCCTCTTCCTGGGTGTAGGTAGTCTCTTCGTGCCATTCATGCTTGTGGTGGCCTTGTTCTTCTACGTATGCCTTGCTCTCCTGATGCGTGCTTTCTCCTGGAGAGGATTCTGGGCCGGCGTGGTGGGATTCCTCACTCCTTATTGGTGCTGGCTGATGTGGGAGGTATGCTTGGGCGATGTGTCACGCATGCTTGCTTATCTGTCCACTCAGTGGCAGAGTATGCGTGCCGATGAGGCTGTGCTGATATCACTCCCTCATGTCCGTCTGCTCCTTGTGTGGCTTCTGATGCTCTTCCTCAGCATGGTGGGTATCATCCATTACATGCGCAAGAGGTACGAGGATAAGATACGCACACGCATGATGCTCTATGTGTTTGTCTACGTCACGGTACTTCTCCATGTGGCATTTCTGCTCTATCCCGAGCAGCGTCCCCAGCTCCTGGCCATGATGCCAGTGGCCGTGAGTCCGCTGGTGGCACATTATTGGGCCACGATAGGCGGCCGTGTGGGGCTGGTGATACTATGGGTGGCCTTTTTGGGGTGGTTGGCATCTCTTCTGCATGCATCGGGGTGGTTATGAATGAGTCATTAAGGATAATTAGCAAACACAATACACTTTCATCGTGGCAAAATGTTGTACCTTTGCCAAGCAACTCTAACATAAGGTAGAATATACAGAGTAATATATTATGAAGAATTTTAAGGCGGTAGATACCGTAATGGGGTGGGTGGCCTTTGCCATAGCTGCATTTACTTATTGCAGCACGATAGAGCCCACAGCCAGTTTTTGGGACTGTCCTGAGTTTATCACCACAGGATACAAGTTGGAGGTGGGTCATCCCCCTGGGGCACCTTTCTTCATGCTCACAGCCAATCTCTTTACCCAGTTTGTGAGCGATCCTTCTCTGGTGGCCAAGATGGTGAACATCATGAGTGCCCTCTTCAGTGCCGCCTGCATCATGTTCCTCTTCTGGAGCATCAGTTACCTGGTGCGCAAATTGGTGGGACAGAATGGCCAGGTGAGCACACTTGCTCAAGCCATCATTGTGGAAGCCAGCGCCATGACAGGTGCTCTGGTATATACCTTCTCCGATACATTCTGGTTTAGTGCAGTAGAGGGCGAGGTGTATGCATATAGCAGCCTTTTCACAGCAGTTGTCTTCTGGTTGATGCTCAAGTGGGAGAGCCATGCCGACGAGCCTCATTCCGACCGCTGGCTCATCCTCATAGCTTATCTGACGGGACTCAGTATAGGAGTTCACTTGCTCAACTTGCTTTGCCTTCCTGCTCTGGTGCTTGTGTTCTATTACAAGAAGTGCAAGCAGGCCACCATGAAAGGTGCCTCGTTGGCCCTTTTGGGAAGTTTTGTCCTGGTGGCCGCCGTGCTGTATGGTATCGTACCTGGTATCGTGAAGGTGGGCGGATGGTTTGAGTTGCTCTTTGTCAACCAACTCAACTGTCCCTTCAATACGGGTCTGATTATCTACATCTGTCTGCTGGTGGCTGTGGTCCTCTGGGCTTTGTATGAGTCCACCCGTCAGCGGAGCCGCATGCGCATGAACATATCCTTCCTGCTGAGTGTGGGCATGCTGGGCATTCCCTTCTATGGTCATGGCTGGATGAGTGGTGTGATAGGAGTGGTGGTACTTCTGCTTATCTATCTTCTGCTCCGCTGGCGCAGGAATCTGGTGCACGTCATCTCGGCACGTCTGATGAATACCAGCTTGCTGTGCATGCTCATGATAATGATTGGCTATAGTTCCTATGCCGTGATAGTAATCCGCAGTTCGGCCAATACACCCATGGACCAGAATTCCCCTGAGGATATCTTCACTCTGGGTACCTATCTGGGTCGTGAGCAATATGGTGACCGTCCCTTGCTCTACGGACAGGCTTACACCAGTCAGGTAGAGTTGCGCGTGGACGGAAACTACTGCGTGCCCGTGAGCAAGCAGGGAGCACCAGTGTATCAGCGTAAGGAGAAAGCCAGCCCTGATGAGCCCGACCGCTACGAGATACAGCGCTATGACATCTCCTATGTATATCAGCAGAACATGCTCTTCCCTCGTATGTATAGTGAGGCACATGCCAATGCCTACGAGAGCTGGATGGGAGGCGTGAAGGGTACAGTGAAGTCATACGAGCGCTGTGGAGATATGATCCAGGTGAAGACTCCAACCATGCTGGAGAATCTGCGTTTCTTCCTGAGTTATCAGGTCAACTTCATGTACTGGCGTTATTTCATGTGGAACTTTGCCGGACGTCAGAATGACCTGCAGGGCAACGGAGAGTGGGAGCATGGCAACTGGATAACGGGTATTCCCTTCCTGGACAAACTCCGTCTGGGCGACCAGAGCAAATTGCCTTCTGAACTTCGTACCAACAAGGGGCACAATGTCTTCTATTGTCTGCCTTTGATACTCGGACTCATGGGTCTGCTCTGGCAACTCTTCCGTAACGACGAACAGAACAACCGACTGGGCGAGAAGCAGTTTGGTATAGTCTTCTTCCTCTTTTTCATGACTGGCCTTGCTATCGTCATCTATCTCAACCAGACACCTATGCAGCCTCGTGAGCGAGACTATGCCTATGCTGGCTCCTTCTACGCCTTTGCCATATGGACAGGCATGGGAGTGGCTGCTGTGGCAGAATGGCTGCGCAGGGTGCTCAAGCATGATGTGGCCTGTGCCGTACTGAGCTGTCTGTGCCTGCTGGTGCCCATACAGATGGCCAGCCAGACGTGGGACGACCACGACAGGAGTGGACGTTACACTTGTCGCGACTTCGGTATGAACTACCTGAATACGCTCGACCAGACTCGCGCTCCCATCATCTTTACCAATGGAGACAACGACACCTTCCCCCTCTGGTACTGTCAGGAGACTGAGGGTATACGTACCGATGCCCGTGTGTGCAACCTTTCTTATCTGCAGACCGACTGGTACATTGACCAGATGAAGCGTCCTGCTTACGACAGTCCTGCCGTGCCTATTCACTGGAAGAGAATAGAATATGTGGCTGGTACGCGCGAGGGAACAAGTGTTCGTCCTGGTACGCTCGAGCAGGTTATCGAATACTATAAGGACCAGCCCGAGACACTCAAGGAGATGGTGGGTGAGAATCCCTACGAACTCAAGAACATCATAGAGCATTGGGTACTCAATCCCAACCCCGACCTGCGTATCATCCCCACCGACTCCATCGTTATCACTATCGACAAGGAGGCTGTAAAGCGTAGCGGAATGATGATTGCCGCAGACAGCATACCTGATGTCATGCATCTCAGTCTCAAAGGCAAACGCGCCGTGTACAAGAGCGAGATGATGATGTACGAGATGCTGGCCCAGTGCAATTGGGAGCGCCCCTTATATGTGGCCATCACCGTGGGCAAGGACAACTATGGCAATCTGGGTGACTATTTCGTACGTGAAGGCCTGGCTGACCGTATCACTCCATTCAATACCAAGAAGAGCGGACGTACCGTGGATACCGAGAAGATGTATGACAACCTGATGAACCGCTTCCGATATGGCGGCCTGGACAATCCTGACTTCTATATCGACGAGACCATCTCTCGTATGAGTTATACGCATCGACGCATCTTCTCTCAACTGGCCACACAACTCCTCCGCGAAGGCAAGAAGGAGAAGGCCCAGAATCTGCTGAAGCGTGCCGAAGAGGTTTTGCCGCCCACCACTCTGCCTCATACCTTTGCCGGAGGTTCGCTCGATTTGGCTCGCGCCTGGATTCAGCTGGACAACAAGAAGCAGGCCGAAGCCATTGCCCTGCCGGTGGCCAAGAATGCATGTGAGTATATAGACTGGTATCTGAGTCTGTCCGACAGCAAGTTGGAGCGTGAGGAGCAGGAGTGCATGTATTATCTCTATCAGCTTCACCGTGCTTCAGAAGTCCTTCGGGAGGCAACCAGCTCTCAGGCTGCAGGCATGGTGCAGAAACTGGATTTCTACAACAAGGTTCTGCAGGGACGCCTATATGGCACACAGAATATATACCAGCAGATGGGCACCGACGTATCCAATATGATGGTGGCCAATCCTGAAGCATCAGAGGAAGAGGGCGAATGATCATAGAGCAGCCAGCGGTATTCCTCCGATGGATATACCCCCACGCCCTATGGCGCATGGACAAGAGGGAAAAGGCCGTCTATCTCACTTTCGATGACGGACCCATTCCCGAGGCCACTCCCTTCATCCTGGATACCCTGGAGCGCTATGGAGCCAAGGCCACCTTCTTCATGGTGGGTGAGAATGCACGCAAGTATCCCCATCTGTTGGCCGAGGTGAAGGCACGCGGACACAGGATAGGCAATCATACCAACAACCATATCGGGGGATTCCGATGGTGGAGCTGGCTTTATCTGGCCAATGTGGTGGAGGCCAACAAGGTACTCCATACCAACCTCTTCCGTCCTCCTCATGGGTGGATGAAAATGATGCAGTACCGAGTGCTTCGTCATTGCGGTTTCCGGGTGGTGATGTGGGATGTGGTCACACGCGACTATAGCCGCCGCCTCACAGCTGAAGATGTCCTCAACAATGTGCGTAGGTACACCCGACCAGGAAGCATCATCACCTTCCACGACTCGCTCAAGAGTATCGACAAACTCAAGCATGCTCTGCCCGAAGCCTTGCAATGGCTCATACAGGAGGGATATGAATTCAAGGTGTTTGACTGAACAGGAAATCAAAGCCCAGGCCTTGCGCTTGGGCTTTGTTGCATGCGGAGTGGCCAAGGCAGAACCTGTGGAGCCGCTCTATGCACAGCATTACCTGCGCCGCATACAGCAGGGACACTTCGCAGGTATGGAGTACATGACACGCCATGTGGACATGCGTCTCAATCCTCATCTGTTACATCCAGGCCTGCAAACCATCGTGAGCGTGGCTCTCAACTATATGCCTGCCTCCCGTCAGCCGGCGGTCTGCCTCTATGCACAGGGGCAGGATTATCATGAGGTGATGAGGGAGCGGCTGCATCTGCTGATGGAATCGCTGGGAGCACACGGACGCTGTTTCGTGGATACCGCTCCTGTGATGGAGCGCTATTGGGCTTGGCGCAGCGGTGTGGGCCATTTCTGTCGCAACGGACTGATTTCTGTCTCCGGCTATGGGCCCACTGTCTTTCTCGGAGAACTCTTTCTGGAGGAATCTGCCGACCATTATGGTGAACCTCTCCCATCGTCACATCCTCTGCAGCAGGGCTGGCAGGAACTCTGTCCTGCCCTCACACCCGACGGACTGGATGCTCGTCTCTGTCTCAATTACTGGACTATAGAGCATCGCGGAGAACTGCCCCCTTCCATTCGTCTTACCGACTGCCTCTATGGGTGTGACCGCTGCATGCGTGCCTGTGAGGAATTTCGTGAGGTGCGTCCCACTTCTCTCTCTTCCTTCCAGCCCTCTCCAGCCTTGATGGCGATGACAGAGCAGGACTGGCGTACACTCACGCCAGAGCAGTTCCGATGTCTCTTCCGCCATTCTGCCATCAAGAGAGCCAAGTATGAAGGTCTGATGCGCAATATCTCTCATTGGTATCCCCGCCAGAATGGCACATCGGACGTCTCTGCCGACGAGCAGAGCTGATGTTATGTATGATGAGGCAGAAGGGCATCTCTGTCCCTTCTCGAGGAGGTGCATCGTTCTGTCCTTCCTGGTGATATAATGTAGGCAGAATGGCCGATATGCTTACTATATGATAGTTTGATTCTGTTGATTTTCGGTTCCCAAAGGAGAAGAAATCTTGCACATTCAGTCCGTTTTGTGCAGAAAATACCTCTATGAAAGCCGTTTTATCTCACTTCAGATGCGCTGGAACAAGCGTTTTGGAGCTGTTTTATATCCTACATCTCGCTCCAAAGTGCTCTCCCATGTGCCCATCGCAACCTGAAATGATGGTCAGCAGAAGGCATTTTCCCATGCAGATGAGTGTATGAATTTTCGGACGCAAACGTTTGCAACCGAGGTTGCAAACGTTTGCATTCGCGGTTGCAAATACTTGCATCCGTGTGGGAGTCAGCTATATTTAGCCATGTAAATAACTGTAAATCAGCACGAAAATGTATGCCAAACATAGAATTGTCGTTTGTTCGCTTCGTATCTTACGTCAGAAAAGCATGTTTCATACGTTTCCAACCCCCATTTTTGCCCTTTTCTGCGTGGCTCAAATACAAGTCAGCAGGGCATCGGTCCATTCTGACGGATTCTGGAAGCACTTCTGGGAAACAAAAAGTAAGCAGAATGACGATAATGGGAACAGATTTGTCAGGTGGGCATAAAAAGAACATGGTGGCGAAATGTCTTCGTCACCATGCTTCTTTGGGTTGGGCTATCCGGTTTCGAACCAGAACTAAGACGACCAAAATGTCTTGTGCTACCATTACACCATAGCCCAATCCTATCCCAATTCATCTGTGTGAATTGCGAATGCAAAGATAGAGCTTTCCTCTCTATCCCGCAAGTGTTGTGCTCAATTTTTACTTTGCGATGAGCAGGAAGTACTTCTTCTTGCCCTGCTGTACAAGCAGATATTTGTTGTCCAGAAGGTCGTCTGTGCTGATCGCACGGTCAAAGGCAGAGAGCTTTTCCTTGTTGATGCTTACACCCCCACCCTGTGTGAGTTTGCGCATCTCGCCCTTGCTGGCAAAGCATTGTGTATGTTCTGCCGTGAGGTCCACTGCTTTGACGCCCTCTCCCTCGAGCAAGGCTCTGTCGAAGGTGAACTGTGGCACTCCGGCAAAGACATCCAGCAGGGTCTGCTCGTCCAGTTTGGCCAGGCTCTCCTTGGTGGATTTTCCAAACAGGATACTGCTTGCCTCCACCGCGGCTTCATAGTCCTCGCGGCTGTGCACCATGACAGTCACTTCCTCTGCCAGTCTCTTTTGCAGCAGACGCAAGCCAGGGTCCTGACGGTGTTGGGTTATCAGGTCCTCGATGGTGGCGCGGTCCAGAGAGGTGAATATCTTGATGTAGCGCTCAGCATCTTCGTCGGCCACATTGAGCCAGAACTGATAGAAGGCATAGGGTGAGGTACGGTTACGGTCCAGCCAGATGTTTCCCTTCTCCGTCTTGCCGAACTTCTTGCCGTCGGCCTTGGTGATGAGTGGACAGGTGAGTGCAAAAGCCTCGTTCTCTGAACCCAGTTTGCGGCGTATGAGCTCGGTACCTGTGGTGATGTTTCCCCATTGGTCGCTACCGCCCATCTGCAATTTGCAGTTCTTGGTCTGGTAGAGGTGCAGGAAATCATAACCTTGAAGCAGTTGGTAGGTGAACTCGGTGAATGACATTCCATCCTGGAACTCTCCGTTGAGTCGGCGCTTTACACTGTCCTTGGCCATCATGTAGTTCACGGTGATGCATTTGCCTATCTCACGTGCAAAGTCCAGGAAGGTGTAGTCCTTCATCCAGTCATAGTTGTTCACCAGTTCTGCTTTGTTGGGCGCCTCACTTTCGAAGTCCAGGAATCGGGCCAGCTGTGCCTTGATGCATGCCACATTGTGGCGAAGCGTCTCCTCGTTGAGCAGGTTGCGCTCCTGGCTTTTTCCGCTGGGGTCACCTATCATTCCTGTTGCTCCTCCTATCAATGCCAGAGGCTTGTGTCCGCAACGCTGGAAATGGCGGAGCATCATGACTCCGCACAGATGTCCGATGTGCAGACTGTCGGCAGTGGGGTCTATGCCCACATAGGCAGTTACTGTTTCACGATTGAGTAATTCTTCAGTACCAGGCATCATCTGGTGAATCATGCCTCGCCATGTAAGTTCTTCTATGAAGTTCATGTGTTGTATATTGGTGTGCTTATTTTACCTCCCAGATATCATTGGTTTCCAGCAGTTCCTCAAAGTTGTGGTAAGGCTTTTTGGCTTTCACTTCCTCTATTTGTGCTGTTACGCTGTCGTCATAGGTGGGAGCTTCCACGTCTCTGATGACACCCAATGCCACGGGGAATCCGTCACCGTTACCCATGAGAGCCAGTTTGAGTTGCAGGGTGTCGTCTGGGCAATGGGCATCGTGCACCAGGATATCCTTCTCCGTGATGCCATTCTCACCTATCTTCACCACCTTGAGTCCGAATCCCTCCTGCATGAGTCCGTACTCTCTGTTTTCACCGAAGATGAGAGGCTCTCCATGCTTCACGTAGATGGCATTCTTGGCTCGTCCCTCCTTGGTGTATACGGCATCATGTGTGCCATTGTTGAAGATGACACAGTTTTGCAGGATTTCACATACGCTGGCTCCTTGGTGCTGGTAGGCAGCCTTCAGGATTTCCACTGTTCCTGCAGCATCTGTTGCCACGGCACGTGCGAAGAAGTGTCCGCGTGCTCCAAAGCACAGTTCTGCAGGGCGGAACGGATCCTCCACGGTGCCGTATGGGCTGCTCTTGCTGACAAAACCGCGTGGGCTTGTGGGGCTATACTGTCCCTTGGTAAGTCCGTAGATACGGTTGTTGAGCAGAATCATATTGAGGTTGATGTTGCGTCGGTTGGCATGTATGAAATGATTGCCTCCGATGGCCAGTCCGTCACCGTCTCCGCTCACTTGCCATACTGTGAGTTTCGGATTGGCCACCTTACATCCAGTGGCAATGGCGGCTGCACGTCCGTGGATGGTGTTCATTCCGTATGTGGCCATGTAATGAGGCAGACGGCTGGAGCATCCTATACCAGAGATGACGGCTGTATCCCATGGTGCCACGCCTATTTCAGCCATAGCCTTGTGCAGAGAAGCCAGGAAGAAGTGGTCTCCGCATCCGGGACACCATCTGGGCTGTCCTTTTTTATAATCGTTAGCTACCCAACTTTTCCCTTCCACTGAGGTGGGCAGCTGTGTTGCATGATTCTGGTTCATAGTGTCTTGATTATGATTGACATACTTATGTGATAATCTCTGACTCTGGTCCGCGTCACGATATCCTTATCATGCTTATTTGGACAAGAGTGGGGTGAAGGCATCCACCAGTTCGCTTACCTTGAACGGTTGTCCCTTGACTTCATTGTATTGAGCGGGAACGAATCCGTCCACCTTCATGCGAAGCCAACCAGCCAGCTGACCCATGTTCTGCTCGGCCACCACCACGCGTGGATACTTGCGCAGTACCTCTTCGGTATTCTTGGGCAGGGGGTTGATATACTTGAATTGTGCCATTGCCACCTTGTGTCCTGCGGCTCTCAACTCATCCATGGCAGCATGCAGGTGTCCGTATGTACCTCCAAATCCTACTATGAGCAGGTCGGCATCCTCCTTGTCACCCAGAACTTCCAGGTCGGGAACGGGTATGGCGTCAATCTTTGCCTGACGCTTGCGTGTCATCAAATCGTGGTTCTCGGGATTGGTACTGATGGCTCCAGTCTTGTCGTCTTTCTCCAGTCCGCCCAGGATATGCTCAAATCCTTCTCTGCCAGGTACGGCCCAGTATCGTGTTCCGTTCTCTGCACGCATGTATGGTGTCCATGATCCCTGCATCTCCTGTGGTACGTATGGGGGCGTGATGATGGGGAGGTCGGCCATCTTGGGCAGGCGGAATGCTCCAGAGCCATTGGCCACATAAGCATCCGTCAGGAGAATGACGGGTGTCATGTGCTCCAGTGCCATTTTACAAGCCTGATATGCAGCCTCGAAGCAGTCGGTGGGGCTTGTGGCAGCAATGACGGGCATGGGGCTTTCGCCATTACGTCCAAAGAGTGCCTGCAGCAAGTCGGTCTGCTCCGACTTGGTGGGCAGACCCGTAGCAGGTCCTCCGCGCTGTACATCCAGGATGACCAGAGGCAGCTCCATGATGACAGCCAGGTTCATGGCCTCACTCTTGAGGCACATGCCAGGTCCGGAGGTGCTGGTGATAGCCAAAGCTCCTGCAAAGGATGCTCCCAGCGAGGAAGCACATCCGGCTATCTCGTCCTCACATTGTACGGTCACCACGTCCAGCGACTTGTGTTTGGAGAGTTCGTGCAGAACATCTGTGGCTGGTGTGATGGGGTAAGAACCGAGGTAGAGTCTCAGTCCTGCTTTTTCGGCAGCAGCAATGAATCCGTAGGCAGTGGCTTTGTTGCCTGTGATGTCCATGTATCTTCCGGGCACCTTGTTGCGTGTCTCTATGCGATACACATTGGCTACGCTGCTATGTGTGTTGTGTCCGTAGTCGTATCCGGCCTGTATGACCTTTATGTTGGCATCAGCTATGCCTGGCTTCTTGGCAAATTTCTCTCTCAGGAAGTTGAAGGCAATCTCCAGGTCACGGTCGAAGAGCCAGCATACCAGTCCGAGGGCAAACATATTGCGGCACTTGAGCATGCTTTTCACATCCATACCGCTGTCCTTCAGGCAGTCTTTCACCATGGTGGTGAGTGGGCAGGCAATGACTCTGTCGGGGTCTATGCCCATCTCGCCCAGGTAATCCTCAGTCTGGAACGCTGCTTTCTGAAGGTCCTTGGCACTGAAGCTGTCGGTGTCGATGATGATGGCCGCTCCTGGCTTGGCATATCGGTATTGTGTCTTGAGCGCAGCAGCATTCATGGCCACCAACACATCGCATTGGTCACCAGGAGTGTACACCTGTCCCGCTCCTATGTGTACCTGGAATCCGGATACACCAGTCAGGGAGCCTTGCGGAGCTCTGATGTCTGCCGGGTAATCGGGAAAAGTGCTGATGCTGTTACCCACTGTGGCCGAAACGGTTGAGAAGATGTTGCCTGCCAACTGCATTCCGTCGCCTGAATCTCCTGAGAATCTTACTACGACAGATTCTCTTTCCTTGATTTCTATAGCTTCTGCCATAACTGAAAATTTATAATGAGAGAAGCAACTATGAGTGTGTGTATGGGTGGCTGGCTGGAAATCCTACAAGTCACAATCCCTAATACCCCCTGAGGGTATGTAGTACACATGCTCTCCTCTCTCGTGGATAATCCTTGACGTTCAATCTATAGCCTAAGTACTCCCGCCGGGAATCGAACCCGGATCGACGGTTTAGGAAACCGTTGTTCTATCCATTGAACTACAGGAGCATCTGTAATACCACTGCAAAGGTAATGAATTATTTAAAATGGAGTGGAGAATAGGCTTACTTATTTTAGAAAGCGTTTCCGATTCCGCCTTTTTTGCCTCTAAAGTGGGGAAGTGGAAGGGGAAGTTTTGATTTCCTGAGAGAAAAATACGTTGGGCTCATGAAAAATGATTAACTTTGGAGATGGATTGGTATTTTGTGTACCAATGACATCAGGTAGAGAGACAACACTAAGACTAATAGCATATGGATAAGTTGACGAGAAGGGAATTTCTCAAGTGTGGCGGCCTGGGTGCTGCTGCGCTGATGGTGGTGCCCAGTTCCGTGCTTGGAAAGAAGTTCGGCCATGTGGCTCCGAGTGACAAACTCAATATAGCCGGTATAGGCGTGGGAGGTGTGGGCAGACGCAACCTCGGTTTCATGAAGACGGAGAACATCGTGGCTCTGTGTGATGCCGACTGGGGATATGCTGCTCGTACCTTTGGCGATTTTCCTAAAGCCAAGCTGTTCAAGGACTGGCGCGTGATGTTTGATCAGATGAAGGACAGCATAGATGCTGTGCTGGTGGCCACCCCCGACCATACCCATGCCACCATTGCGGCACATGCCATGACCCTTGGGAAACATGTCTATTGCCAGAAGCCGCTGACACACACCGTATATGAGTCACGCCTCTTGGCTGCTCTGGCCAAGAAATATCGCGTGGCTACCCAGATGGGCAACCAGGGCAATTCCTTCGACTGGTGCCGCAGAGTGGCAGAGTGGATATGGGACGGTGCCATAGGTGAGGTGACAGAGGTGCATTGCTGGACCAATCGCCCCATCTGGCCACAGGGACTCATGAAGCCCACCGATACGCCGCCCGTACCTGCCGACCTGGACTGGGCTGCCTTCATAGGACCTGCCGAGATGCGTCCTTATCATCCTTCTTATACGCCCTGGAACTGGCGCGGATGGTATGACTTTGGTACGGGAGCCCTGGGAGATATGGCCTGTCATATCATGGATCCCGTGGTGTGGGCTCTGGGCATCAAGTATCCCATCAGTGTGATAGCCAGCTCCACCATGAGCAATCTCTACTCTCCTCCTCATGCCGAGATGATCACCTATACATTCCCCGAGCGTCCTAAGATGGGAAAGGTGAAGATGCCCCAGGTGAAGGTGCACTGGTATGATGGTGGCCTTATGCCTCCACGTCCCGAGGAACTGGAGGACGGAGAGATGATGGGCGACGAGAACGGCGGTGTAATCTTCGTGGGCAAAAAGGGAAAGATAATGATGGGATGCTACGGATTCAATCCCACACTCTTGCCCAAATCGCGCATGAAGGACTACAAGGAGCCCACTCCCACCATACCACGTGTCAAGGGCGGACATTCCGAGGTAATCAGCATATGGGAGAGCGATACGCACGAGCAGGACTGGATCCGAGCCTGCAAGGAGTCGCCCGAGAATCGCGTAGAGGCATCGTCCAACTTCAGTTTCAGTGGACCGTTTACCGAGATGGTGGACATGGGAGTCCTGGCTGTCAGACTGGCCGGTACCTATGGCTTGCATCGCGAACTGAAGTGGGATGGCGAAAACATGTGCTTCACCAACATCTCCGACAGCGATAAGATTCGAGTGGTCAATTATGATGACTTCAAGGTCATCGATGGAGATCCGCGCTTCGACCGCAGATTCTTGGAGATGAATGCCAAAGAGGCTGCCCAGGAATGGATAAAGCATACTTATCACAATGGATATTCATTGCCCGAAATGCCCAAGTGATTCCCTTTTCATGCAATTTACTATTCAGATGAAGACAATAAGCAGAATTTTTCTCGTGACCATGCTGATTCTTTTGGGCTCAGCATGGGCACAACCATCTCTGGCCAGAAAGACCAGAGCAGAGAAGGCAGGATGGAAACTGGCTGTCCAGTCATACACGTTTCACAAGTTCACGCTTATGGAGGCACTCGACAAGACCAGCGTGATGGGTGTGAAGTATATCGAAGTGTATCCTGGGCACAGAATAGGAGGAAAGTGGGGTGACAAGGTGTTTGGCCCCGAACTCTCTGCATCCGACAGGCGCGAACTCTGTGTCGAGGCTGCGCGAAGGGGAGTGCGTATCGTGGGCACAGGAGTGTATGTGAGCGACAATCCCCAGGAATGGGAACGTATGTTCCAACTGGCCCATGAGATGAAGATGGAATACATCACCTGTGAACCGCCTCTGGACCTGTGGGACCAGGTGGAGAGCCTCTCACGCAAATATGGCATCAAGGTGTCGGTACACAATCATCCGCAACCGTCCGACTACTGGAAGCCCGAGAATCTGCTCCAGGCTATCAAGGGCCGAAGCCGTGACCTCGGTTCGTGTTCCGATGTGGGACATTGGAATCGCGAGGGACTCCAGCAGATGGATTGCCTGCGCATGCTCAACAAGCGTATCATCTCCCTTCACTTCAAGGATATAGCACCCAAGCAGGAAGGCAAACAATGGCAGGAGGATGTAATCTGGGGTACAGGATGCCTGGATGTCAAGGGAATGCTGAGTGTGCTCAAGGAACAAGGGTTTAAGGGTTATTTCGCCATTGAGTATGAAAACAACTGGGATAACTCTGTTCCTGATATCGTGAAGTGCATAGAGTATTTCCATCAGGCTGCCGAAGAGATACTTCGCTGAGAGAGGCCTAAAGGCTTCCCATCAGAAATCTCCAGAGGACTACAGACCCCCTATGGCGGGTCTTTCCTCCCTGTTCTCTTATCCTGAATAGGACTGGGGGAGGCGAACCACCGAAAACACAGAAGCCCCGGCATCTCGTGAGGGGAGGGAGACGCCAGGGCCGAGGAATAATAGAGAATGAAAACTTACAGGGTACTTAGACTGATTTGCTAACCTACGTTGAAACCGAAGGCTGCCAGGATGGCCGTGATGGCCGTGAGCGCGGCGTTGATGAACACGCTCCACTTGTTCTTTCTATCCATATTCATGACTTCTTTTATTATGTTTTGGTTGTAGAAAAAATGTTATCTTACTCTCTCTGTTGCTTGGGTGGATGCGACCTCTTTCTGGATGTTGGAGATGCCCTCTCGCGGTCAGAGTACCCTTATGGCAGGAAACTCCTCGCGATAAGATTCCCTGCTGGGCAGGATTCTCAGCATCGTGGTACAGAGGATGAGCATCTGGGCGATGAGGATGAGTACCGATCCTGAGATTTCTCCTTGGGGCGGAATCCACATCCCTATGCCTGCAAACATCAGCGCGGAGAGGAATGCGCCGAGTGATAGAAACTTTCTCATATCCGTTATTTTTGATTTATCATTATGTCAAAGAGCGAATTTTTCAGATGTGGGGAGGCAGAGATATCTCCCCGAGTAGTTGATGAGGGAGCCGGTCATCATTCCGCCATGCTCAGGATGGCGTGTGGTCCTGACGGCCGACTCCCGTGGCATTTACTCTAAGGCATCTTCACCGTTGCCGCTACCGCCGCCAGAGGGGGTCCCGCCAGAGGGGTTCCCGCCAGAGGGGTTCCCGCCAGAGGGGTTCCCGCCAGGGGTGCTTCCGCCAGAGGTGCCTCCGTTGCCCTCATCGGGAGTGGTATCCTCGCTGGGGGTGCCAGTGCTGTTGGCCACTCCTCGGGCATACTCGCCCACCTCGCGGAATCGTGCGTCCACATCCAGCTGCTTCTTGCTTATCTCGCCTGTTCCCAGGGCGTTGATGTAAGCCTTCACGATGTTGGTGCTCGCGCTGAACTCCTCCAGGGTGTCGGCAGGCTTGCTCTGCAGGCCGAGGCTGAAGATGGCCAGATTGTCCAACTTTACCTTCTTGGAGTCGAGCAGAAGCTCGCGCACGCAGGCCACCATGTCCATCAGCACACCGTGAATGGTTCCCTTCGTGAAGACCGTGTTGTGCAGGCTCATGTGCTCGGCCAGGTCCTCCAGCGTGATGGTCTGGTCATGATAAGCACGTGCGTAATACTTGTTCTGCATGCCCAGAGTGCCGTTAGTGTTCTTGTAGATTTTGTACTTGATGTATCCCATGACTTTAATGAATTTAATGGATGAATAATAGTTTGAGTTTGAGTCATCTGGCGGTGGTGTTTTCGTCAAACAGGGCCCTTGTTTTGCGCAACCCCTTCGCCTGCTTTCCCTATCTCATGTGCAAAGGTACGCTGGACTTCGGCTGTCATTCTCCGTATGCGGGTGTATGCGGGTGTTTTCGGGATTATTCTTGCCGATTTTTATGTTTTCTCGCGCTCTTCATGGCATGCCCAGGTATCGCACGATGAGGGCCGTTTGGCGTGGTGTGAAGTGCTTGGCCCGATGGTCGTATCCTGCCCGTCGCAGACTCTCCATGAGGTCATCGCAGCGCTTTATCCAAGCCATCAGATGCTTTACCGCCGCTTGGGGCGAGCTCTCGGGGAAGTACATCAGCGCCAGTTCCTTCTTTGCACACGCGCACGCGTGATCTTCTTTTAATTTTGCTGTTTTCATAATTCATGAGTTTGGAGTGATACGGATGATGAGTGACGCTGGACGAACAGCTCCGAGTAGTCCTTGCATCCGGGTGGCAACTGGTGATGGGTGAGTGTGGGCAGAATCTGCCTGAGCTGCATGTAGAGTCGCTCACCGGGTGCATCTTGGTCGGGGTACATGTGCCAGTGCAGACTGAGCTCCGATGAGAGGGCCTGGAGCTGAGAGCTGTCCTGGGCCGAGAGCAAGGTGGCCGAGGGGATGGCTATGGCCTTGTGGCCAGAGCTGAGCATGGCCCAGCAGTCGGAGCAGCCCTCGGTAATCCACAGGTCGTCGCCCTGGCGGAGACGCTTGACGATGGGCAGGTTGTAGATGCGGCATTGGCTCCCTTGGGGGAATCGGAATCGTGGCAGAGCCCCCTTCGTGAGATTGCGCATCTGCACGCCCATGAGCCGTCCCTCAGTATCGTAATAGGGTATCTGCAGCCAGCTTACACCCCTGCGGTCCCTGTAGGAGGTCACGCGGCACCAGCGCATTACACGCTCGTCCAGATGGCGCTCCGCGAAGAGGAATGTCTGCGCCTCGGCGGTCCACCGAGGGTGCATGAAGTAGCGCTCATAGCGGCTCACGTCCAGCGCCGTCTGCTCCTGCTGCGTAGGTTCCCTGGCCGACAGACAGATACAAGCATCGCTGGCCAACCATCGGCACGCCTCCATGAAGTCCTTGCCCAGCACACGCATCACCAGGTCGATGGTGCCCATCGAGCGGTCCATGCATGCGAAGCAGCGGCACGTGTTGCGCCTGCGGCTGAATGACAGGCTGGCATGATGATCGTCATGGAAGGGGCACAGGCACTTGTGATGCTCGTCCGGGCGAAGGCCCAGTCGCTCGGCGACCCCCTCGATGGGGAGGTCGCGGAGCTTCTGCAATTCGTAAGTTTCCATTTTTCCTACCTATTATTTTGAGTTCGACTTCAGATACTTCTCGGTCTTCGTATAGAGCCCAGTCAGGGGGTCATAGGTGATGAGCTTGCGGAAGGTCCACTGGCCCAACTGATTCTTCATTCCTTCCGAGCCCTTGTCCATGCTTGCCCTCAGGGCCTCCAGCTGAGCCAGATTGAAGGGGTTGGGCAGGGACTCCAGCATGTTCTTTGGCCCATTCTGACGGGAATCTTTCGCGGATTTCTCGCCCTTCTTGAGCAAGTCGCCGAAGAGATGCATCTTGCTCCAGATGTCGTGATATACGAGCCACTCCACCACTTCGCCTATGGAGCGAGTCCACGCATGCCTGTTCAGGACCCACAGCACGCATCCAGCCTTCCAGGCCGACACCAGCGAACGCTTGCTCACATCCCACAGCACGTCATCATCTGCCAGGTCGGCCAGGCACGCCATGTCCTCAGCCATCTGGTCCACCAGCTTGTTGAGGGGATGGATGACAAACTGGCCCTCAGTCTCATCCAGTCGCGACAGATAGCCCTGCAGCTGCTTGTAAAACCACTCGTTATACTTGCCCTGACGAGGGATGCGACCGTCGCGGCTGGTGCGGGGCTTGTAGGAGAACACCATTCGGCCGAAGGTGCCATTGAAGAGGTCGTTACGGTAAAACTTGCGGGTGGCATAGGGCGTGGAGGAGATGGTCAGATTCACCCTCAGCAGGGGATTGCCTGTCACGCCGTCGGCCGTGGCGCGAAGGGCTCCCGAGCGCTGGCGGTCATAGATGTTGCGCAGCATCTGGCTCACCTGCCTGTGTCCGCCGCACATGCGGTCGGCCATCTCCACCTCGGGCATGTTGATGTACTGTGTGCGTCCGCCCTGCGCCTCCAGCGCCATAGCGTTTTGCAGGAACGCAGGATTGGTCACATCCGAGGGCGGAAAGTAGAGAGCCACCTCAGGTCGGGCAGGCTTCTCCTTGTTTGCCCCGCGCGTCTTCATCACACGCTGCCATTCCACCAGTCTCCTGATTTCCCCTTCGTCATGCCCGCGGAAATCCTTGCATATGGCTTCCACGAGAGCCGTCAGTTGGCCCTTGTTTCCGCCACTTTCTGCCACCAAATTGGCCATCATACCACACGTTTCCTTCCAAGTTTGGTCTGGATAGAGAAATTCCGAATTGCGCAAATGAGCCCCCAGAGCGGGGAAAAACATCGGAATGAGGGGCGAAATCATGTCATTTGAGGCCTGTGAGCATAGCAGTTTGATGCATTCTGTGCCCTTCCCAAGCGTTGGAGCCATGGGGGCCTTGTCTCCGAAAATGTTGTAATTCATTGTAATTCTGCTTAATAGATAAAATTTATACTT
>OBLI01000588.1_pt1 | contig 38602 bp, 29 predicted proteins | sample 1519701 | NCBI WGS metagenome assembly OBLI01 (sample SAMEA3663005, study PRJEB22513) | pig gut metagenome | biome: pig gut; feature: pig-associated habitat; material: faeces | place: France | collected 2012
AAACTATAAAATTATAGAAATATGAAGTTCTTTGGAAGACAAAACGAAATAAAAGAATTGCAAGAGATAAGAAATCTATCTTTGCAAACGGCTCGCTTCACAATCGTAACAGGACGCCGACGTAGCGGAAAGACATCCTTATTGATAAAGGCATACGAGGATGTTCAGGATATGCTGTATTTCTTTGTTGCAAGAAAATCAGAAGCTGAACTCTGCAGAGATTTTATCGAAGAGATAACAAGCAAACTTCAGCTTCCTATTCTCGGAGAAGTAACACGCTTTGCAGATATCTTTAAATATCTGCTTCAACTATCCAAGATTCGCCCTATCACTCTCATCATTGATGAATTTCAAGATTTCAAACGGGTTAATCCATCTATATTTTCAGATATGCAAAAGATATGGGATCTTAACAAACAGGAAGCTCATATTAATCTCGTGGTTTGCGGTTCTGTTTATTCACTTATGAACATCATCTTTAAAAACAACAAGCAACCACTTTATGGTAGGCAGACTGGAGAAATAAAAGTCACTCCATTTCCTCCTTCTGCTATCAAGGAAATTCTCTCAACATATAATTCTGCCTACACCAACGATGACCTACTGGCTCTCTACAGTTATACAGGCGGAGTTGCAGAATATGTAGAAATGATGATGGATGCTGGAGCCACGACAAAGGAAAAAATGACAGAGAAGTTTGTTGCAAAGAATTCTTATTTCATATACGAAGGAAAAAATATGCTGATAGAAGAATTTGGTAAAGACTATGCCCGTTATTTCGAAATATTGCAACTTATTGCTTCTGGCTACACAACTCGTGGTGAAATAGAAAGCATTATGAAAATAGAACTCTCAGGCTATCTCACTAAACTGGAGAATGACTATTGCTTGATTTCTCGTTATACACCGATGTTTCAAAAGACCAATCGCAACATTCGCTATCAGATAGAAGACAACTTCCTTCGCGTCTGGTTTCGCTACATCTACAAATATGGATACATGATAGAGGTTGGCGCCAATAAAAAACTTAAGATGGTTATTGATAAGAACTACACCACATACACAGGCAAGGTTCTGGAAAGATATTTCATTGCAAAAATGATAGAAAGCGAAGAATATACCCAAATCGCTTCTTGGTGGGACCGAAAGGGAGAGAATGAAATTGATATTATCGCTGCTGATGAACTGGAACAGAAAGTCATTTTCTATGAGGTGAAACGCCAAGCCAAGGATATAAATCTCGGCATTTTAAAAGATAAAGCCGAGCATTTCTTCCAGACAACAGGAAAATTCAAGAAATTCACTATCGGATACCAAGGGTTGTCAATGGAGGATATGTAGTTTCATAAAATAATAAATCCCGGCAGGAGATAGCTTGAAGCTATTCTCTTACCAGGATTTTCATTATCAAGACGATAAGTAGTCTGCAAAAGATAAAAATTCTTATTTCATTATCATTTTATGATAATCATTTTTCTTTCACATCAGCATATAGAATTACATCAAGTCACACTTCTCCTCGGTGTTCTTCTTGACCTTCTCGCCATCTTTCAGGATGCGAGCCTTATAGCCAAACTTCTCAAAACCTTTCTGGAGTTTCTCGGGGGTTGTCTTGTCAGCATTATACTGTACTGTGACTGTCTGGTTTGGCACAGAGGTTTCTATGCTCTTGATACCCTTCTCGAAGCGAAGGTTGCTCTTGATCTTGTTCTCACAAGCCTCACAGTGCATCTGTGGAGTTGTGGTGAACACTACGGTCTTGATGTCCTTGGCAAAGGTTATCATTGCCACCATCATCATTGTGAACATTACTAAAATCTTCTTCATAACTTTTCTATTTGCTTAAATAATTCAACATTAAATATTTCCACTTAAAAGTGTACTCTCACGCCTGCGTAGAACATCCGTCCCTCTACAGGTCCCCAAATCAAGGTTGGCTCGAAATCGCTTCCCCATGGGTTGCTGGCACCATAGATAGGAGTTTTCTGCTTAAAACCAGTCAGATTCTCGCCTCCCACATAGATACTCCAATGGCGGAACCATCTCGTAACCTGTGCACTCACTTGCTCGAAGCTATGGAAACGAGGAGACCATGACTGGCTTCCATCTGCCAACTGGTAAGGCTCAGGATTTCTGCCTCCACCATTCAACTGCACGGTGGCATCAAATTGCCAAAGTCCAAGTGGGGTCTTATAGGAAGCCGTGAAAAGCGCCTTATACTTGCTGGTCAAAGGCTTCTCTTTCAAGGTTTTGCCATAATCGTATGTACACTTCACATCGTTCAGACGATAAGCCGCTGTTATCTCTAAGCCTTTCAGCAATGGATAAGAGGCATCTATCTGAAAGGTGTGGGAATAAGACTTGCCCATCAAATTGTAGATGGAGATAAGCCCCTTGTTGGCATCATAATCCACTACCGCTTGATTCCTGAAGTCGGTATAGTAATACTCGGCATTCAGTTTCAACGTCTTACCAAACATAGGGATATAGAAAGCCGTGCTCAGTCCATAGTTCCAAGCCTCCTCTTGCTGGAGGTCTTCGCCGATATTGAGGTTTCTGCCACTTGCCAAGAGGTAGTTGTACTCAGCCAAGGCAAACACCGTGCGATAGCCCTTGCCTGCCGACAAGCGGATGCTGATGGCATCGATAGGCGAATACTTCAAGTGGAAACGAGGGGTGAAGAAGCTGCCATAAAGCGAACTATGGTCGAAACGGACACCTGCCATCGCTGTCAACTTCGTGCCTAACGTATAGGTGTATTGGGCGTATGCTCCAGGAGTCGTCTCCTTCTCGTTCATTCTCTGCATCTCCGACAAAAGGTAAGGAGAGTCTTCTAACCCTACTGTCGGTCTTGGAGAAACATTCACATTGGCGCGCTGTCCCAGGTAATCATGGTTGACGCTCAAACCTACCGACAAATTGTGCTGATGAGTAAAATTGGTCTCAAACAACAGCGAACCATAGAGATTCTTCTCATTGAGGTCGTAGAACCTGTTGCCATACTGGGCATTCAACTGGTGCATCGAAACTGAGGACATGAAGGCAATATTGGTACCATGCTCATGATTGAGGATGAAGGCATGTTTCATATAACCCTCATAACGGTTGGTATGGAGCTTGATTCGATAAATATCATCACTATGGACATGTTCCTCATCCTGCCCACTGGTACGAATCTCCTTCAAAGCCCCAAGTCCACCATGGAAGATATAGTTCTTGCCTTTATACAGCCAACGGTTTTGTACATTATATTGTTCCCTGCCTGGCATATCATAGAAACCATCGCCATTGTCATCATGGTTTTTGAGGATATTCTCATGATGCAACAATATCTCCGTTGCCCACTTATCCGATAGATGAACGTTGGCATCGGCGTTTGCTTCGATTCGACTCTTGGTATCACCAAAGAGGTTTACCTCCACCTGTTGCTCATCCTCTGGCTTCAAGTAATCCACATTGATTTGACCTGTAATCGACTCATAGCCATTCTTCACCGAAGCACTACCCTTGGATACTTGAATGCCTTTCATCCAAGGTCCCGGCACATAGCCCAGGGCGTATGGGATGGCTGCACCACGGAAATTCGGCAGATTCTCGGTGAGTATCTGTACGTAAGTGCCCGAAAGACCAAGGAGTTTGATTTGTCTTGCACCCGTCGTGGCATCATTATAAGCCACATCCACCGATGGGTTAGTCGTGAAACTCTCGCCTAAGTTGCAACAAGCCGCCTTGAAGAGTTCATCCTTGTTCACAGCAATGCCATTCACGGCACCAGCCAATCGAGAAGTGCCCGACTTACGAGCCACCACCTTCACCTCCTGCAAGGTCTCGTCCTTGAAGATGGAATCCTGAGAGGAGGAATCTACAGAGTCGTTTCTTACAGAATTATGATATGATAACAGGGACGCAACCTCTGTCTTATAATTTTTTGCATAAGTCTCAGTACCAATAACCAGCAAGGCACTGAGCAATAGATATTTTGAATACATAAATATATTTCCTTTTATCCGAATCAAAATCTTAATTTCGGATGTTTTTTACCTTTTTATATATGTATGCAACCCTAAGATTTTACTGATAGGGATAGGCATACGACAATCTTGGTTGCAAAAGTACAATAAATCTTTTGCAACCTATTTGCAAATAGGGAAAAAATCAAATAATCAGAGTGTTAAGGAGGGCAAGATAAGCCCTTGGAGGCGAATGCGGAACGTTCTGATTCCAATATCTTGCCTTTTGAATGCTACAGATAACAGGACGAGGCAATGTCTTCCAAAGAGCTGGCACGATGCCAGCAAACACTGGTGCTGTATCGAAATCCACATGCTGGACAGAGACCGTAGGCGATAGCTTCACCTGCCTTACGTTCATGCAATGCTTTTTCACCTGTGCGCCCAGCTTACCTTGGCAACAGTCATGCCCCACGCAACAGTCAGCCATCATACCCACCATCACCTTGTCTGAACGAAGGCAGTGCATGACTGTAGTGCCCACGCTCAGGTAAACCACCATGAACGAGAGCATCAAAGCCATCAATATGTTGAGCGAACGTTTCATACCTATTTTTTTTGCACACCTTCCTTTTATCTGGTTGCAAAATTAAGTATTTTCCTCAGAATAAGAACCTAATAGCCCCATAAATTAATGACCTTTAACGGCTCTTGTATAAAAAAATCAAAAAACACCGCCTCAAATAACTCCCCCTTTTCTTTAGTTCTACTTTTTCTCTAACCGTTTTTTCATCCACTTTGTGAGTGCCACTTGACTAAAACAAGTAAGTAAAATATAGAAAGAAATAAAAAAACAGGGAGATCGCAAAAATAATCGTATTTTTGCAATCTCCTGATACGATTACCAGCAATATGGTATCCCTCGTTTCTCGCACTCTTTACGCAGAGCAGCGAGGAAGTAACTGCGCTCGCTGCCCCAACCACGAACCTTGCGCTCGTGATCTACGGTCTGCTTTAGTTGTTCATCGCTATATGCGGCAAAGCGGACTGCATACTCTGAAATTCTTGACTCGGCATTAGCTGCCATCACATTCTCATTGTTCTTTAAATCTGAATTTGGGTTCATAAAGATAATTATTTTAAGTTGTTAAACACTTACACATTCTTTTACCACCGTGGTTATCTCTATGCGAAACTCGGTTGGTGTGCCGCAACTGGGCAACTCTTAATGCTTGATTTCGGGTGCAAAAGTACATCATTATTCTGAAACCACCAAATTTTTTCGGGATTATTTTTTCCTGTTTTTTCCTTCTTCTAAAGAAGAAGTTTTTTCGGGGTAGCAGATAGCAAGAAAATACCCGACTTGATTAGAAGAGATATACTCGACTTGATTAGAAGAGATATACTCGACTTGATTGAAGGAGATTCCCTTAAATGGTTAAACTTTCCTATATTTGCATTATAATAGTATTATAATAATAAAATTATAATTATCTTTGCACCATGATTATCAGAAAGATATAAGACTATTCAAAGACAATAAAGAAGATAATATACAATGATAGAGAATCCGTTTATTCTGCGAGGATACATATCCGACGCTTACTTCTGTGATAGAGAAAAGGAAACCATCGACTTGATAAGAGAAATCAAGAATGGCAATAATATCACCCTGATTGCACCTAGAAGAATCGGCAAGACAGGGTTGGTTCAACACGTCTATGCCCAAGAAGAAATCAAGGATAAATACTATACATTCCTGGTTGATATTTATGCCACGAAGACCCTAACCGACTTCATTCAGGAACTAGGCAGAAGTATTCTGCAAAGTCTGAAACCCAAAGGCACCAAAGTAGTGGAACATTTTCTGAACTGTCTCCACTCACTCCGTTCATCCATCAGCTTCGATATGAATGGCGTGCCTTCGTGGGGAGTGGATTTGGGAGAAATCACCAGTCCAACTACAACGCTCGATGAAATTTTCCATTATCTGGAGAGTGCTGATAAGCCTTGCATTGTGGCTATTGATGAATTCCAAACCATCAGGAGCTATAGAGAAGCGAATGTAGAAGCGATACTACGCACCTACATCCAGCACTGTCACAATGCCAGTTTCATCTTTGCCGGATCTCAACGCAACATGATGTCGGAGATGTTTTTGAGTCATGCCCGTCCTTTCTATCAGAGCACCTCCATTAAAACTCTGAAAGCTATTGATAGAGAGGTATATGCCGACTTCGCTACTCGCCTTTTTGAGGAAAGACAGAAGCATATCATACGAGAAACCATTTATCAGATATACGACCGTTTTGACGGCATCACCTGGTATCTTCAGAGAATGCTCAATAAGATTTTCTCACTTACGGAAATAGCTGATGGCAAGATGACGGAAAAGGCTGATGGCAAGATAATGGAACTGGCGCTCAACTCGATTATAGACGAGAGTGCTTTTGCATACGAAGCCCTTCTCTTTCAATTGCCAGCTAAGCAAAAGGAACTTCTCTTTGCCATCTGCAACGCTGGCAAGGCTCAAAATATCATGTCGTCGGCATTCATCAAGAAGCACAATCTTCATTCCGCCAGTTTTGTACAAGGTGGCATCAAAGGATTATTGGAGAAAGATTTTGTTACAGAAACAGATGGAACCTACGAATTGTACGATAAGTTCTTTGGTGAATGGCTGAAAAAGGAATTATAAGAATATAAACAAAAAAAATATGATACAACAAGTTGAATTTTCATTGCGTCCTTTTCCTCGTGGCTTTCATCTCGTCACGAGCGAAGTACTTCGTCAATTACCAGCATTGCCAAAGACTGGAATACTGAATCTTTTCGTTAGACACACGAGTTGTGGATTGTCACTTAACGAGAATTTCGATCCAGATGTGCGATACGACTTGAAGGGAATCTTTGAGAGATTAGTGCCAGATGGAGATCCGAGATACCTGCACCAAGATGAAGGTCCAACGGATATGTCAGCCCACGCCAAATCAAGTATGGTAGGAGTTTCACTGACGATTCCGATCACAAACGGCAGACTGAACCTCGGAACCTGGCAGGGGATATACCTATGCGAGTTTAGAGAAGGCGGCGGCAGCAGACATCTCATCGCCACAATCATGGGGGAATAAAAAAGACAAATGATAACCATTTTATAGAAAGTAGAAACAAGAAACCCAGTAAATCAATGATTTACTGGGTTTATCTTGGGTGGAAGGTGGGACTCGAACCCACGACATTCAGAACCACAATCTGACGCTCTAACCAACTGAACTACGTCCACCATGTTAGCTTGCTTAATTGTTATTTCTTTTAAGCGAGTGCAAAGGTACTACTATTTTTTGATTCCACCAAATTTTTAGCGAACTTTTTTCGAAAAAACTTCATTTTTTCTCAAATTAAGCCGTTTTTTAGCCAGCTTTGTTGAATTTCGCTCTATTTTCACCTTTTTTTCCTCTTTTCTATTTTTTACTTTACTAATTCTTAGTCATCCATTCCCCCTTTACTTCTTTGTCATTTCTCCTCCTTTCTCACTTCTCTTTTTTCACTTCTCACTTCTCATTTTCCTCCTTCCTCATCAATGCAAATCAACTCAAAAAACAAATGAGATGAAGACGATAAGAAATGAGAAGAGGGTGTGTCACGAATTCATGACACACCCTCTTCATAAAATGCTTTTAAATACTCGCTGTCATGTAGAAAAATTACTTAGCAGGAGTTGCAGGAACTGCAGGGGCAGCCTTCTGAGCATCAGCAGCAGGGGCAGCCTTCTGGGCATCAGCACCCTTAGCAGGAGCTGCAGTCTGAGCACCAGCAGCATTGTTAGCACCTGGCATAGCTGGGAGAGCAGTCTGCTCAGTTGTAGCAGAATTTTCCATTACACTACTTTCACCAACAGCTGTTGGAGCTACATAAGCACAAGCTACGCTGATGATAACCATAGCAGCAGCAAGGCCCCAAGTTAATTTCTCTACTACATCAGTGGTCTTACGAACACCCATGATAGCGTTTGAAGAAGAGAAGTTGGATGCAAGACCACCTCCCTTTGACTCCTGGATAAGCACGATGAAAATCATCAGCAATGCTATCAGGACGATTAATACTACAAATAATGTGTACATTTTAAAACTAGTTTTATTTATTATTTTTGATCAATTTTTCCAAGAATCGCATCTGGTCAGCATAATGCATGCTCTTACCAGGATGCTTTTCATGCAAGCGACGTATAATGTCGAGTGCACGTTGATATTTTCCCTGTTTAATATAGATACGAGCCAAAGTCTCAGTAAAGACCCCACTATTTTCTGTCTGTTCCTCCTTATTGTTGTCATCCAACTCAGGTTTGTACTCAGGCTGATAATCAGCAGAAACATCAATCTTAGGAAGTTTAAATCCTCCATCCTCCATGAAATCATCAATAAGCGAGATGGTACGAGAGGAGTTCTCTTCCTCAGTCTCCCCTTCTGTTTCCAGAAGATAAGCCACATAATCGACGGCTGCATCAGCAGGAGTTGGTTTTCTTTTTTCCTTTTTCTTTTCCTCGTCTTCCTTATCAGCAGGTATAGACTCCAGAAAGTTGTCTATCAAGTCAGAAGTTCTATCAGCCGTTTCTTCTTTCTTATCTGCCACTGCATGCGACTCTTTCTTGAGCTGATAATGAGCAGCCTCCACCATCTGGAATATCACCTTTCTGTCAGTAATATAGATAGCTGCCCGGCGAAGTTCTTCATCAAAACTGGCATCATGGAGCAAATACAAGTTCTGCAACATCAGCAATCGAGCCGTCTGATAGTACGGATAGAGTGCTAACAGCTCACGGAGATCATAAAGAGTCTCTTTATTCATCTCCTCCGGATGTTGTATCAATCTTGTTAATTCCACGAATCTCTAATAATATTAACAGTTATAATTTTTTAAAACTTTTTTCCTAACGAATTCAACTTTTCAGAAGAAATTCATCTTTCAGACAAAATGCTTCTATTCTGCCTACATATATCTCTCATGAGAACAATATCTCCCCTGAGAATTATAACTCCAGAGAGAATGCATATTTCTTGAGAGAATGCCTAATTACCAGTTTGCAACAGTAGCGTTGAAAATCTGCTCCACCAGATCCTTCACCATCTGGTTGACCAGTTCTTCCTGAACCGAAGCCAGACTCTGGGTGGTCTCATAACTCTTTGAAGAAGTAAACTGGCGTTCAAAATCTTCATTGTGGTTCACATTATTGGTGAATCTCACATTTACAGTAATAGACAATTCGGTCTGTGCAGAATAGCCTTCGCTCGAAACACTCTTGTTGCGCTGGCTATACTGTGTAATCTCTCCCTCTATCTTCAGGTCTCCATTTCTCTTGACCTGTTGCAAGCGGGTATGATTAGCAAATTCATCCTTCAAGGCATTGTTGAACATCGGTCCCATCGGTCCCCACACATAGGTACTTCTAATAGGGAATTCAGCTATCTGGATAGTCTTGGTCTTGGTATAGTCGATGCTTGCGCCATTGAACTTATAGCTCACGGAGCATGCAGCAAGAATGCCAATAGTAAGGATGACACCTATTATATATATATGTTTGCGAAAACGCTTCATATTCCAATTGTCTTACTTATTTTTGTCTTTTTCTTCTTCCTCATCGCCATTGAGCCCATATTGCTTGAGACGGCGATACAGGGTACGGTCGGAAATACCAAGTTCCTGCGCAGCCTTTTTGCGATTTCCGTTATTTCGTTCCAAAGCCTTTTCGAGCATCTGGCGCCCCAAATCATTCAGATTCAGCGTTTCCGGTTCATTGATTTCCTCAACGATGGCATCTTCTGCCGCATGATGCGGAATGACCGGACGGATACTTGGTGTCTTATCCATTCTCGCAGGGAAGTCGCTTACAGACTTTACTGGAGTAATCGCATTAGGACTTGTAAATCCACTGACACCATTGAGCTGGCGGGCTTCATCCAATTGCTTACGCAGAGAACTGACATCACGACGGAGGTCACTCACATTGCCCCTCAACTCATAGAGAATCTTATAGAGAAGTTCACGCTCGCTCTCGTAGCTATGAGCACCGCCCGTCTGGGAAGGAATCGTAGCCAACTGGGTTGACTCTTCATCCATCGGAATATAATGCAAGAGCATTTCAGCACTGATTTCCCGTTCCTGGCTGAGCACAGACATCTGTTCCGTGATATTCTTGAGTTGTCTTACATTACCAGGCCACTTATATTTGAGCATGATAACCTTAGCATCCTCGCTGAGCGAAATCTTAGGCAACCTGTATTTTTCAGCCATTTGCATCGCAAAAAGTCTGAAGAGCAGAAGGATATCATTACCTCTTTCACGAAGCGGTGGCATCTGGATAGGAATGGTATTCAGACGATAATAGAGATCTTCTCGGAAGCGACCTTCACTGATGGCTTTGCGCATGTTGACATTCGTAGCAGCCACTATTCTCACATCAGTCTTTCTCACCTCCTGTCCACCTACGCGGATATATTCACCGGTTTCCAGTACACGGAGCAATCTGGCTTGTGTCTGGATAGGCAGCTCGCCCACCTCATCGAGGAAAATGGTTCCCTTGTTGGCGATACCGAAATATCCTTCACTTTCTCCGATAGCTCCCGTAAAGGAACCTTTCTCATGACCGAAGAGTTCGCTATCGATAGTACCTTCAGGAATACTACCGCAGTTGATAGCAAAATACTTTTCACGGCGGCGTGGAGAATGATCGTGGATAACACGCGGAATGATTTCCTTACCCACACCCGATTCACCGATGATAAGCACAGAAAGATCTGTCGGTGCCACCTGCAAGGCGACATCGAGCGCACGGTTCAATCCATCGCTATTACCCACGATGTTATACCGTTGTTTTACTTTCTGAAGTTCACTTGTGTCCATTTAGCTGACAAAATTACGCATTTTTTTTGAATAATCTGCAAAAATGGCATAAAATAGTCATTTTTTTAACTTTTCACCTCAGGCTTTGGGTTAAAAGGAGCATTAGAATGCTTCTTTGGGATAGAAAAACGCACTTTCTCGCTCTCATCACGTTTTTCGTGATAAAGCTTTGGAAGCGGATTTTCACGAGCCTCATCATACTCATTGCGATGGTGATAAGCATCCACAGCCAAATAGACTGCATGGCGGAAAGAAGTCTCATCAGCCTCTCCTACTCCTGCGATACAGAACTCCGGTGTAACATCTGCCGCAGTACGGATGATTGGCATGCCGGCAGTGAAGACTACACCGTCTTCCGTATATAGTGAATGGAAAGGAGTTGTTGCCTGGTCATGATACATAGCCATCACGCCGTCGAAGTCTTTGAAATAGCCTTTTCCGAAGAATTCATCTGTAGCATACGGACCAAACGCCTGTACGCCCTTCTCTGCCAATGCATCAATAGCCGGGATAATGATTTCGCGCTCTTCTGTACCGCAACTGCTATCCTCATTGCTCTTTGGATTCAAAGCAAGTACTGCGATACGTGGATTGCTGATATAGAAATCACGCTTGAGAGTCTGCTGCATCAGGGTGACTTTTTCTACGATCGCCTCCAGACTGATAGCTGCAGGTACATCTTTCAGAGGTGTCTTTTCTGTGACCGATGCGATACGGAGATCACCGCCAATCAGCATAGACAGTCCCTTCTTGCCTTCACCAAGACAGGTCTCAATATAATTTCTATGACCAGGGAAAGGATAGTTATCCATCTGCGCATTGGCATTGTTGACAGGTCCGGTAACCAGCACGTCGTAGAGACCGGCACGATAATCGGTCATGGCACGATCGAGCGCCTTTACTGCAGCCAGTCCTGAGTCAGCTGTAGGCATACCCATATCCACTTTCACCTCATCATCTACTGCAGCCAGAAGATTGATTCTTCCATCCTGTACATCCTCAGCCTGCTGAATGATAGAGAACTGACCTGGCAAGTTCATGGCCTTGCGATAATAGGCTGCCACTTTTGGCGAGCCATATATAATAGGTGTACAGAGTTCCAGCATTTCTGGCTCTGCAAAGGTTTTAAAAATGAGTTCATATCCGATACCATTGGTATCTCCGTGGGTGATAGCCACCCTTACTTTCTGATTGTCCATATATTATATTTTGATGTATTTATTTGAATCTTATGATATTTATCTGAAACTCGCGATGGTTTCAACTTCAGCTTACGAGGTTTTTATCTGATAGTTGTCAGCACAGCTTCCAACTGCTTGATTAAATTTCTTTTCTTCATTTCAGGAGCATAGACGAAACCTATCACTACGATGATTTCATTCTTCCGACCGGAGATTTTTCCATTCTTTTGTCTTCTGATGATTTTCATCACATAGGGACCACCCATAGCATCTCCTTCCATCTCCCACAGCCCCCGTTCTCCGAGTCTTGGGATGACCATATACATTTCATCGGTCTCTCCCAGCATATTTTTCTGAAGTACACTGTCTATCTGTACTTTGTCTGCCAAGGATAGAGAGATTCCATTTGACGGATATTCTTCTGTTCCAGATGAGGTCTCCTTTGAAGAAAGATTTCCACTCGCAGAAAGAGCTTTCCTTGAAGAATGATTTCCACCCGCAGAAAGATTCTCTCTTGAAGAATGATTTTCTCTTGCAGATGGGGTTTCCTCCGAAGAATTGATTTTGAAAATCAGCAGATTCTTCATTCCGGAATTCGTATTATTGGAATACCAGACGAAATCCTTTGCTTTCTTGCTGGCATCCATATCGAGCGGGATCCGCATATCAAGCCCGAAGAGCCGCTTTACCTCTTTCTGCTTCTCTACATTCTGCCGGATGACAGACGCCAGATGCTTCAGTTCCAATTCGTCCAGTATCTGGCGGAGTCTCATTCCATCCAGGCGGCTTTTCAACTGTTCTACGGTCTGCGCCTTGATACGGATAATGACTTGCGGAGCAGCATTGACATCCTTGCTGATTTTCACTTCAAAGTCACGATTCCTCTTATCCACATCCACGACTACCCGGTTTCTTACCGTCTGATACAGACTTGTCAGTTTTCCTTTTCTCACCTGTATGATATTGAACATGGATTCCGGCTGAGGCATATCTGGCACACTCTCCTGCAAGATAGCAGTTACGATGTGATTCGTATCTCCTTCAAGCACCACCTCATAGGGCTGACCGATACTTTCAGGAAGCCGATTGCTCTTTCCGTCTTTGCAACAAGCCAGCATGAATACAAAGCAGATTGCAAGAAATAATCTCAGATATTTCCAATTCATCATTATTCTATCATCGTTTTGTCGCTTATCTTCAAAAGAAAGGTCTTCAGCTCAGGAGAAATACATTCATTCACAGAGTAAAGTCTTTGAACTATTTGATCAAAAGGACAACTCCTGTCGAGAAGAAAAGCTCCTATCAAGAATACTCTCGGCAAGAGCCCCCTACCGCGAGAAAAGACTTTCTATCGAAGAAGAAACGGGATTATCGCAAAGAACGTTCTTCGTCCTCGTGCTCTCTGATTTCTCCGATTTTCTTGGATGTACTGAGCAAGCCACAAGCTGCATAGATATCCTGTCCGCGACTGGCACGGATGGTCGTAAAGACTCCATGAGAAGTGAGATAATCACGGAACTGTTCCATTTTCTCATCATTGACACCCTGCAACGGGATGTCCGGAATCTGATGGAAACGAATCAGATTGAAACGGCAGTCGAGACCCTTCACCAACTTGATGATTGCCTTGGCGTGCTGCATACTGTCGTTCACTCCCTTGAACACGATATATTCGAAAGACAGGCGACGCTGGTGAGAGAAATCATAATTGCGGAGCAGCTCCACAACCTGTTCTATACCCATACCCTTCTCGGCAGGCATCAGTTCTGCTCGCTCAGAAGGTATCGGATCGTGCATCGAGATAGCCACATGGCACTCGCTCTCTTCGAGGAATCGCTTCAACTTGTTTTTGATGCCCACCGAACTTACTGTGATACGTTTCGGACTCCATGCCCAGCCATAGTCAGCGGTCAGGATTTCCGTGGCACGCAACACATTATCCAGGTTGTCCATCGGCTCGCCCTGTCCCATAAACACAATATTGGTGAGTTTGTCCACCTCTGGCAGGGAGTAGATCTGATTGAGGATATCGCCAGCAGGCAAACTTCCTTCAAACCCCTGCTTACCAGTCTGACAGAAGAGGCAGTTCATCTTGCATCCCACCTGTGATGATACACAGAGCGTGGCACGGTCTTTGTCGGGGATATAGACCGTCTCTACAAACTTTCCGCTGCGTGTAGGGAAGAGATACTTGATGGTACCATCTACGGAGTGCTGTGCATCGGTATATCCGGCACATCCTATCTCATATTCTGCGGCCAGCTTGGCACGGTTAGCTTTCGAGATATTAGTCATCTCGTCGATGCTCTTCACATGCTGTTCGTAGAGCCATTTAGCCATCTGCCCACCCGTGAAGGCAGGCATACCCAAGTCCTTAGCCACTTGCTTCAATTCAGCAAGGGTAAGCCCCAAAAGATATTTTTTTTCATCATTCATAGTGCAAAGATAGTATTTTTTGGCGAAAAATTGTTATCTTTGCCACATATTTTAATATAATAAGCTAAAATATAGATAAAAAATACCGTTTTGACCTCCGGAAAGGGAGCCGAAACGCAAAAACATAACACAAAGAAATGAGAGAAAAAATAGACCTTTTCTTACCTTGTGAAGACATTGAAGTAGCCCAAAGCGCACTTCTGGAACTTCATGACAACAAGACGGTTCAGCATATCAATCTCCTGGTGAGCGCTGATTTTGCAGCCCATCACCAAGTGCCTGATGGATGCACCTTCGTAGTCATTGACCGATTGGAAAGCAGCAACACGGTAGAAAGCATTGCAGAAAACACCGATGCCGACTATGTGATGATCTGCACCAAGACTACTCCGATTAAATGGGGACTTTATGCCCTGGAGCGATTCCTACGCACGGCTGACGATACGGGAGCCGTCATGGTTTACTCCGACTATTATTCCTTAATCAAAGAAGATAAAGAGGCTGCAAAAGTTGGAGGAAAAGAGGAAAAAGATGGAGCAGAAACTCATAAAGCAAAAGCGGATGGAGCTGAAACTCTTGAAGCAAAAGTGGATGGAGCAGAAACTCATAAACTGAAAGCTGAACAAGAAGCGAATACCGGCAAACTGATCAAGCATCCGGTTATTGATTACCAGTCTGGTAGCCTTCGCGACGACTTCGATTTCGGAAGCCTCTGGTTCATCAAGGCGCAAGCCCTCCACGACTTCATCGCCCAGCAGGACAGAGCTGACTATCAATATGCGGGTCTCTACGACCTCCGTCTCTACCTGAGCCGCGTGGGAGAGATTTTCCATCTCAATGAATTCCTCTATACAGAAGATGAACTCGACAACCGAAAGAGCGGCGAGAAGCAATTCGACTATGTGAACCCTCGCAACAGAGAGGTGCAGATAGAGATGGAAAAGGCTTGCACGCTACATCTCAACAAGGTGGGAGCCCTCATCGATACCAGTTTTTATCGCCAGCCGGATTTCGGCGAACAGGAATTCTTCTACGAGGCTTCTGTGATCATCCCAGTTTTCAACAGAGAGAAGACCATCGCGGATGCCGTGAAGAGTGCGCTGAGCCAGAAAGCCAATTTCAAGTTCAACGTCATCGTGGTCAACAATCATTCTACCGACCGCACTGGTGAGATTCTTGATGAAATCGCTCGCGAGATGGAAGCCAGAAACGACAAACAGGCGGGGCGGCTCGTACAGATTGTGCCAGAGAGAAACGATCTCGGCATCGGCGGCTGCTGGAATGTAGCCATCAATAGCGAGCACTGCGGCAAGTTTGCTGTCCAGTTGGACAGCGATGACCTCTATTCGTCTCCGAAGACTCTCCAGAAAATCGTAGATGCCTTCCACAACCAGAAGGCTGCGATGATGATCGGCTCGTACCGAATGTGTGATTTCGACCTCAACACTCTGCCTCCAGGACTGATAGACCACAAGGAATGGACCGAGGAGAACGGTTGCAACAATGCACTGCGCATCAACGGATTGGGTGCTCCGAGAGCATTCTTCACACCGCTTGTCAGACAGATACAGTTCCCTAACACGTCTTATGGCGAAGACTACGCCTTAGGACTTGCCTTCTCTCGCCGATACAGAATCGGAAGAATCTATGATGAACTGTACCTCTGCCGCCGCTGGGGAGGCAACAGTGATGCCGCTCTGAGTATCGAAAAGGTGAATGCCAACAATCTCTATAAAGACCGTCTGCGCACGATGGAACTGAAGGCACGCCAGCAGATGCTGCAGGGCAAGGCCGACATTATGGAAGACAGCAGTATCTCACGCTTCTTCAACCGCCAGTTGGAGAGATGGGAGGATGCCCGCCATCGCTACCGCGACCTGAAGCACGTGGAGAGCCAGACTCTCTCCGACCTTCTCAAACTGCAATGGAACCCTGCCCGCATCGTGAGCACAGGTGCCAAGATAGACAAGAAGACCCTCGATGAGCGTCCATGCTTCCTCTGCGAGAAGAACCGTCCGAAGGTACAGATGTCCAAGCAGATAGACGAACGTTTCTACCTGCTGGTCAATCCGTTCCCTATCCTTCCGGTACATTTCACGATTCCGGCACGCAAGCATCAGCCGCAGGCCATCTTCAAGAACTATGGCGAGATGCACCGATTTCTGAGTCTGCACAGCGAACTGATGGTATTCTACAACGGTCCGAAGTGCGGTGCCTCGGCTCCAGACCATCTGCATTTCCAGGCAGGAACCAGCGGCATACTTCCCCTGCAGAACAACTGGCAGCGCCTCTCACGCAACCTGACAGATATCATCTGCCTGAACGACGAGGAGAAGATAGCAGCCATCCGCGACTATACCGTTCCAGCCTTCGTGATTATCTCCAAGAGCGAGGAATGCGACGAGATGCTCTTCAAGCGCCTCTACAGTGCGATGCCTCAGCGCGGCGACGAGACTGAGCCGATGATGAACATCGTGGCCTGGCGCAAAGGTGATGAATATATCAGTATCGTGATTCCAAGAGAGAAGCACCGTCCGGAAGCCTACTTTGCCGATGGCGATGCCCAGATCATGGTTTCTCCAGGAGCCCTCGATATGTCGGGACTCATCATCACGCCACGCGAAGAGGATTTTCGCAAGCTCACCGAGGAGAAGGCGGAGGCTATCCTGAAGGAATGCGGCATTTCCGGCGAGAAGATGGAATGCATCATCCATAAGCTGAAGGCTGCCAAGGAGGCTGAGGAAAGTACCGTCACTACTTCCACATTATATAATAACGGCAAGCAGCCGAATGTCTCTGTGGGTATCGTGAGCGGTCAGAAGATTCACTTCTCGCTCAACAAGCCTTACCTTGCCAAGGGCGAACTGGTTACGGGCGAGCAGGAAGTGGAATTCTCCGAGGGAGGTGTGCTCTGGAACGGCAATCAGTACAGTTCGCTTACCTTCCATCCGCAGAGCTGCGATGCCTCCTTTTCACTGAGTGATGTCACTATCGGCATCAACTTCCACTGGGAACGCAAGGAAACACAGACCTTCTTAGGTACGCTCCATTTCGTGGTAGAATCAGACAAGATCTGCGCCATCAACGAGCTTCCTGTAGAGAAGTATCTGGAGAGCGTGATATCCAGCGAGATGAGTGCTACCTCCAGTCTTGAACTCCTCAAGGCGCATGCCGTGATTTCCCGTTCATGGCTCCTGGCGCAGATGAAGAAGCGCAGAGACGTGGCTGAGAGCGGCAACAATTTCTTCTCTTTTGTCAAGAAAGACGACATGCTCATCCGCTGGTACGACCGCGAAGACCACACCATCTTTGATGTCTGCGCCGACGACCACTGCCAGCGCTACCAGGGCATCACCAAGGAGACTTCTCCGCATGTGGCAGAAGCTATCCGCCAGACCAAGGGACAGATTCTGATGGATGGCGAGGAAATCTGCGATGCCCGGTTCTCCAAGTGCTGCGGCGGTATCACCGAGGAATTCCAATATTGCTGGGAGAACACGCCTAAGAGCTATCTCTCTGCAGTGAGGGATATTGCTTTGGGAATCAAGCCGGAAGGACTGAAGAGTTCTATGAATGCCAAGTGCTTGAAGGACGCAAGAAATACAGAGGGACTGAAGGATGGAGATACAGAGAACCTGAAGGGTTCAAAGGCTCTGATGGATTCTGAATACAGACTTCCTGACTTGACTCAGGAGGAAGAGGCTGACCGCTGGATCCGCTCCAACCCGCCTGCTTTCTGCAATACTACAGACAGAAAGGTGCTCTCGGAAGTATTAAACGACTACGACCAGGAGACTGCCGATTTCTACCGCTGGAAGGTGACGCTGACTCAGGAGAAACTGCAGCACCTGCTCGAAGAGAAACTGAAGATGAACTTCGGCTGCATCCTCGACATGAAGGCTGTGGAACGCGGTACGAGCGGACGCATCAGCAAACTGCAGATTGTCGGTACCGAAAAGACTTTCACCATCGGCAAGGAGCTGGAAATACGCAGAGCCTTGAGCGACAGCCATCTCTACAGTTCGGCTTTCGTGGTAGATAAGTCTGATCTGGACGAGAACCAGGTTCCTCAGCGCTTCGAACTGATCGGAGCCGGATGGGGACACGGAGTGGGTCTCTGTCAGATAGGTGCTGCCGTGATGGGCAACGAAGGATACTCCTACGATGATATCCTGCTGAGATACTATCAGGGAGCAGAAATCAAGAAAATCTACAAGTAAGGTCTAAGGATAGAGTTCTTTCTGATCAACGAGTAAGGTCTAAGGAATAGAGTCCTTTCTGATCAACGAGTAAGGTCTAATTTCTGATAGACAAGCGATGTCTAAGAAACAGGACGATATCTAATGGACAAAAGATAAATAATATCTAATGGATAAAATGGTAACAAAGAAGAATAGCAGGAATCCATGGGCATGGATCCCTACCCTATATTTTGCAGAGGGACTGCCCAACGTGATCGTGACAACTCTCTCTGTTGTGATGTATATGCAGTTGGGACTCACGGATGCCGAAGTGGGTCTCTATACAGGATGGCTGGCGCTTCCCTGGGTGATCAAACCCTTGTGGAGCCCGTTCATCGATCTGCTGAAGACGAAGCGCTGGTGGGTACTTACGATGCAGGCGCTCATCGGAGCAGCACTGGCAGGCATTGCGTTCTCGCTGCCTACGGCTTTCTGGTTTCAGGCCACCATGTGCTTCTTCTTCCTCATCGCCTTCTGCAGCGCCACCCACGACATCTCTGCCGACGGCTTCTATATGATAGAACTGGATGAGCACAACCAGACGAAGTTTGTGGGTCTGCGCAACACCTTCTACCGCCTCGCCATCATCTTTGTGAATGGTTTCTTAGTGATGCTGGCTGGTGTGCTGCAGGTGATGTTCCGCAATCAGATAAGCTTCTCGTGGGCACTGATTTTCTACGGATTAGCTGGCATCTTCATCGGTCTGTGGCTCTACCATAGCCGCCTGATGCCTACGCCGAAAGAGGATGTGCAGACGGAGAGAACTGTGGGCGAAGTGACTCACGAACTGAAGAATATGTTCCGCACTTTCTTTACGAAATTCGGAGTGAGAGAGACGGTCATCGTGATGCTCTTCCTGCTGTTCTACCGCTTCCCGGAGGCTTTGCTCAATACAATGACCAAGACTTTCATCCTTCGCCCTAACTCGCAGGGTGGTCTGGGCATGTCACCGCAGGAATACGGACTTGCCAATGGTACGGTAGGTCTCATCGGTCTCCTTCTGGGTGGCATCATCGGAGGTATCTTGGTGAGCCGCGACGGTATGAAGAAGTGGCTGTGGCCAATGGTTTGCGCCATCACCCTGCCGGATGCCGTCTATATCTATCTCAGCTATTCGCTCAATTCTGATATCGTGATGGTGTCCTCCTGCCTGTTCGTAGAGCAGTTCGGTTATGGATTAGGCTTCACGGTGCTTACGCTCTACATGCTATTCTACAGTCAGGGCAAGTTCAAGACCTCTCACTACTCCATCTGTACCGGTATTTCCTATCTCGGCCTGATGCTTCCGGGCATGGTTTCGGGTTATCTGAAAGACATCTTGGGATACCGCCATTTCTTCATCGTCGTGATGGCATGCTGCGTAATCACCTTCCTGGTTACCAACTACCTCAAAATAGATCCTGACTTCGGAAAAAAGGAAAAGGAGGAGGAAGATGAAGGAGAAATGTTGGACGAAGAAGTGACGAATGAAGAGGACATATTGGAAAAAGAGATAACGGAAGAAGATGATATATGGGAAGAAGAGATAACGGAAGAAGAATATCTGGAAAATGAGGATTCTTCGGAAAAGCAGGATTTACAGAACGAAAACGAAAAGAAGGAATAGAATAAAAATATCTTGAAAACTCCCTGAAAACAGAGAACAGAGAGTCTCCTAAGACAAAGAGAGATTCGAAATTCTTTAAAATAGATTACCGAAAGACGGAAGTTTTGAAGATGACCGAGAGAATTAAGATGAAAAAGGAAATGGTCGTGTGATGATGGATTTATCATGCGACCATTTATTTTTTATTCTCTAAAACTTCTTATCAGATATAATCTCTAAAAAGAAACAAAACAGAATAAGTATCTTCTAAAGAGAAGAGAAACCTGATTCCTTTATCGGATAATCGTCACCTCTCCATTCTTGGCTATCTTCACGATGCTGGATGGAGTGTGAGGCTTATGCTCCTGGCGACGGGTCCAGCAAACATAATCTACTTGCTCCAACAATTCTGGGACAATATCACGATAGTTCTGCGCTGCAGGCTCACCACTCACATTGGCACTGGTGCTCACAATAGGCTTCTGGAAGCGATAACAGAGTTCCTTGCTGAAAGACTCGAAAGTTACTCGCATAGCAAGACTGCCATCCTCTGCCACCAGATTGTTGGCTACACCCGTAGCATCATCAAGGATGATGGTAGTTGGCTTCACAGGCATGGCTACATCGATGAAATCCCAAGCCACCTGAGGCACATTGCGGAAATAACGCGCCATACGGTCTGCACTATCCACCAGACAGATAAGCGCCTTACTGTCGTCGCGCTGCTTTATTTTGTAAACCTTTGCCACTGCCTCTGGGTTGGTAGCGTCACAACCGATACCCCAAACGGTATCTGTAGGATAGAGAATCACTCCACCCTTGCGCATGCATTCTATTGCATTCTTAATATCTTCCTGTTGAGTCATTTTTATTCTCCTTTATTATTAAATACTTCTGTACTGCTCGATATCTCTCATTCCGTTGAGGAAATCACGGGCTTCCATTCTCTTTTTGCCACTAATCTGTATTGTGTCGAGCTGGAGCCATTCGTCTGCACAAGCTATTTGCAGGCTCTTGCCTTCCACTCTCAAGGTTCCTACTACAGAAGAAGAGGCATTCTCTGAAGAAGCGGCATTCTCTACTGCAGCGGCGTTTGCAGAAGAACCGGCAACTGCCTTTCCGGTTTTGGAAGTCTTGAATACTTTCAGCACCTGCGCCTTACCGCCTTCCTTCTGAATCTCAGTCCAGGCGCCAGGATATGGCGAAAGACCACGGATGAAGTCATACACCTTCTTGGCTGGCTGATTGAAATCGATACGGCAGGTATCCTTGAAGATTTTCGGAGCAGAATGAAGCACGATGTCTGTCGTGATCATCTCGTCCTGCGGCATTGAGTCGATATTTCCGTCGGATGCTATCAGGCGGTCGATGGTCTCTACGGCTATCTCAGCGCCTAAGTGCATCAGTCCGTCATAAACATACTCTACATCGGCATCGTCGGGGATGGCGAATGGCTTCTGCATGATGATGCGACCGGTATCGATGTCGTGGTCGAGGAAGAAAGTGGTGACGCCAGTCTCCGTCTCACCATTGATGACAGCCCAGTTGATAGGGGCAGCACCGCGGTACTGAGGAAGAAGGGCTGCATGCACATTGAAGGTGCCGAAGCGAGGCATATCCCATACTACTTCTGGCAGCATTCGGAAAGCTACCACCACCTGCAGGTCGGCTTGATAACTGCGCAACTGCTCTACAAATTCCGGATCCTTCATCTTCACCGGCTGCAATACTGGCAAGCCCTTCGACAGGGCATATTGCTTGACCTGCGAAGGCTGAAGAGTATCCTGATGGCGACCCACCGGTTTGTCGGGCTGAGTTACTACAGCCACCACATTATATCCGCCTTCTACAAGGCTCTTGAGGGATTCCACCGCAAACTCCGGGGTTCCCATAAATACGATTCTTAAATCTTTTTTCTCCATAAACTAATATTTTGAAGTTAAAAACAGTAAAGCCGTAGAATTCTTCACTCTTCCCTCTTCACTCTTCACTTAACCTACTCCGCCGACATATCCGCCACAATCTGGCGATAAGTCGAATAAAGGCGGGTACGGCTGATATATCCCTTCAGCACGCCGTTCACATCCACTACAGGCAACTGGGCGGCATCAGTTTCGTCAAATTTCTTCATCACTTCCTGCATCGGTTCATGATCGCTGAGCATGGCTGAAGGCTGGAGCATCAGCTGCTTTACCTTGAAGCGCGTGTAGAGTTCCGAACGGAAGATGATGTGACGGATGCGGGTGATATCGATGATGCCCAGCAAGACGCCAGCCTGATTGACTACCGGAAGGAAATTGTTGTTGCTGCGACTGATTTCTGACACCAACTTACCCATCGGCAGGTCGGGACTTACCGGATGATAGTCCTTCTCCACCACGCTCTGCATACCCATCAGCGTGAGGGCTGCCTTGTCGATATGGTGGGTAAGCAACTTGCCTTCCCTTGCCAGTCGAAGCGCATAGATACTGTGGCTCTCGAAGATGCTAATGGTCAGCAGCGAGGAGATGCACACGATCATCAGTGGGATGAAGAGCTGGTAACCGCCTGTCAGTTCGGCTATCAGGAAGATGCCCGTCAGCGGTGCATGCATCACGCCCGTCATCACGCCTGCCATGCCCATCAGCGTAAAGTTCTGCTCGGGGATATAGACGCCTAACTCGTAGATGTTCCAGATGCGGGCGAAGAAGAAGCCTGCAAAACCGCCGATGAAAAGCGATGGAGCAAAGGTTCCGCCACAACCGCCGGAACCATTGGTTGCTGAGGTGGCAAACACCTTGGTGAAGGTTACCAGTCCGATATATAGCACGAGCAACTGACTGTGACCATAGAAGAGCGAATTGCTCATCACCATGTCCCAGTCGGCCTCGGTTCTACCCTTCAGCAGGATGTTGACTGCCGAATATCCCTCGCCATAGAGCGATGGGAAGAGGAAGATGAGACTGCTCAGGATAATGCCTCCGAAGAGCAGTTTGACATACGGATACTGCTTCAACTGGGCGAAGAATCCCTCGCAGGCCGACATGGCTCTCATGAAGTAGAGACTCACGAAACCACAGAATACGCCCAGCAGGATGCACGCCGGCACACGGTCGAGCTCCCACGGATTGGTGAGCGTGAAATCGAAGAGCGATTTCTCACCCATCAGGATATAACTGAAACAGGTGGCCGTAACACAGGAGATGAGGATAGGCAGCAATGATGCCATCGAGAGATCTACCATCAGCACCTCAAGCGTGAAGACGAGACCTGCGATTGGGGCTTTGAAGATACCAGCAATGGCGGCACTCGCACCGCATCCTACGAGCAGTATCATCGTTTTCTTGTCCATGCGGAATATCTGTCCCAGATTACTTCCGATGGCTGAACCCGTGAGCACAATCGGCGCCTCGGCTCCTACTGATCCACCGAATCCAATGGTGATACCAGAAGCTACTACCGACGACCAGCAGTTGTGGCCCTTCAGCTTCGACTGCTTGGTAGAAATCGCATAGAGCACTCTCGTGATACCATGAGAGATATTGTCTCGCACCACATACTTGATAAAGAGCGAGGTAAGATAGATGCCCACGATAGGGAACAAGAGGAAAAGCAGATTGTAGGTGCTTTTCTCAAAACCCGAAGTGAGCAATATCTGTATCTCGTGCACGATACTATGCAGGAAAAATCCGGCAACGGAGGCAAGCAGACCGATGACAAAAGCCAGGATAAGCGTCATCTGGCGGTCGGAGATATGCTCCTTCTGCCACGCTACCATTTTGGCTATTGCGCCCGGTTTTTCTGCCATTTCATCTATCATCTCTTATTATTTTTTAAAAGTTATCCTTTTATATTATTAGAATTCCGAAGTAAAATGGAACTTGATATGCTCGAAGTCCTGCTGCGCCATGCTCAATACATAGCCAGAATCGGCCAGGAACACATCCCTGCCCTCGATATCCTTCGCCATGTACTGGTACTTGCGCTTCTTGAAGCTCTCCAATTCCTTCTCGTCGTCGGCCTCTATCCAGCATGCCTTATGCAAGTGAACTGGCTCCCAACGGCACTTGGCATTATACTCGTTCTCCAGACGGTACTGGATCACCTCAAACTGAAGCTGACCCACGGTTCCCACAATGCGGCGACCATTAAACTGGTTGACAAACAACTGTGCCACACCCTCGTTCATCAGCTGCTCCAATCCCTTCTGAAACTGCTTGCTCTTCATCGGATCATCATTCTCGATATACTTGAAGAGCAGTGGAGAGAAGGATGGCAAACCGCGGAAGTGAATCTTCTCACCCTCGGTCAGCGTATCACCGATCTTGAAGATGCCATTGTCTGGCAAACCTACGATATCGCCCGGATAAGCCTCGTCGATGGTACTCTTGCGCTGTGCCATAAACTGGGTTGGCGAAGAGAAACGCACGGTCTTGTCGAGGCGCACGTGATAGTAAGGCTGATTGCGCACAAACTTGCCCGAACAGATCTTGCAGAATGCGATGCAGGAACGGTGGTTAGGGTCGATATTGGCAGTAATCTTGAAGATGAAACCCGTAAACTTAGGCTCCTCAGGCTCCACCATGCGCTCCTCTGCCTTGGTTGGTCTTGGCGATGGAGCTATCTGAACGAAGCAGTCCAAGAGTTCCTGCACACCGAAGTTGTTCAATGCAGAGCCGAAGAACACAGGAGCCACCTCGGCAGAGCGGTAGGTCTCGACGTCAAACTCAGGATATACGCCATCCACCAGTTCCAGTTCCTCGCGCAACTGGGCAGCCTCGCGCTCGCCTACTCGCTGGTCGAGCTCCTCAGACTGCACATCCACCTCCACCTTTTCGGTTACGCGCTGCTTGTTAGGCGTAAAGAGGTTGAGCTGATGCTCGTAGATATTATATACACCCTTGAATCGGGCGCCCTGTCCGATAGGCCATGAGAGCGGACGAACGGAAATCTTGAGTTCCTCCTCCAGCTCATCGAGCACGTCGAACGGATCACGACCTTCGCGGTCCATCTTGTTGATGAAGATGATAACCGGCGTATTGCGCATACGGCACACCTCCATCAGCTTGCGGGTCTGCGCCTCCACACCCTTGGCAGAATCCACCACGATGATGGCAGAATCCACGGCAGTAAGTGTGCGGTAGGTATCCTCGCAGAAGTCCTGGTGACCCGGAGTATCGAGGATGTTCACCTTATATGGTTCGCCAGACTGTCCGTCTGGGAGATAATCAAACTCCATCACAGAAGTAGATACAGAGATACCACGCTGCTTCTCGATGTCCATCCAGTCGGAAGTGGCAGACTTGCGTATCTTATTGTTCTTTACGGCACCAGCCACCTGTATCTGTCCACCGAAAAGCAAGAATTTCTCGGTCAATGTTGTCTTACCAGCATCCGGGTGAGAGATAATGGCAAACGTTCTTCTTCTTTCTATTTCTTTCATCTATGATTTATATGATTTTAAAATATGTATATATAATAATGTATATAATGCTGATTTTCGAATATTGGAAATCGTCATCTGTCGTCCGACTTACATGTCGTCGTCAAATTTCAGTCCCTCGGTGCGATCCTTGATATAGTAGTCGCTGAGCAGTCCCACGAAGGTGGTTATCTCCTTGATGGCACGCTCTGTTTCCGGGGTAATCGGCTTCTTCTGCAGTCGGAGCAGCATCACTCCGTAGAGGGCATCCAGACAGGTTTCTATCTCGTTGACGTCCTTGTCGCCCCTGTTGCGCAGTTCCACGATGAATGGCAGCACCTTGTAATATTCGCCATTATAGATAGGGAACTTGGTGCTCTGCAGCAGCATGCCGTGCAGGTCGATCACGTCCTGGAGCAGCACCTTGTTGATATTGAGATGTCCCGATTCGCGCTTTCCCTCCTCATTCATCATGCGGATGAGATTGCCAAACCAGTCGATTTCCTCCTCCTTCTGTTCCGGAGTGAAATCAAAATTTTCGATATAGTGCTTCTTGATAACCGGGAGCGAACAGCCGCAGGCACGGATGATATCCTCCACCTGCCACATGTACAGAAGGTATTCTGCTATACTTTTCTTCTTTAATTCCTGAGCTACAAACATCTTTTTTAATTAGAAATTAGAAATGTTATATTTTTCAAGTTTCACAAGTTCAGAAGTTAATGAAGTTAAAGGAGTTATCGCTCCCTACGGTCGCTGAGGAGTTAAGACAATAGTCTTTTTGGCGTAGTTATTAAGCTGCAAGACATACGTCTTAACTCCTTAACTTCCTTAACTCCTTTAACTTCCTGATATGCGAAAGTTCTGTTATATTTCAAATTAGAAATTATACATACTCCCTTAGAATTCCGGGAGATGATAGAGATTGAACACGGTTCCGACGAGTGCGATGAGCGAGAAGATGATCACGACACTTCCTATTACCTTATTAATAATAAGGATGCCGTTGGTATCAAACTTGCCCCTGATCTTGTCGATGAGCCATGTGAGACCGAACCACCACAGCAGCGCTCCGAACATGATGCTCAGATAGCCCACGCCCATCTCCAGCGGCATATCCGGCACTACGAAGGCAAACTGGGCAAAGGTGGCCATGAAGAGGAACACGATGAGCGGATTGGAGAGCGTGACGAAGAAGGCGGTGATGGCATTGTGCCAGAGCGTGCCCTGCCTCTTGCTGCTCTGATGCATGTTCTTCGTAGGATTGCTCTTGAAGCAATATACGCCGAACACCAGGAGCAGAAGGCCTCCGAAAATCTGCAGATAGAACTTGTTTTGGGCATTATTGACAATGTCCATCACAAAACTCATTCCCAAACCCGTGAAGAGGGCATACACGATATCGCTGAAAGCGGCACCGACACCCGTTACGAAACCAAACCAGCGACCCTTGTTCAAAGTGCGCTGGATACACAAGATGCCAACAGGTCCCATCGGGGCTGAGGCGATCACACCTATGATAATTCCCTTGAATATAAAATCAAGTATATTTATCTGAATCGGAAACACTAAATTCATAACAAGGCGCAAAGTTACAAAAAAAAGGCCATATCTTGTAATTTTTTCGAGTAAAACTTTGTTTGTTACAAACTTTTTTATATCTTTGCACCATAATTCTAACTAAATAAAAGAAAAACATGACAGAGAATGTACTTAAGCCATATGTAATCGGTTTGGATCTGGGAGGTACCAATTCCGTATTCGGCATCGTAGATGCACGTGGCGAAATAAAAGCTACTACTGCTATCAAGACAGGTGGTTATGATGACGTAAATGACTATGTAAAAGCTGCCGTGGAGGCTCTCCAGCCTATCATCGATACCGTGGGTGGTATCGACAAGATCAAGGCGATGGGTATCGGTGCTCCTAACGGCAATTACTATAGCGGAACTATCGAGTTCGCTCCTAACTTGGCTTGGGCTCACGATGGTGTAGTGCCTTTGGCTAAGCTCTTCAGCGATGCGCTGGGTGGTCTGCCTGTGGCTCTTACCAATGATGCCAACGCTGCTGCATTGGGCGAGATGACCTACGGTGCGGCTCGTGGTATGAAGAATTTCATCGACGTGACACTCGGTACGGGTGTTGGTTCCGGCATTGTGATTGATGGCAAGATGGTCTATGGCTGCGATGGTTTCGCAGGCGAGTTGGGTCATGTCGTCATGGTTCGCGGCGAGGAAGGTCGTCTCTGCGGTTGCGGCCGTAAGGGATGCTTGGAGGCTTACTGCTCTGCTACTGGTGTGGCTCGCACAGCCCGTGAGTTCCTCGAGAAGAGTGAAGAGCCATCTTTACTTCGCGATATGAAGCCAGAAGACATTACTTCTTATGATGTCAGCGTAGCTGCTGGTAAGGGTGATGCTTTGGCTAAGCGAGTATATGATTTCACTGGCAAGATGCTGGGTGAGGCTTGCGCTGATTTTGCTGCGTTCAGTTCTCCTGAGGCATTCGTGTTCTTCGGTGGTCTTACCAAGGCTGGTGACCTCCTGATGAAGCCTCTCAAGGAATCTTACGACAAGAGTGTACTGAAAATTTTCAAGGGCAAGGCTAAGTTCTTGATTTCTACTCTCGATGGCAGCTCTGCTGCGGTACTCGGTGCCAGTGCAGTGGGCTGGGATTTATAAGATATTTCTCTTTAATAAGCATAAACTTTAAAAATATAGCATTTTGTTTTTGGCGTATTGCTGTCGTGAGACAGCTTTTATGCGAGGCGATACTCCCAGAGAATTCTCTGGGAGTATTTTTTGCTTCTCTTTCCTCCCCCTTCCATTTCTTTCTTCATTTCTCATTCTCATTTCTAATTTCATCGTCTTTCTCATTTGTCATTTGTCTTTCTCATTTGTCATTTCATTATCTTTTTTTACCTTTAAAAGAGTTTTTTTTAGAAACTATTTGGTTTCTCCGAGTTTTTTTCGTAATTTTGCAGCCAGAAAGTAAACGACATAATCTTTAAGTTCTTAGTAAACAGAGATTTATAGTCCATATCAAGGGATTTGCATCCCATATTCAGGAAAGAATTGCATCCCATGTACAGGTAAGAATTGTATTCAATATAATAAATAATCAAATAAGTAAAAATGAAGAAAATTTACACACTGGCTAATATGGCCAAAGGTATGATGCTCGCTGCCCTTCTGGCAGTAGGCACAACTGCTCTTGCGCAGAATGTTTCAGGTAACACAGAAAACGGTACTATTGAAGGTACTGAAAATGGTAGCAACGAGAATGAAACTTTCGCTCCTGCTGCTGAAAGCTCTTGGCTCCAACCTGTAAAACTCGTTGGTAATGACCAGAAGGCTTACATCTACAACGTGGCTACTAAGACTTTTATCACCGGTAAGACTGCTACCGTGAAGAATATCGAGAATGCGGACGTCTGGACCATTACCATTAATGGCGATGAAACTCGTAGTTTCACTTGCGATAACGAGACAAAAGAACATCTGTTCTTGGAATATTCCATTGCATGGCATCCCCTTGTATGGTATATAGAGGTATCTGACAGCAGAGATGCAACAAAATTCACCATCCTTGAAGGTTCTACAAAGAATAGCTATAAACTCACTAAAAGTAGAAAGAAACCATTTAATATAGGTACTGAAACTGCCTACTTCAGTGTCAGCGGCGAAAACTACGTGGCAAGCCTGGAGCCTTCTATAGACAACGACTGGTATTTCATTTCTACCGAACAGAAAGATGTCTATGCAGAATATATTTCCTTCTTCACTGAGGCTGCAAACCTGCTCAAGAACGAGAAGCTGAACGATCAGGAATCTGTTCTGGGCACTATCAAAACTGCATTGCAGGAGACTGCCAAGGGTACTTTCAATACCTCCAATGATGACATCAATACGCTCAAGACAGCTATTGCAGCTGCCAAGAAAGCGATTGAGGACATCACTAACGGAATCAGCAATACCTCTGACAATCTCAAGAATGCAGAAATTACTTCTATCTATAGCGCCAACGGTACCCGCAAAGCCCAGCTGACCAAGGGTATCAACATCGTTAAGATGAGCAATGGTACTGTCAAGAAGATTTTGGTGAAGTAAACAATAAAATTCAGACGATGGTGATCCAGACCGCCTCACCCTGATCGCTCGCCGCCATGATGGTGGTGATGAGCTTCGTCAGCGTGGCACGAGAGGAGGTCAACCTGCCCACTATCGTATTCTCACCCACAAGAATGCAGCCCCGCGTATCTGCCGCCATGTTGCCGCTATGTATGCGTATGCCAGTGAAACCCGGCACGCCTACCAGCAGCGGAAGCCAGCGACGGAAGCGGGGCGATTTCGTTATGACCACCGGGTAACTGCCCTCGGGAATGGCCGTCAGCCCCACTACCTTGCGAGCCTTCTTGCTCGACTGGCGTCCCAACGACTCGTTCACCAGCTGCGGCGGCAACTTCACACCCAAGAGATTGCGCCAGGTAGGCTCCAATGTATCACAAAAATAGGTCTGGCGATTGAGCTGGTCGGGATTCTTCAGGGTCCTCACCGACTTTCCACGGTTGTTGACACCCACTTCCATATCCTCATCGTCCAGAATATACAGTCGTCCGATAGTATATTCTTTTTTCTTAGCAATTCTTTTCAATATTAATTCCATCTTTTCTATATTTTAGTTTGATAAAATAGGTATTTTCAAAACTGACATTACTGAAATTGACATCGGTCTTGGCTTGACTGGCAGACTGGAACGATTTCCGCTCAATATATCCCCGATGAACCCAGTTGTTGATCATCACTCGTGTTCCCTTCTGTCCCAATCCATACTCCAATCGGATGGCCATTGCCTCCTGATAGGAGAACTCATCAGGCAGCAACTGCAGGAGATTGGCTGGTCCTCGACGGCTCGATTTCACGCCCCCATCCTCGGCTTTGGCAATGGCATCTCCGAAGAAACGCATCTTGCAGTAGAGGTCGTAGCGCAGGCTCCAGCGGATGAATTCATCCATCTCCGGCTCCCACTTGCAACCGTTGGCCACGTAGAGTACACAGGCCTTCAGATAGGCAATGACATTGGCTCGGAAACTGAGATTCTCGTAGATGCGGTTCTGCGTCATGCGGGCAAAATCAGCATTCTCCTCCTTCAGTTTCAGGGCGAGCTGGAAAGCCTGATCACACTCCACCAGTCCGCTCGTTTTACAGAGATTTTCGATGTAAGGGCGCAGAGCCTCACGGAAATCATCACCATAATAACCATAGACGGGCATCTCGGCTCCTATCTCTCTTTCGGGTATCGTACAGAAATTGATACGCGAGATAGGACCATCGGTGAGCACACGGGAGAAGTAGCGCAAACCCTTCTGGATGGTGGTAGATGCATTCCAGTTGAAGCGGATGGTGACGCGCTCCGTGACGCTGGATGTGCCCACGCGGGTCTGACCATACTGGTTGGCTGGATCGAAGGCAAGACACATGATGCGGAACTGCTGGTTGCCCTGACCACGGAGTGCATCAAACTGGTCTATTTCATTGAGCGAAGTATAGAGAAAATGCTCTTGTGCCTCTGCCGTTCGCATCACGAAAGCAGGATTGGTCATGTCGGCATCTATCTCCTGAATCACGAGATTCTCCGGTCGCTTTCTCTTGTCCTTGTTGGCACCCTTCCGGGTCACCTCGTCCTTCCATGCTTTCTCCCTTGCCAGGTTTTCCCGGTCTCGCTTGCGGATGTCTTCCATCACATAACTGATAGGCATCTGCACGCACGATTTTCCGGCTCCTGTTCCGGCAAGCAGACAGGTCATCAGCGTGGCCTCATGCTCCACATTGTCGATATACTTGAAGCGGGTTTTCCAGAGATGCGTGGCGAGCGACGGGAACACGGCATGTGCCACGGCAGGCTTATAGACCTCGGGCGTGCGACTCACGAGCAGGGCGATGAGAGCGGGCAGTTTCTCGGGCATCGGAGGCGGTGCGGGATAGTCCTCCTCCTGATTCTGCTGCGCCATCTCCTTACTGCCGAGCCTTTCAGCCTGCGCATTGATGCGGATCACCTCGCGCGACATGGGCTTGCAACTGTCGTGATAGCGGGCATAGAAGTCGCTGATGAGCTGCTGGCAGTCACGCTCCTGTGCAAAGGCGGGCATGCGCTGCTCCACCACCCTTCTGAGTTCCTCTTCGCCCATCATCCTGCTGGCTCCGGCACTCATGATGGCGAGGAGCGAGGAGTGGCGCGAACCTACGGCATTGATATCTACTTCTGCCAACCCAGCCTGCGCCCTAAAGAGGTCGAAAGCGATAAGATTCTTATCATTTCCATGATGGCTCCCATCAGGATGAGCAGGAGCACTGCCAACAGCAGTTGAGGTGTGGCTATCAGCAGGATGAGGAGCAGGATGAGGAGGAACTTGAACGCCTCCCACAGCTGGTTGTTTTTCTCCGGTCTTATCACCGGAAAGTAACGGTTGATTGTCATGATTTTCTGAATTAGAATGTTTTTGATTTTGTGAAGTTTTTTCCGAAAGAGAGGGATTTCCGGACGACTGGCTGGTTCCTGAAAGAGAGGGATTTCCGGACGACTGACTGCTTCCTGAAAGAGGAGCCTTTCCAGACGACTGGCTGCTTCCTGAAAGAGGAGCGTTTCCGGACGAGTGGGCGAATGAAGAAGAAAAAGTTCCCTGTTTCAAAGCCCGTCCGTCGATGTCGAGACCTCGCTTGCGGAAGGCTTCCCTTCGGAGATTGATTTCGTCTTCTGGCAGAAGGGCATACCAATCGCTGGAACGGTAGATTTCCGAGTCTGCATCCGTCATAAAGATGATGCGTTCGGGTGAAAAGCAGCTCTCGTCACACGGTACGCCCAATGCCTGACAATAGGCTCGCTGCGCTTCCTCGATGGTCATGCCTATCGGCATACGAATGTCGATATGGAGCTTTTTGCGGGCGGAATACTCCAAATGCAGGAGCATTCCCTTCCAGGGATTTTTCTGCCCCTTCTCGGGATTTCTCTGTCCATTCTCGGGATTTTGGTCTGCCGTCACAGCCTCATCCCCGTCATGATTTCCCACTGCAGCCGCTCTGTTTACAGTCTCTGCATCAGAAGCCCCAGCAGCAGCTCTGTTTACATTCTCATCATTAGAACCTCCAGAAGCTGCTCTGTTTTCAGTCTCATCATTAGAACCTCCAGCAGCAGCTCTGTTTTCATTCTCTGCATCAGAACCCCCAGCAGCTGCTCTGTTTACATTCTCAGCATCAGAACCTCCAGCAGCTGCTCTGTTTCCAGTCTCATCATTAGAACCTCCAGAAGCTGCTCTGTTTACATTCTCTGCATCAGAACCTCCAGAAGCAGCTCTGTTTCCATCCTCATCATCAGACCCTCCGGCAGCAGTTGATGCTCCTTGTTCTCCAGTATCATCAGGGATAAAATCGAGGGAATCCAGCAGCTTTGCCCGCTCCAAAGCCTTTTCTACGAGTTCCTTTTCGTCCACATCAATGGTGGTCTGAAAGAGGAAGCTTTCGGGGATGATGTTTGCCTGGCGGCGCTTATTATCCTTGAACTGGTAATAATGGGCACTGCGGAAGGGCAACTGGCTTTTGATGCGCTGCTGCGCCTTGGCAAGTGCTGTAGCATCATGGTTGTTGATACTGCGGATGGGCTTTTCGCCTCGTATCTGCAATATCGCATCGTGTACCCAGGGGTAACGGATGGTTTTGTCGTACTCCGAGAGAGGCTGGGAAGTGATGCTCCCCTTATTGCCGCCCCGGAATCCATTGAAAGCGATACGGAATCGCTGATTTTCATTTTCTTTTTTCATCATTTATTTAGAAGTTTTAGTAATACTTGGGGGGTTATATAGAACCCACCACCCTTTTCACAAGTTTTAACGACAGTGAGGGGTATAAGTCTCGTTTCTTCATAGATTTTCTTCATCGGATTTCACGGATGAATAAAAAATTCATGTCATCCTATGAATGATACTATCCTATGAATGAAACTTACAAGATTTAACCTTTATCGGAATAGGAACCCAAGAGGCGGAGGCGACTTCGGTCCAGGTCGTGGATAAAGCGGCGACCCTTCTCTGTCCAGACGAGATACATCTGGGTTTTCACGCGAGATCCCGCTTCAGCAGCATACTGGCCGCAGCCCCCATAAACCTCCTCCGTGCCATATCTCGTACGGCTCTTGGCAAGACCCTGATGGGCATAGTGGGCATAGAGCATATACTGACCGCTCTGATAATACTGCACATGGAGGGAACAGAGCGCACGGTTCAGTTCCTGGGCAGTCATCCCGAGTTCCTTGGCTATCTGAGTGGTGGTGAAACAGGAGATGGAGTCGAGCACATTGTCGGCATAGAAAGCCTTCGGCATCAGTCGGTCGATATCCCCTTCGAGCGAGAGAATCTCCTCGGCACTCTTCTGGATTTTCACCACCTGCTGCCCCACCTTCTCGTTGAGCTGCCTGATGCGCTCATCCTGTTCGGCGATGAGTTTCGTCTTCTCCTCGATGGTGCTCCTCAGGATATTTTCGGTTTTCCTGAAGACGCTTTCCGCCTTTTGGCGCAGCTCCTCCTCCGTGTCGCCCTGGTTCACCGGGATATAACCGCCCGTCTTGCGTATCTGGGGCAGCACCACGGAGGTAACCCAGAGTTTGAATCGCTGGGCACTCTTCTTTTTGGAACCGAAGATGAGGGAGTAGAGTCCATTCTCATTCACGAAGATCATCAGTCGGTTCTGAATCACTTCTCTGCGGTGGCTATAGCTCACCCGGATCTTGGAGGCGATACAGTGTTTCACTGCATCATGTTCGTTAACGTGCTGATATACAGCCTGATTGGATCTGCAATACCCAAGCGCATCGCAAACATCCTTACTACAGAAAAGCGGTTCCCCCTTTTCGTTAAGTATCGTACGTACCTGACCAAACTCAGGATTATCGAATACCATCACATGAATGGCATTGTTGAGCTCCACGGCCAGACTGCCGCGAGCAATAAAATGATATTTTGTCATAAGCTTTATTGAAATTTAATGTATTAATAATTCATGTTATTACAAATATGAAAACATAATAAATTCAAGTTTCACAAGTTCAGAAATTGAGTAATAATTATGTCATCATTTATCAAAATCTTTTTCTTTGTATCAACCTTGTAAAAGAACGGGTGGATACTCTCCGAAAATCTGCCAACAAGGCATAATACGAAAAGCCCACGAACCTCAGAACTCGGCTTGTTCTGAAATCCGTGGACAAAGGTACTGCGAAAAAATCAAAGCTATTTAGTACGTACTTGGTACGGTCGTACTACATAGTACTAAAAAAAAAGTTGTCTGAACTATGAAAATCAGGCTGAAAAATCGAAAAACAGACTGGATAAAGCTATAATCAGGCTGGAAATCAGGCTGGAAAATCAGGCTCAATAAAGCTATAATCAGGATAGCTTATCTGAAAATCTCTTTGATCCGGTCGTCAAAGGCAGAAATGCTGGGCATCTGCCTGGCCCGATTGTATCCGCTTCTGAGCGAATTGGAATTCTTTCCCCAGAAGCCTCCCATCACCTGCCAGAGATTATCTATCGCCAGCGTGAATGCTATCTGATAAGCCAGATACCCCATCTCCGCCCAAGAAAGATTTACGGGCGCATAATGCTCGTCGAGAATGTGGATATCCCGCAACGCATCCAGTATGCGCCTGCCTTTCGCACTCATAAGCACAGAATTGATAGAGGATGAATCAAAAACTGAAGATGGAGCTGGAGTCAAGGATGCATCAGAAGCTGAAGATGGAGCTGGAGTCGAGGATGCACCAGAAGCTGAAGATGGAGCAGATACAGAAGAACCGGCATAATCCGTTTTCTGATTGTTCTGAGACGGATTCTGCTGACCAGAAGGATAATTGTGATTCACTACATTGCCGGTCAAGGTACCATAATTGGTAAAGGAACCACCGAAATGAATGTGGATGCCGCCCAGGGCATCGCTTGAAACCTGATTGTTTACTTGTGCGTTGTCATTCGTCATAATTGTATTATTTTTGATATAATGATTCATATTTTCTATAACCTGATTGATATTTTGAATACTTTTTACAAGTTGCATCCTCATCTCCATCAGATATTCCTGAGTTTCGCTCCAGGATTCCAAAGTTATTCTTTCTGAAATATTTGGAACCATAGGAGGTTCAGAGCTGAAGGCAGAATACTCTGAACCAAAGGTTGGAGACTCTGAACCAAAGGCTGGAGAATCAGAACCAAGGGCTGGAGACTCTGAACCAAAGGTTGGAGACTCTGAACTAAAGGCTGGAGACTCTGAACTAAAGGCTGGAGACTCTGAACTAAAGGCTGGAGACTCTGAACTAAAGGCTGGAGACTCTGAACTAAAGGTTGAAGACTCTGAACTGAAGACCGGAGAAGCAGAATCAAAGGCTGGAAACTCTGAACTAAAGGCTGGAGAGGCAGAAGATAGAGAAGCATCTGGAAGCCCCTCAGAGAACCGGGAATCAACCGAAGGAGAAGAGGAAGAGGCAGATTTTTCGCGCAGCATTTGAGACTCCACTTCGTAAGCCTTCCACTGATGCTCATCAGCCACATCATAGAAGAACTGCCCGATGGTACCTGGCGCCCACGCATGCTCTATCAGCACCGCATAGAAATCCCACATGATCATCTCCATCGTAGTACCCTCGGAATCAAACACGAAAGGATCACCCTGCACCATAATAGGATAGCAACCCATCAGCGAAGCGGAAGGCAGCAGATACTGTCCATCCATACTCTGACGGGCATGAATCGACTCGTCAATATGCTCAAACACAGCCTCATTACCGTCTGCAGCCTCGCCCGCCAAGGCCCAAGCCACACTCAAAGCCAACAGACATTTCTTCTGCTCGCAACGCCTCTTGAGCGCTGCGTACTTCTTCACAATTCTGCGCAACAGCTCCTCCACCATACTATTGGTGTGAGCCAATACTTCCTGCACCGAAGTGAAGATAAACCTGATGTCTAATTGTCGGTTCGTTAACGTAGTTATTTTATAGAAAACAGTTGTTGTATATCTGAAAGCGGTTATTTATACCGCACACAATATCTTAGGCTAATTTTCTGTGGCAAAGGTAATAATTATTTTTGAAATCAACAAACATATCAAGGATTTTTTTGAGAAAAAAGCACAATCAAACATCTAAAAAAACAAATAATTTTATCAGAAAAGGACACACCAAAAGATACAATATTACATCACTATAATGCGTCCTCTTCAACTTTATTTCAGCCTATAATTATTTTTATTTCAGCCTATTAATATTTCAAATTCATTAAATTTCTAATTCATCAAGGCAGATATCTGCTCCTCTGTCAGCCCCGAAGCCTGAACAACCTTATCCATAGGTATACCCATGGCAAGAAGATTCTTGGCAATTTCGAGTTTTCCTTCAGCTCTACCTTGCTCTCTTCCTTCAGCTCTACCTTGCTCTCTTCCTTCAGCTCTTCCCTTTTCTATTTCCATGCGCTTCTGCTCCTCCTCCCATTTCTGGGTGGCATACAGGTCACGCATCACCTTGATGTCCTCGTCATATAGCTCTCGCTCCTCAGGAGTGAGCTTTCTGAGGTCACCTATCTCAGCCAGCATACGGAAGACTGGATATTTGTCCACAAAAGGCATTTCCTTCAACTTTTCCATATTCTTAATTATATATATCCAACAATCAAATAAGTCGTCCTCACACTCCGAAGCCTGCCGCTTCTCAAAGAGCGGCAACTGGAGAAATGTGAGGCGCATTTTCTCAAAACCAAACTTCAGTCCAGACAGTTCGTAGGTCTTTCCCTCTGTCGTTTTCTCTTTTACCTCTTCGAGCAACCCTAAACCGATATCGGTTCTGAACTGGTGGGGAATACCCGTCTTAACCTTGAAATCCATGAAGCATACGGTATAGACCGGCGCCAGATGGAAATCCCATGGACTACTGCGTACTCCCTGCCCTACGATCGCCTTGGAAGTATAAAAAATAGCACGGTCCACAAAGTATTTCTGCTCCTTCTTCTGCATTTCTACGATGATATGCCGCCCATCTTCCGTTATACATTTCACATCGAAGACCACGCCTCGCTCATCATCATTGTGACGTATCTGTTCGGTATTCACAAACTTTACGTCTCTGATTACAAACTCGCCTTCAAACAGTCCGTTCAGGAAAGTAATCAGGCATTCCTTGGTATCCTCACTGCCGAAAATGCGCTTGAAAGCCCAGTCGGCACGTGGATTGATGAATTCCGCCATATTTGTTAATATTTTAAATTTTGTTCGCACTTGTAAGCACATAATTGCGTTCTGAGGGCAAAGATACGGTTTATTTTCTAAACTTGCAAGTCTTAAGGCAGTTTTTTCTGTTTTAGAATGAAAAATAATCAGTTTTCTATAAAGAAAAATTAGTGTCCAATAAAATTGGACACATTAATTAATCTTTTACCTTTACACTCAAATAGTCCCTTAAAAAGGGGATAAATGTATGAAATGGGGGGCTGGAAGTACGAAATGACAAAGCGGCTACCTGACATTACTCATCAAGTATCCGTTTTAAAGATTCTATCATTTCCTGAATTGCCTTTTTCAAAGGTTGCAACTCATTTTCTATAATCCACCAAATCTGATCGGCATCAATCTCAAAATAATGATGAGCTATGATATCACGTAACCCTTTCACATTTTTCCAATCAATTTCAGGATGAGTTGTAAGGAGTTCTCCTCTAGGAGTCCACTTTAAAAAGTAAGGCCTGTTTAAAATGTTTATATTTCACGATAATAATCTTCGATTTATGCCGTTATCTGGAGTATTTTTCGTATCTTTGCACCATCAATCAAACAGAATGACTATGTTTAAAAAGACAGATCCGAATCCTCAGTTAGATATATTCACGG
>OBLI01000592.1_pt1 | contig 38492 bp, 30 predicted proteins | sample 1519701 | NCBI WGS metagenome assembly OBLI01 (sample SAMEA3663005, study PRJEB22513) | pig gut metagenome | biome: pig gut; feature: pig-associated habitat; material: faeces | place: France | collected 2012
TTAGCATCCGCTAGGTACAACTAGGAGCGCGAGCGTGTTTTCTATGGGTAGCTGTCCCGCTCAGCCCATTTTTAATCTGAACAGAGTGCACAAACCAACAAAACTCATCCGTTAATGTTCCAAAAGTCTCGTACCTTCACGACGATAAACTGAAATTTACTGCACAATTGCATGCCGTGACTGGCTGATGCGCTGCAGCAGCTTTACCATAAATGGTGCTGTAATGAAGGTAAACACCATACCTGGCAGGGCAGCTGCCACCAGTGCCCATACCCCTTTGCCCAATACCAGGCCAAGAGTAATCCTGGCTGTAAAGGTGCCAATCGGGCCAGCCAGGGCAATGGACCAATAATGCTTGCCGCACAGCACATATACCAGCCCCACCATCAAACGAAATTGCATGGCAATCGCCACATTAAATAAATTATGAGTGCCCAGTGCCAGGCTGATAGCACTGGATAAAATTCCCACCAAAATATATTTCTTGAACCCAAAAACGAAGCAAATAGCCACAGCCAAAGGTGCCGAAATCTGAAATTCCAGCCCTGGCAGCAGGCTTGGCAGCTTGATTGCCCCGGCTACTGTCAAAAGAGCTGCCAGCATGGCAATATCCGTAATATCTGACGATTTTAAAAATGGTTTCTTCATAACATAAACTCCTCTCCAACCAATTGAATAGCAATATTCCTCTATTATCGTTTGACAAATGCGTTAACTAAAGCATAATATTTTGGTTAACCATTGTCAACCTGTTATTTTATTTCAGTTGACAATTTGCTCAAAAATACCTATCATAAGTATATGAAATACACCTACAGATAGTGGCAAATCATCATACAATTGATTATTGCGACACAAAGCAACAAAAGCAAAAGCAGGAACATAATAAGAGAAACAATAAAGAGGGGAATTGCCATGTCAATTTACAGCTTGAAAATGCGTGCCAGCAGGCACGAAAACGGTACACAGGAGCATGTTTCGGGCGCAGAAAAAATACTGAGGGCTTCCGAGCTGACTGCACAGATGGATGCCCTGCTGCAAAGAGCCCTGCACCATGCCAAAGGCAAGGCTGATTTTATCAATCTGAAAATCGAAGAAATCCAGCCGGATGACCTGCAATACATTGACGCCCTGCCGGTGTCCACCTATGAGGCAACCACCGCAGACGAGGGAAGAAAAGCCATGGCAGAGGGACTGACAGAAGTTGGCATCTCCCCGGAAAAAGCCGAAAAAATCATGTCCATGTTCAAGGATACCTACAGCATGCGGGGTGCCATGCTACTGGATGCAGATACCCTGGAACGGCTGGAACCTGACCATGCACGGGGCATCCGCGCCACCTACATGGATGCAGAGCATTCTGCCAGCCGCAGCGCCTCCGACTGCAAAAATCATTTTCAGGAAGCCATCGTCCTTGCCAGCAAGGTTATTTCCACGCCTCATATTATCGCCGAGCTTTGCATGTCAGATGACCCGGACTATGTAACAGGCTATATCGCCACCCGCAGCAAGGGATATATGAGGATTACCAAGTTAAAGCCTATGGGCTGCCCTGACGGGGGACGGATTTTCCTGTACCGGGGGCCTCGCGAGGAGGTAGCAGAATGCATCCGCTACCTGCAACAGCAGCATGTACTGGTACGAAATGTGCCGGAAAAGCCGGTGCTGTCATCCGTTCCAAGCTATGCCACATCACATCCCGAAGAAAATATAAAAAATGGCACATTAAAAGAAAACAGCCAAAAAAATCCCTGGCAGGTATACGCAGATATTCTGGCAGAGAAAAAAAATCGCCATCTTTACCGCACTACCACGGAAATTTCCTCCGCCCAAGCGGCACACGTTACCTGCAACAGCCAGGAGCAGTTGATGCTGGCCTCCAATGATTACCTTGGGCTCATCGACCATCCAGATGTCATAGCCGCTGCCCAAAATGCCGCAGCAATCTACGGCACAGGCTCTGGCGGCTCCCGTCTGACCACCGGCACCCTGCCTCTGCACAACCAGCTGGAACGGGATCTGGCACACTTCAAAGGAACCGAAGCGGCCATTATCTTTAATACTGGCTATATGGCAAATGTGGGCATTATCTCCGCCATGGGCATCAAGGACAGCATTATTTTCAGCGATGAAAAAAACCATGCCAGCATCATTGATGGCTGCCGCCTGAGCCATGCCAAAACCGTGATTTATGCTCATAATGATATGGCAGATTTGGAAGCAAAGCTGCAGGAATACGCTGGCTGCCAAGGGCTGATTGTCACCGATGCCGTGTTCAGCATGGACGGGGATATTGCCAACCTGCCCCGCATCATGGAGCTGGCAAAAACATATCATGTGCTGACTATGGTGGACGAGGCGCACTCCACCGGGGTTCTCGGCGAAACAGGCAGGGGCATCACGGAGCATTTCGGCTTGGCAGAAATGCCTGACATTCTCATGGGTACCATGTCCAAAGCCCTTGCCGCAGAAGGCGGCTATGCCTGCGGCAACCAGTTGCTGATTGATTATCTCAGAAATACGGCCCGCAGCTACATTTTTTCCACCAGCCTGGCACCAGCGGTACTTGCCGCCGCCAAGCAGGCACTGCAGCTTCTGACGGAGCAGCCGGAGATGGCACAGGCACTACAGCAAAATACACGCATTTTCTGCCAGGAGCTGCAGGCACATGGCATTGAGTCAAACAGCGAAACCGCCATTGTGCCGATTATCCTCCACGATGAAGAACTGGCACTCAAGGCCGCCGCTGCCCTGCGCCAGAAAAACATCTATATCTCCGCCATCCGCTACCCGACCGTGGCAAAAAATCATGCCATGCTCCGGGCAGCCCTCATGGCAACCCATACGGAGGACGAGCTGCGCCATGCCGCCAAAGTCATTGCTGCAACCATAAAAGAGCTAAAATAACTCCATAACGCTATAAACCCAAGCTTGCCCTGTTTTTCTTTTCCTTCCTGCCCCAGTATATCAGCACGGACAGACCTCATTACACCGCCAGCAGCGCCATGCTGGTTTTGCTTTTTATGCTGCTGATATTCATTGTTTTTTCCTTTTATGGTATTCTGGCAGGCTCGGCAAAATCATGGCTTAACCAGTCAGCCAGCCGCGTTGCCTGCATACAAAAATGCTTTGGCAGGATTTTTCTGCTGTTTGCCATCAAGCTGGCATTATAAATAATCAGCATACTGACATATATGCCTCAATCAAAAAATCAATCAAAAACTTCCACGAAGATATAATACCTATATCCCAAAACCATCTACCCCTTAATCTCATATATGCAAAAATGCAGCCTGCACAAAAGCATGGCTGCATTCTTCTATAATTTGGCAAATTATTTTTTCGCTATATTTTCGTTAAAGATATCTGCTAATTTTTTTCACACTCATATACAGACTCAGCCAGCCTATCAGGCATGGTCAAAGCACGTTCATCATAGGCCTCCATTGGCTTATCATCAGCTACATCCTCGTCCGGCAAAGATTGCGCCTTATTTTCAGCAGCAGATACCGCATCCTCCATATCCACATCCCAGAAATCCGCTACAGCTTCCCCCGGAGGAAACACAACTCCTGCCTGACGTGCCTTGACCGCAGTATCAATCGCCGCACTGGAAACACCCACTACAGCATCAGCCACCACATCCAAGGTATCATCAAAAAAATCCTCAAACCAGCCCATAATAATCCGCCTCCATATATAGTGAACTAAAAATAATTTTTATAGGTACATTATATACAGGCAGAAGGACATATTATGTCGCTCTGATAAATTATGGTAGTGTCAAAAACTACCCGTTTTTATAATTCAAAAATACCTCAAAACATTGATTTATTGAAAGTTTGCAAATAAAAAGAGCATTGACCTCCAAAATGAAGTATAATGGGTTCACCACAAACCATTACCATCAAAGGAGACAATGCTCGTGGATATTATACTCTATTTACTCCAGATTATTCAATACCAACATAAACAGCGAAAATCCTGCTATTCAAATAAAATTTACACAATTTAAGCATGTATCATATTGAATTCACATTCATTATGATAAACAGTTTCATACAACGTAGTATAATACACACTACCACAGACACATTATGTCCTTTTACTACAAAACAAAAGCACCTACGCTATTATTACAATAACGCAAGTGCTAAAAATAACATTTATTTTTTAGATGGTTGCACCAGCTGCAGCCTTTTTAAAATCTTCTAAACTGATACCAGCCTCATCTGCCGCTTCCTGCTCAGTGAGCCTGCCCTTTTTCCACAACGAAACTGCCATTTTCAGCAATCCCTCAATTCTGCCCTCGGCTCTGCCCTCGGCTCTGCCCTCAATTCTGCCCTCGGCTCTGCCCTCGGCTCTGCCCTCAATTCTGCCCTCGGCTCTGCCCATAGCCATGCCCTGTGCCATACCCTCAGCCTTATATTTCTCAATAATTTCACACATTGCGCTCACTCCTTCCTCAGTATGCTTGAACAAACGCTTGCGATTGGAAGTCGCAGGAAACTTGACGTCATCATATACTTCATCCTTAGTGAAGATTTCCATCAACTTTGCCACATCAGAATTATCATTAACCTCTGCATTGACATAAATCTCAGAAAAGCCATTATACGCCAGTTCTCCGGTCTCACGAACCACCCGGTCTACATGATACAGGGCTTTGCCGGATTTGAAAATATCAAACTTGGATATAAAGATAATTATTACATCAGGCACATCCTTAAATTTATCCCCGGGCTCAGTAATGTTGGTGGTCACGAGGGAACCATTATACCGCACCCGGCGCTGATGGTCATCATCATCCGCTTTCTGAACCTCTATATTGACGATGCGGCCATCACTCAGCAGGCACCTGACATCCAGTATACAAGAACGCCCCTGCATATTCTTTAATGAAAACTGCGGAACATTTTCGAGCACCTGCAAGGCCTTATCAGCCAATATCACCTGCAAAATTTCCTGGGGAAACGCCACATCCTCCGCCATTTTCTGAAACATGGCATCATCCATCGGATTAAGGCGCATGGCATCTTCGCGAATTCTGGCCTTATAACTCATATTCAGCACCACCATTTTTTCTTTTTATACAACGATACCAGATGTGGCAGCTTTTTTAAATTCTTCCAAGCTGATACCGGCCTCATCTGCTGCTTCCTGTTCAGTGAGCTTGCCTTTTTTCCACAGCGAAACAGCCATTTTCAAAAGTCCCTCAATTCTGCCCTCAGCTTTATATTTCTCGATAATTTCGCACATTACACCATCACCATCCCAGTATGCCCAACAAAACTATTGCAACATATCTTCTAACAAAATCTTACCACAAATGATGCTTTTTTGCAAAATATTTTAGAACCTATATACTTATCACAAATCATCTGACATACCCAATAAATAAGTAGACACCGACTAATCTATTGCCCTTCATCACCGACTGTACAAAACTACGCCATCCCTGGCAATTTCCTCCAGCAGTTCAGGCTGGACAGCCCAATCAAGATTTACTACATCAAACATCAGCAGAGTAGGAATTTCTTCATCCACATCAAGGGAAAAGCAGGTTATATTGCCGCCACGCACTGCCAAATCCACATCACTGCGGGGCTTGTTGTCACCTCTTGCCCGGGAGCCAAACAGAATTACCTCGTCAATATCATATTTTTTTGCCAGGTCAACAATCCCCAGGCGCACTTTTTCCGGCAAATCCATTTATATCACACCCAATTTTCTTCTATTTCCCGTTTTAACACCTCAAACATAGCAATAAATTTTGACTTGCTGTCTGCAATAATTCCCAAGGCAATCTGTTCATTATAAGAATGAGCTACATTGTTGCGTGCCTGCAGCGCATCTAGCCAAAGCTGCTCATCAGCCAGCATATTCACCTGATATGCCAGTTTAATAACAGCCCTTGGTGAACCCAGCTTCTGCTCTGCATAACCTGAAAACTCCAGCCTGTCCTTCATGGCCTTCCATGCCTGCTCAAAACATATTCCATACAGGGCAACCATGCCAGTTTCCGTAACAGTATCATAAGGCGGTTCCTGTGCCTCAATTTCCCTGAGATTTGCCAGTGCCTTATAAAAGTTCAGCACTTTCTTCGACTCCATGTCCGTCCCCCCCATTCATTTTGACACTTCACATTTCTTCCACAGCTGATTTTTACCTGCCGCATTTTTTTGCCAGCTATTTTTTCCCCTAAACTGCAATAACAAATTGGACATTTTTTGCCAGCTACTTTTGCATATCACCCTTCTTCCGCCTTTTCCTCCAGATATGCCCAGCGTTCCATCAGCTTTTCCAGTTCGGCAGAAACCCTGGTTTCCTCCCCGGTCAGCTCGCTGATTTTGCTATAATCTGCCGCATATAATTCCATCTGGTAGTGGATGCCCTTCAGCTCCCCTTCCTTGCTGGCAATAATAGCCTCAATCTCGCCATATTCACGCTTTTCAGACATGGTAAGCCCTTTTTTCTGTGTCTTTTCCTTCTGGGCAGGCTTCTTCTCAGCAGAAGCCGCCATATATGCCCCCTGCTGCTTTTTATTGCCAGGACTGCTAACCACCGCCTTGGTAGCCGCCTTTTCCTCTGCCTCAGCCCTCGCCTTGTAATCACTATAGCCGCCCACATAAAAATTGATTTTGCCAAAGTCATTTTTGTCATAGACAAAAACCTTTTTTGCCATGCGGTCAGTAAAGAAGCGGTCATGGGACACAAAAATAATTGCCCCGTTAAAATCCTCAATAAAATTCTCAAGGATGCCCATAGTTTCCAAATCCAAATCATTGGTAGGCTCATCAAGAAGCAGCACGTTAGGAGCCTCCATCAGCACCCGCAAAAGGTAAAGACGGCGTTTTTCACCGCCTGACAGGCGGGCAACCTCCGTATACTGCAAATCCGGCGGAAACAAAAAACGCTCCATCAGCTGCCCTGCAGACAGCTTCGTGCCATCCGCCATGGTAATATAATGGGCCGCTTCCTGAATATACTCCTTGGCACGCAGCCTGCCGTCCATCTCTGCATTGGTCTGGGCAAAATAGCCAATCTTCACGGTCTGGCCTATATCCACGCTGCCGCTGGTAGGCTGCAGCCGCCCGGCAATAATATTCAGCAGGGTGGACTTGCCAGTGCCATTGCCGCCCAAAATGCCGATGCGGTCATTCCTCAGCACAGTATAGGTCAAATCCCTGATATATGTTTTGCCTTCCCATTCATAGCCCACATGGTCAAGCTCAATAATCTTCCGCCCCAGGCGGCTCCCGGCAAGACCGATTTCCACCTTGTTCCGCTCCAAGTCCACCTTCTGGTCCCTGACCTGCTCATACCGCTGGATGCGGGCCTTCTGCTTGGTAGACCGGGCCTGGGCGCCCCGGCGAATCCACGCCAGCTCATTCCTGAGAAAATTCTGCCGCTTCCGCTCCCCGGCTTCCTCACGTTCAATCCGCGCCGCCTTCAGCTCCAAAAACTCGGAATAATTCCCCTGATAGCTATATGTCCGGCCCTTGTCAAATTCCAATATGCCGTTGGCCACCCTGTCCAAAAAATAACGGTCATGAGTAACCATCAGCAGTGAGCCCTTCCAACTTGCCAGGTATTCCTCCAGCCAGCCGATAGTCTCGCTGTCCAGATGGTTGGTAGGCTCATCCAGAAGCAGCAAATCGCAGGGCTGGATAAGTGCCGTAGCCAGTGCCAGCCGTTTCTGCTGTCCGGAGGAAAGGCTCTCCACCTTCGCCTCAAAATCCGTTATGCCCAGATGGGTGAGGATGCTCTTGGCCTCGCTCTCCATGCTCCAGCCATTCAGGGCATCAATCTGCCCCGATGCCTTCACCAGAAGCTTCTGCACCTCCTCCGAGGTGTCCCCTGCCTCACTTTTTGCCAGCGCAGACTCATAATTCCGCAGTGCCTGCATCAGGGGGCTGTCATCCTTGAATGCCTCCATCAGCACCGTATTGCCAGCCTCAAACTCCTTGGACTGCTCCAAGAAGCTGATGCGCAGGTTGCGCATGGTCACCATGCTGCCGGTATCCGCCGCCAGCCTTCCTGCCACAGTCCGCAGGAAAGTGGACTTGCCGGTGCCGTTGATGCCCACAATACCGATTTTGTCCCCTTCGTTGATATTGAGATTTACATGACTAAAAAGGGCTTTCTCGCCATAGCTTTTGCCCAAATCCTCCACTGTCAGAACCATTGCCCCTGCCCCCGCTATAATTTACTAAAATTTACTATAATTTCTATTTTCCGCCTTCATGCAATAACGCATAATTTATTTTACTGCTTTGCTGCATTTTCATCCTTTTGGCCGTTTTCCGTCATATCCACAATTTCGTCATGCTCCTCTGCCAAAGGCTTCGGCAGCTTCGCCAAAATTCTGGTAATGCGCAAATTGTCCATTTCCTCCACGAAGAAATCCCTGCCGTTCCAGCTGGCCTTCATGCCGATGCTTGGCGGTGACTGAACATTGTTGTAGAGCCAGCCGCCGATGGTGTCAATATTATCCGCCTCGATATCCATCTCCAGAATATCGCAGACTTCCTCCAGCAGCAGCTTGGCATCAATGGAGTACAGGCACTCATCCCGCTTTTCCGCCAGCGGCCTCTCCTGGTCAAACTCATCCTGAATCTCGCCCACGATTTCCTCAATAATATCCTCAATGGTCACCATGCCAGCCGTACCGCCATACTCATCCACCACAATAGCCAGCTGGGAGCGGTCACGCTGCATCATCTTCAAAAGCATGCTGATTTTCATGGTCTCCGGCACAATCAACGCCTTCCGCACCAGCTGCCTGAGCCTTGGGCGGCGTCTCTTGTACAGATAGCCCATCAAATCCTTGATGTGCAAAAAGCCGATAATATCGTCCTTGTCCTCACGGCACACAGGATAGCGGGTCATGTGCTCAGACACTGCCACCTGAATATTCTCATCGAAGGAATCCTCCGTATACAGGCACACCATGTCGGTACGGGGTATCATGATTTCACGCACATTCCTGTCGGCAAAATCAAAGACATTGTCCACAAAATCCAGCTCCGTCTTGTCAATATAGCCCTTCTTGTGGCTTTCCTCCATGAGGATGCGGATTTCTTCCTCCGTGTGGGCAGGATTTTCGCTTTCCGTTTCCACCGGAATCCCCAGCTTTTCTGCCGTATAATTGGCCACATGGTTCAAAAACCACACAAAAGGATACATCACCTTCTGAAAGAGCAGCATAGGCACGGCAATATTCAGCGTCACCGCCTCCGCCTTCTGGATAGCCAGATTTTTCGGAATCAGCTCGCCGCAGATAATATGCATTGCCGTAATCAGCCCGAAAGCGATGGCAAAGGAAATGGTAGTAGCCAGGGCGCCACTCAGCCCGAAATACACAAATACCGGCTCCAGCACATGACTGACCGTAGGCTCGCCCAGCCAGCCAAGGCCAAGGGATGCCAGGGTAATCCCCAGCTGGGTGACGGACAGGGACACATCCAGATGGTCAGTGAGCTTTTTGGCGTACACCGCCCGGTTATTGCCCTCATTTATCATGGTTTCCAGGCGGGAGCTGCGGATTTTCACCACTGCAAATTCTGCTGCCACGAAAAACCCATTCATCAGCACCAGTAAAACTACCAATATCAGCTTGATGATAATCGTCGTAATATCGTCCAAAGCTTACTTCTACCTCCACACTAACGCAAAAATTCTCTGGAAAAAGCTTCCATTTCCTCATCACTCATATAAGGATTGCCCAAATCAAAATCATCAGAAGCAGCATCAACAAGGTTAGCAGAATTAGCTGCATTCATTCCATAAGCTCCCTGCCGCCTCCTGGTGCCCTCAAAATCAGGCCTGCCCTCCTTGTCATCACAGCTCATGCGGCAGCGGGGATAATTGCTGCAGCCCCAGAAATCGCCATTTCTGCCATGACGCTTCTTCATAACGCCAACATTGCAGCGAGGACAGCGTATCTGCCCCTCGGCCGCCAGGCTGGTGCAATTCGCCTTTTGGCACAGGCTAGTGGTAAAGTCCACCTGGGATTGCAGGAACTCATCAAGAGAACCCTCACCCTCTGCCATTGAGTGCAGCCTGTCCTCCCAGATTGCCGTAAAATCTGGATATGCCAGCTCCTCCGGCATAGCATCAATCAGCATATAGGCCGACTGGGCAGGCTGAAGATACTTCTTCTTGCCCATTTCCGTCAGCAGCTTCCGCTTGTGAATCAGCTCATCCAGGATAGTTGCCCGGGTAGCCTCCGTGCCTATGCCGTATACCGCCTTCAGCTGCTTCTTCGCCTCCGGGTTCTGCACGAATTTATGAATATCCTTCATGGCAGCAATCAATGTCGCCTGGGTAAAACGGCTTGGCGGCTTTGTAACGCTCTGCCCCAGCTCGCCGGACAAATACTGCACGCCGTCATTTTTCTTCATGGGCGGCAGGGCATTGCCATCGGCACCATTGTCACCATTCTCGCCGTTATCATTATTTTCGCTATTCTCGTTATTGTCATCATCACTGCCATCGGCATTATCCGTGCCGCCAGCATTATTTGCATCCCCGGCTTTTTTCTTATAGGTATAAAGAGCCTTCCAGCCCAAATCAATCTCCGTCCTGCCGCTGGCAGCAAACAGCTCATCCTTGTAGGTCACCTCCACCTTGGTCTGATAGTAGGTGTGGACAGGATAAAACTGCGCCAGATACGCCTGGGCAATCAAAAAATAAATATTGCGCTCCACAATGCTCAGCTTCGTCAAATCCGCCCTGACACGGGTGGGGATAATGGCGTGATGAGCCGAAATCTTCTTGTCGTTCCAGGCACGGCTTTTTATTCTGCTATCCGCCCCTGCCGCCCAGGCAGCCAGCTGCTCATGAGCCAGCCCCTGCAAATTTTGCAGGATAACTGCGCTATCCTTAAACTGATTTGTCGGCAGGTATTCACAGTCGGAACGTGGATAGGTGGTCAGCTTCTGCTCGTAGAGCTTCTGAGCCGTGTCCAGCACCTGCTGAGGCTCATAGCCAAACCGCCTGCCTGCCAGCACCTGCAAGGACGACAGTGAAAATGGCAGCCGCTGTGGCTCCTGCTTCTTTGCCTTGGTGTAGCTGGAAATCACGCCATCATTGGGGCTCTCAGAAAACTCTGCCAGCTTCGCCTCGGCAATCTTCTTATCAATCAGCCTGCCCTCCGGGTCAAGCCCCACCTGAATATCCTTTGGCTTCCACTGGGCAGAGAACTGCCCGTTGGCATGCTGAAAAAGCCCCTTGATCGTGTAATAATCCTGGGGCTTGAAATTCTCTATCTCCCGCTCCCGGCGCACTACCAGCGCCAGCGTCGGGGTCTTGACGCGCCCCACCGGCAGCACCAGATTGCGGTGGCCTGACCGCTGGGCAGCCAGGGTATAGGCCCGGGACAGATTCATGCCAATCAGCCAGTCAGCCCTTGCCCTTGCCAGTGCCGACTGCCTGAGATTGAAAAACTCCCCATTCTGCCGCAAATTGCTGATTGCCTCCTTGATGCTCTTTTCATCCAAGGCATTCAGGAGGATGCGCCGCACCGGCTTGTCACAGCCCACGTATTCCAGCACCTCATCCACCAGCAGCTGCCCCTCCCGGTCCGGGTCCCCGGCATGGACGATTTCATCAGCCTGGCTGATGAGCTGCCGCACCACGGCAAACTGCTTGGCACTGCTCTCCGATACCAGAAGCTGCCACTTCTTAGGCACGATGGGCAAATCCTCCGCCCGCCAGATTTTGTATTTTGCATCGTATTCCTGTGGCTCCGCCTGCCTCAGCACATGGCCAAAAAGCCACGTCACCGTGCCTGCCGCCGTCTCGATAAACCCATTGCCCTTCCGCTGAGGCCCCGGCAGATTTGCCGCAATCTCACGCCCCATGCTGGGCTTTTCCGCTATAAATAAACGCACCTTGCATTATCTCCCGTTACTATTTTTATTCTACATCAATGATACCTGTTTTGCGGTCATATTGCAAATGAGTATACCCACTTGCACAGAAAAAAGCCCCTGTGCAGGGCATATCACCACCCACAGGGACTACAAGGAACATTTATTGTTATCTGCCAGCCATCTTCAGCAAGGGCTGCCGTAAGCATTTTCCTGTTCCTGCCCCTTGAGCACAGCCAATGCCAGGAACAGTACATACCCAGAGCAATTAACAATCTCCAGTACCAGGTTGCTGCTGATTTCCAGGCTGATAACGCCGGACACCACAGGCAATATTGGCAAAAGCAGCCACTTGCCACCCTTGCCCAAATCATGCAGGCGGCGCACATCGAAGCTGAAGGTAACCAGCTCGGCAATTGCAAAAATCAGTATCATCAGCTGCTGATTAAGCGTATTACTAAAAACTTCCTCACCATACATGGCTACAGCAGCCCCCTCTACTGCCAAAAAGGCAAAAAAGGTCACCACAGCTGCCAGCAGGCAATTCCTGATATACCTTCCCCTGCCCATACGTCCCTCAAACATGCTCTTCAACATAAAAATCATCCTTTCCCGTTTACATCCTCACAAATATTTTAATCTCTTAGCGGAATTCCTTCTTGCAATCCTTATACGCGGCATGGGGAAAAGCATTACATAATTTAAAAAAAAATTGTGGCAGAAAAATACCGCTGTGCCTTGATTATCTCAAAAACACAGCGGCAGCAAATTTTTTTTACATTATAGCTCCGTCGAAGCCTGTCAACGTAGCAAAGTAATCCTCGTTAGTCTCGGCACGGCGGATAAGCTCCACACTGCCATCCTCATGCAGCAAAAGCTCCGCGCTTCTCAGCTTGCCATTATAGTTGAACCCCATAGCATGGCCGTGGGCACCGGCATCATGGATAATAATGCGGTCACCGATATCAATCTTCGGCAGCTTGCGGTCAATGGCAAACTTGTCATTGTTCTCGCACAAGGAGCCGGTCACATCATAAATGTGGTCGCACAGGGCATTTTCCTTGCCGGAGATAGTGATGTGATGATATGCTCCATAGAGGGCAGGGCGCATGAGATTTGCCATGCAGGAATCAAGGCCGATATAGTCCTTGTAGGTCTTTTTCTCATGCAGGACAGTAGACACCAGCCACCCGGCAGGGCCTGTCATGGCACGGCCGCTTTCCATCTTGATGGCGATATTGGTCAGCCCCGCAGGGCCCAGGATTTCATTGTATGCCTGCTGGATGCCCTTGCCTACAGCCTCCAGGTCAACAGGCTCCTCCTCCGGACGATACGGAATGCCTACGCCGCCCCCCAGATTGACAAACTCCAGCTCAATGCCCAGCTTGTTCTTGATTTCCACAGCCAGATTGAACATGAGCTTTGCCGTGTAAATAAAGCCCTCGGTGCGGCGCTCGTTGGAAATAACCATGGTGTGCAGGCCAAAACGCTTAACGCCCTTTGCCTGCGCCAGCTTGTACGCCTCAAAAATCTGGTCATAGGTAACGCCGTACTTCGCCTCAGTAGGCTTGCCAATAATATCGTTGCCCTCAATCAGATTACCAGGATTGTAGCGGAAAGACATGCACTGTGGCATACCGGCATGCTTGTCCAGATACTCAATATGGGAAATATCATCCAGGTTGATGATAGCCCCCAGCTCAATAGCCTTCTGGAACTCGTCCGCAGGAGTATCGTTAGAGGTCAGCATGATATCCTCCCCTACTACGCCTGCCGCCTTGGATAAAAGCAGCTCAGGCAATGAGCTGCAATCGCTGCCTGCACCTTCCTCTGCCAGCACCTGAATCAGCCGCGGATTCGGGGCTGCCTTCACGGCAAAATGCTCCTGAAACTTCGGAGCCCAGCTGAATGCCGCCTGCAACTTGCGGATATTGTTCCTGATAGCCTTTTCGTCATAAATATGAAAAGGTGTCGGGTACTTGGCAATCACTGCCTCCAGCTGTTCCTTGGATAAAGGAAAAGTCTTTTCACTCATAATACTCAGCCTCCATTATGATTTTTTAGTTATAGAAAACCGTCCAATAATGTAAAAATTGTTATATTTATACCGTGACCATATTATAGAATAATAGAGAATTAATGTCAATTAGAAAATGGCTTTTCCCCTTACTTTTGCGAAAAAATTAAATTATCCTCAAGAAAACTCTTGATTTGCAAACATTTATATGTTAGAATATATGTAATAAAAATTTGCTCTCATTAATAACTTCCATAGTTATTAATCCAATTCCCACATTTATCAAATTCCCATAGTAGAAAAATAGATACATTTCATGTTATAATGAAGGCGGTGAAAGGATTGAAAACGGTAAACAATAACGCTAATTCACCATTACTCCCCAAAGATGATGCACACTGGCAGCGGCTGATAGCCAGGGTTCAAGCCATGACACTGATGGATGACATTTTCTTCAACTGCTTCATGGAAGACGATACCGCTGCCATGCAGTATGTCCTGAACATCATCATGGAACGGCATGACCTGAAGGTCATCAGCGTAAAAACTCAGTATGCTGTTCCCAACGTTTATGGGCGCGGTGTCCGCTTCGATGTATTGGCCATCGACCAGTACGGCAACGAATACAACTTTGAGGTGCAGAATGTCAGCAGCGGAGCTGCTCCCAAGAGAGCCAGGTACAACATTGATATGCTGGATCTGCGGCATCTGAAAGCAGGCGATGACTTCGATGACCTGCCAGAGACATATGTGATCTTCATTACCGCAAAGGATGTGCTGGGATACGGCCTCCCCATCTACCACATTGACAGGCATATCAATGAGCTGGGCGTAAAGTTTGACGACATGGCTCACATCATCTATGTCAATGGCGAAAACAAATCCGACACACCCCTGGGCAGGCTCATGCAGGATTTTCAGAATGCCGACCCGGCAAAAATGCACTCCAGGCTTTTAGCAGACAAAATGAAACATCTAAAATCTCTTGACGAGGAGGTATGCAAAATGTGCAATATCGTAGAAGAATATGTTGCCGAGAGAATGGCAGAGGCAAAGGCGGAGCTTGCCAAAGCTGAAGCCGCTAGAGCTGAATCTGAAGCTGCCAGAGTTAAAGCCGAAGAAAAAGCGGCAACCAGCAAACTGGATTCTATAAAGAATCTTATGAAGAACACTCATTGGTCAGCCGAAAAAGCCATGGAAGCCATCGGCATCCCAAAATCAGATTATACTCAGTACCTTGCCCTGCTCTAACTCAATAAGTCCGTCAATAAGCTGCAGATTCCTGCGGCTTATTTTAAATTTCGCCTCGTATTTTCCCAATTTTACCTCACCATGAAAATCATTAATTGAATCAAGAATGCGCTTGCTAGCATCTGGCGCATTTTTGTATTGGCAAGCTTGTCATTTAAAAGTGCATGATAGTAACTGTTAAGCTTTTTATTACATCTGTAAGATAATATTATATTGTCTCAATATTGCATATCATTTAGCTATTTGCCCGAAATTATATCCCCTCCCAAATAAGCATAATGCCACACTATACGAGTATAACTAATTACCAGGCAAAGCCCACAGAAAATACTTTCATTTTTCTGCGTTTTAGTATATAATGATTTAGCTGGCATTATTGTGCCAGTATAAACACATACTGCGGAGAGGTGTCCGAGTGGTCGAAGGTGCCTGACTCGAAATCAGGTGTGGCTAATAACCACCGGGGGTTCGAATCCCCCTCTCTCCGCCATTGAAAACACAAGGCTCACGGCTTTTTCGCCGTGAGCCTTTTTGAATTACACCTATTCCCTTGCAGGATTTGCAAGGCCATTTACAAACTATCCTCTCAGCCGAAAATCTGCCCCGGCAGCCTCAGCTTCTCTTTTGGCGGAAACTGCCTGTCAAACTCCTCAGCCTCTGCCTCATCCACAAAATACCCCTTCGGGGTGGCGTATTCGCCGGCAATCCCCTCCAGATAGCCCGGAATCAGCTCACGGCACAGGAAAAACGAGGCATCCGTCCCATCTGGCAGACCATGATAGCGGATGCCGTACTCTGACGCCTCCACACAGCCGCTCTTGCCGTAAAAGTCAATATTTCCCTCAAAGCAAAGGGCACCGGCCCCCAAAGCTTTTGCCTGCTGAAAACCGTAATCCAGCAGGATTTTCCCATAGCCCTGCCGCTTGTATTCAGGCGCAATGCAGATAGGCCCCATGGTCATGATGGGAATGCTCCTGCCATCATCAGCCTTGATTTCCGCCCTCATGAAAATAATCTGACCGATCAGCCTGCCTTCAAGTTCCATAACAAAGTTCAGCTCCGGCACAAACGCCTCATCCTGCCTCAGCTGGTTCAGCACATAATGCTCAAGGCAGCCGGGACGATACACGTTCCAAAAGGACTCCCGCACCAGGCTTTCCACCTGCCGCTGCTCATCCTGCCGCTCATGACGGATAATTCCCCTGTTATTGCCATTAACAAATTTCCCGATGCTCATCCGTTCACTATTGCTATGGCCACCATTACTTCCATTAATACGGTCATTATTATTGATAAAATTCTTGCTCATTGTTTTTCCTCCTGACGATTTTCGCAAATTAAGTACACTAACACAAAGAAGCCCCTGACTGCTCATCAGCCACCAAAAGGCTCCCTGCCAAAAATCCATCGGAAGGCCTTATACAAATACCAAGTGCAAATTACTTCAATTGTAGTCCGACCTTCCGGTCAGGCTGCAATCTCCAAGGTGTTGTTCTTCAAACAGCATACTCCTTAAAAACACAAAGAATAAAATAAAAAAGCTGGCGCAGACAAGCTGCACCAGCCCCATATACACTATATCGTTGTTTTGCTGCCGTAACTTTACACCGGCCAGGCAAAATTACACCCTGAATTTGTGGATGCCCTCGGCCAGCTCCTCCGCCATACGGGAAAGCTGCTGGCAGGCGGCCGCCATTTCTTCCTCAGAAGCAGACTGCTCCTCAGTGGCTGCCGAAACGCTCTGGGAATCATCAGAAATCTTGCTGCTCATGTCGCGCACCTTTTCCACCGCTTCAAATACTTTCCGCGTATGGTCTGTGGCTTCCTGAACCCTGTCTGCAATCTCGTTGGACTTCTCCGCAGCCTGTGCCACAGCCCCGTCCACATGGTCAAAGGCAGCTCCTGCATCCTCTGCCATTTTCAGGGCATCATCCGTCATTGCCTTGCCCTTCACCATGCTGTTTACAGCCGACTGGGTATCCTGCTGAATTTCACCGATAAGAGCCGCAATACGGCTGGCAGCATCCTGGGACTGCTCCGCCAGCTTCCTGATTTCCTCTGCCACTACGGCAAAGCCGCGGCCTACCTCCCCGGCCCTTGCTGCCTCAATAGCAGCATTCAGTGCCAAAAGGTTTGTCTGGCCCGCAATGCCGGTAATAGTATCCGTAATCTCCCCGATGGTATGGGAACGCTCCCCCAGCTGGTTGACCACCCGTGCCGAATCTGCCACCGCCTGCTGCAGCGCCTTCATGCCGCCCAGGGCCTGGCTGATTACCTGGCTGCCATCATGGGAAGCCTGCCGTGCCATCTCCGTCTGCTCCACGCTCTTTTTGACATCCTCGTCAACATCCTGCATGCCAGCAGACAGCCTTTCCAGGGCTGCCACCGCGGAATTAACGGCCTCCAGCTGACCTGCTGCCGCCTCAGCCACACCTGTAATCGCCCCGGCCGACTGGGTGCTTGCCTGAGCCGACTGCTCCGAGATATTTGTCAGCTGCCCTGCATGGCCTGCCACCTGGTCAGCCGATGCCTGCACATGCTTAACCAGCTCGTGCATGGAGCTTTGCACCGTTTTCAGTGCCCTTGCCATAGCTCCCAGCTCGTCGCTGCGGCTCCCGTCCAGATGCTGCAAATCTGACTTGAAATCCCCGGCTGCAAACTGCTCCAGCGCAGCTGTAGCACTGCCGATAGGCTTGGCAAAACCGGCAGCCAGATTCATGCCCCACAGGATAATCAACGCCTCCAAAACAATCAGCAGCACCACGGATACCGCAATCTGATGCCACAGCGCCTCATCAGCCTTTGCCTCATGCTCCGCCACGGCAGCATCAATATAATCAGTCCAGGTACCTGTGCAGATAATCCACCCATAAGGCTTAAACTCCATGGAATAGCCCCGCTTCGGCAAATCCTCCGTTTCTCCCGGCTTCGGGAAATAAAAATTGGAGTAGCCCCCCTCCGGGCTGCTGGTTGCTGCCTTGAAAATCTCCTGCATATAGGAGCCCCCATGGCTGTCCTTGTCATCAATGCGCCGCTTGCCCTCTACCTTCGCCCCGAGGGTGGCATGAGCTACGCAGACCCCTGTTGCCTTGTCATCAGCAAAAAAGTATCCCTTGCCGTTATCATAGCGGTTCGCCTTGATAGTGGCAATGGCAAGCTTCTTTGCCTGCTCCTCGGTCAGGGCACCTGCCTTCTGCTCCTCATAAATACCGTTCAGGGAGGACACCAGCCCCTCTGTCTGAAGCTTGATTTCCCTGTCAAAGGCGTCCTCCATCATAGTCCGATAGCTGGCGGATGCCTCCTCATTCTGCTCAATAATCGAAAAGATAAAATAGCCACCTACTGATACGGTCGCCACCGCACTTAGCAGGACAAACAGCATTACTAGCCGCTGCCTGACTGAATCAAATCGCAATTTAATCATCTCCCTATAAATATTCTGACAATTACGATTAAAGTATAGCACTATCAGTTTTAAAATTCAATACTCAAGCTAGATATTTTATTACTTTAAATTAATTTAGATCTTTTGGGTAAAAAATAAGACTCTGCAATAAACGCAAAGTCCCATTTTTATAATACATATTTCCTGTTTTATTGCACTGCTGAAAGAAGTACAGCCCTAACACCATAGCAATGCCGAAGCAAGCACAACTCAGGCACTATGGCGCTGCTGGCTGCCATGAAGGTATGCCTCCACCATCTCCGTAAAGAGGCTGTGCACCTGCCGGTCAGCATCCAGCTCCGGATGGAAGGCCAGGGCCAGCTGATTGCCATAGCGGACTGCCACGATGCGGCCATCCACCTGTGCCAGCATTTCGACGCCATCCTCCACGGACACCACATAAGGTGCCCGGATAAAGGTCATAGGCACCTGCCCTACCGTCTCCAGCTCCCCATAGGCGTGGAAGCTGCCCAGCTGCCGCCCGTAAGCATTGCGCTTTACGGTCATCGGGATAGTGGCAAAATGACGGGTATCGTCATCGGCAATATGGTCAGCCAGCAGAATCATCCCGGCACAGGTAGCCAGAACCGGCATCCCGGCCTCAATGCGCTCCTTCAATGGCTCAAACATGCCGCTTTCCCTAAGGAGCTTGCCCTGCACGGTGCTTTCGCCACCCGGCAGCACCAGGGCATCAAAATCCTGCTGCAAATCCTCGGCATTGCGGAGCTCAACGCACTCTGCCCCCAGCTCCGCCAAAACCTTCTCATGCTCTATAAAGGCTCCCTGCAAAGCCAAAACAGCTATTTTCATAAAACAGCACCTTCTTATTTACCGTCTTAATTTACCTTCTTATTTGCCGCGCTCTGCCATCAGCAGGCTGATTTCATCCTCATTGATGCCCACCATTGCTTCGCCCAGATCCTCGGAAAGACTGGCAATCAGGTCAGCATTCCTGTAGTTGGTAACGGACTGGACGATAGCGGCCGCACGCTTCTCAGGGTTGCCGGACTTGAAGATACCGGAACCTACGAAGACGCCCTCCGCACCCAGCTGCATCATCAGGGCAGCATCAGCAGGAGTTGCCACGCCACCGGCAGCAAAGTTCACTACAGGCAGGCGACGGTTCTCATGCACATACTGCACCAGGTCATAAGGCACCCGGAGCTCCTTGGCAGCCTCGAAAAGCTCATCCTTCTGCAAAGAAGCCACCCGGGCAATCTCTGCATTAATCTTGCGCATGTGCTGCACAGCCTGAATAATATCGCCGGTACCCGGCTCGCCCTTGGTACGGATCATGGAAGCACCCTCGCTGATGCGGCGCAGTGCCTCGCCCAAATCCTTGGCACCGCAGACAAAAGGCACCTTGAACTGATGCTTGTCAATGTGATAAACATTGTCAGCCGGGGAGAGAACCTCGCTCTCATCAATATAGTCAATCTCAATAGCTTCCAGAACCTGCGCCTCTACAAAGTGGCCGATACGGCACTTGGCCATGACAGGAATAGAAACCGCCTCCTGGATGCCCTTGATCATCTTCGGGTCGCTCATGCGGGATACGCCGCCTGCGGCGCGGATATCAGCCGGAATCCTCTCCAGCGCCATGACAGCGCAGGCACCTGCCGCCTCGGCAATCCTTGCCTGCTCAGGAGTGGTAACGTCCATGATGACGCCGCCCTTCAGCATCTGTGCCAGCTGCTTGTTCAGCTCATATCTATTCTCTGTTTTCTGCTCGCTCATAATTAAATCCTCACCTTCATCATTCTGCATACCGCTATATTGACAACTTTCTGTATATAACGTTTACATATAGCCTTTCTATGTTTGTCCGTCAGCCTTGAACGATTGTAATTATATACGCATTTGGCTATAACTAAAATAGCCAATAAAGATATTTTTACTATAGCCAGATTTATAGTCAGATGCAGTATTGCCAATTGCTTATATTCCTTGACACAAATTGCAATTTTGTTTACACTTTGAGAAGGAAAAATTATTTGCATATCATATATTATAAAGGAGAGCTTTCAACATGAGTGACCGTATCCGTACCCGATTTGCCCCTAGCCCGACAGGCTACATGCACATCGGCAACCTGCGTACCGCGCTGTACGCTTATCTTTTTGCCAAGGCAAATGACGGAGATTTTCTGCTGCGCATCGAGGACACCGACCAGAAGCGTTTCGTAGCTGATGCCGTGGATTTCATTAACCGCACCCTTGCCGCTGCCCATATCGTGCCTAACGAGGGACCTGACATCGGCGGTGACTGCGGCCCATACATTCAGAGCCAGCGGCTGGACATCTACAAGAAGTATGCCGAGGAGCTGATTGCCCGGGGACATGCCTACCGCTGCTTCTGCGGTGATTCCAGCGAGGAACAGCACGAGGCCCAGGAGGCAGGGGATGCCAAGGCGTTCGGCGGCTACAACAGGGCATGCCGCGACCTGCCTCAGGAGACCATCGACCAGTACCTGGCAGAGGGCAGGCCTTATGTCATCCGCCAGAAGATGCCGCTGACCGGCGAGACCGCCTTCAACGATGCCGTCCACGGCCATATCAGCTTCCAGAACGAAACCCTGGAGGACCAGGTTATCCTGAAGCAGGACGGCATGCCTACCTACAACTTCGCCAACGTCATTGATGACCACCTCATGAGCATTACCCATGTCATCCGGGGCACCGAGTTCATCACCTCCACCCCGAAGCATGTGCTTTTATACCAGTTCCTGGGCTGGGAGCCGCCTGCCTTCATCCACCTGCCGCCTGTAATGGGCAAGAACGAGGACGGCTCCGTTTCCAAGCTTTCCAAGCGCCACGGCGCCACTGGCTTCAGCCAGCTGGTGGACATGGGCTACCTGCCGGAGGCCATTACCAACTACGTAGCCCTGCTGGGCTGGAGCCCGAAGTCCGAGCAGGAAATCTTCACCATGGACGAGCTGATTGAAAAGTTCAATCTGGACGGCCTCAGCAAATCCCCTGCGGTATTTGACTACAACAAGCTGGACTGGGTAAATGGTGAATACTTCAAGGCCATGAGCGATGCTGACTTTGCTGCCGGTGCCAAGGCCTTTGCCGGAGAGCTGCCTGAGAAAATCGGCGAGGAAAAGTGGCTCTACCTGGCCGCCCTGCTTCGCACCCGCGTCAGCCGCTACAACCAGGTAGGCGAGCAGATCGGCTTCTTCAGCCAGCTGCCTGACTACGCTACTGACCTCTTTGCCAACAAGCGCAACAAGGTCACCCCGGAGAAAGCAGCGGAAATCCTGCCGACAGTCATCTCCATCCTGGAAAAAGTGCAGGAGTGGACGCCGGAGGGCATTGATGCCGTGCTGCAGCCGGGCGTTGCCGAATCAGGCATCAAGATGGGCACCTTTATGTGGCCGGCACGCATCGCCCTGTCCGGACAGAAGGTCACCCCTGGCGGCGTAACGGAAATCCTGTACATCCTGGGCAGGGAGGAATCCTTCAGGCGCCTGCAGGCCGGGCTTGCCAAAGTGCAGGGCTGACAGAATAAGCCCTCTCACAAAAAATTAACTTTTTTCAAAAAAGCTATTGACATAAATTCAAATATAGTGTAATATAGTTATTGTCATTGGCGCGTTGGTCAAGTGGTTAAGACTCCGCCCTCTCACGGCGGCTTCAAGGGTTCGAATCCCTTACGCGTCACCAATTGATAGCTCGAGGCTGGAACGTGGTTCCAGCCTTTTTTGTGCTTTTCTTTATGCCCATTCCCCTAGTAGTTTTCTATGTATACATCAGTCATTCATTGACAACATATATGTTTAGTATTAAAATGGAGTATGAAATATTTTATCCATTTAGCTATTTTTTATGAATGAGGTGTATGTATGTCAACTAGCGGTTTATCCAAAAAAGGCAGTGCCGGCCTCACCTTTGCCATCTTCCTTGGCCTGCTACTGGGCATTGTCTTCGGGCTGCTGGTGCCGGGACGGTTTGAGTTCCTGCTGCCGGCAGTAGATTTAGTCAGCTCCCTGTATATGAATGCCCTCAGGATGATGATTTATCCTTTGGTCTTCTGCTCCCTGATTACGGGCATTCAGGGCATTGGCAGCATTTCTGCCACAGGCAGGGTGGGCTTCCAGTCTTTACTGTATTTTTGCACCACCACCCTGCTGGCCAGCCTCCTGGGACTTTTCCTGCCCATGATGCTGGGGGTAGGCCAGGGCATTTCCATTACCATGGCTGAGACCGATGTGCAGGCCATGAAATTCACCAGCCTGCTGGATACGGTCAAAAATCTCATCCCTGCCAACCCTATTGCCAGCTTTGCCGAGGGCAACATGCTGCAAATCCTGGTCTTCGCAGTTGCCGTGGGCATCGCCTGCCTCTCCCTCAAGGAGCAGGCCCAGCCCTTCGTCCGGCTCTGTGAGGCCGTCAACGCCATCTGCCTGAAGGTGGTGGGGGTGGTAATCTACTTTACCCCTATCGGCGTCTTCTGCACTATTGCCAATGTAGTAGTGGCAAACGGCACCGATACCATCATTTCCCTGGCAGGTGTCATGATTGCCCTGTACACCACCCTGCTGCTCTACATCCTTATCGTATATGGCGGCATTGTACGGCTGGTGGGCAAGATGGGGCTGCGGGAGTTTTTCGGTGCTGTCATGCCGGCAGCACTCAACGCCTTCGGCACCTGCTCCAGCTCCGCCACCCTGCCTATCGCCAAGAGCTGCGCGGACAAGATGGGAGTACCCAACGAGATTTCCTCCCTGTCCCTGCCTCTGGGGGCCACCATCAATATGGATGCGGTATCCATCGTCATGTCCTTTATGATTGTGTTCTTTGCCAACGCCTGCGGCGTGGATGTGAACCTGGGGCTGATGGTGGTAGTGATGCTCAGCAACACCCTGCTGTCCATCGGTACCCCGGGCGTGCCGGGCGCCGCCATCGCCAGCTTTGCGGCACTGTCCGCTATTGCCGGCCTGCCAGCCGGTATCCTGGCGGTATATATCAGCGTCAACACCATGATTGACATGGGCGCCACCTGCTGCAACGTGCTGGGTGACCTGGCATGCAGCGTTGCCATGAAGGAAACCCTGCACCTGGAGAGCTGATGAGCTCATCATAAGCAAAAATCATACCCCGGCAGCAAAAGGCGCCAGCTGCCTTTTGCTGCTGACAGAAAAATATCGTATGATGCACCGAAACGCACCATACGATATTTTTTGTGGGAAAATTTATTGCTGTTTTTCTACCCGGTGGTTGTAGACAGTCCTAATCGGGAACGGAATCTCTATCCCTTCCTGACGATAACGCCTGGTCAGGGCCTTGATAAACTCATGCTTCAGCCTGAACTGGTCGGCAAACTGGCTGCAATGCAGCACTACATTGAAGTCTATGCTGCTGTCATTGAAGGTGTGGAAGTACACTGCCGGTTTCTTGGTCACGGTGGCATCAACCTCCTTCGTCACCTGCTCTGCCACCTCCACAGTGACCTTTTCCACAAAGTCCAAGTCGCTGTCATAGGCAACACCACAGGGAACCTTGATGGTCATGTCAGGCTCCGGCATGCAATAGTTGGTGATAATCGCGCTGGAAATCTTCTGGTTCGGCACCACGATGGCATTGCCGGAGGTGGCAATAATGGTCGTAAACCGCCATGTTATATCCGCTACACGGCCTTCTTCCCCGGTACTGAGCCGCACATAATCGTCAATGCTCAGCTGCTTGGACATCAGGAGATAAATACCGGCACAGATATTGGCGAGGGTTTCCTGCAAGCCCAGGGCGATGGCCATACCGCCGATACCCATGGCTGTCAGGAGGGGGGCTACCGAAATCCCCATAGCGCTGAGGATCAGCAGTATGCCCAGTGCATAGATAACTACATTGACGATATTAGGCAGCAGACTGGTCTGGGGAATGTTCTCATTCCGCTGTGCATAAAACTCAATAAAACCAGTTGCCGCCCTGGCCAGCACCTGAAACAAAGTAAAGCTCAGCCATGCTGACAATATATAGGAAAACAAATCCACTGCCGCCCACTTGAGGCTGGTGGAATTAATCAGCCAGTACAGGGTGGAGCCCACAATCCATGCCCGGGGCAGCCCACGTGCCGCCTTCAGCAGGATATACTTGAGTGAAATCTCCTCCCTGTCGGCAAAATGCTTTGCCAGCCTGTTCTCCACCAGGCTGTTAATAAACTGCCCGATGCACAGGGCAGTCAGCAGGATGCAGAAGGGCAGCAGCAGCATATCCATCAGCTCCTCCGGCGTGATGTTTTTCATCATGTTAAGAAATTCGTAAATGTTAAAGGACTCGCCCATATTTCATACCTCCTCTATGAAGACTGCTATATTATACACTATTTTTTTCAGTTTTGTATTGTATTTTTTGAAAAGTTATGATATGCTATCGCGTGGCAGTTAATATCCTTTATATTTTGCGGGCGGCATCCCCAGCGAGCTGCACCGGACGGCATAACTGTCATATTGTGATACCTGTGCGTCTTTGGGGAACCCGAAGACGTTTTTGTTTTTCTAGGTTGCGTTGCTATTTTATTTTTCTGTTTTGTTGTGTGCAAGGAGACGATAAAGATGAAAATTTTGCGTACTGTTGCCGAAATTACCGAATTTGCCAAGGCTGCCCAGCAGGCAGGCAAGGTGATCGGACTGGTGCCTACCATGGGCGCACTGCACGAGGGACATCTCACCCTGATGCGTACTGCCAGGGAAAAGTGTGATGTAGTCATCGCTTCTGTTTTCGTAAATCCTGTCCAGTTCGGCCCTAACGAGGATTATGATGCATATCCCCGCCGCTTTGAGGAGGACTGCCAGAAGCTGGAGTCCGTGGGCGTAGACGCAGTTTTCCATCCTGAGCCAAAGGAAATGTACCCTGATGGCTACGGCACCTATGTAAATGTGGAGTCTGCCTTCACCGGCAAGCTGTGCGGCGGCCAGCGTCCGGGGCATTTCCGGGGTGTAGCCACCGTCGTAACCAAGCTCATGAACCTGAGCCGTGCCCAGGAAGCTTTCTTCGGCCAGAAGGATGCCCAGCAGGTGCTGGTTATCCGCCGCTTTGTCAAGGATTTGAATATCCAGGTCAACATCAACATGGTGCCGATTGTCCGTGAGGAATCCGGCCTGGCCAGAAGCTCCCGCAACGCCTACCTCTCCCCGGAGGAAAAGACTGCCGCCCTGGTGCTTTCCCGCAGCCTGAAAAAGGCAGAGGCGGCTTATGAAGCTGGCGAGAAATCCGTGGAGGCACTGAAAAAGGTCGTCCGTGAGGAGATTGCCACTGAGCCTATGGCTGTCATTGACTATGTGGAGCTGTATAGCTTTGACGAGCTGAAGGAAATCGAAACCGTCAACGGAGAAAGCCTCCTTGCCATTGCTGTCAAGATTGTCAAAACCCGTCTGATTGATAATATCATACTGGGCTGAAAAATACCCAAAAGACTTTTGAAAAGTTATTGAGTTAAATGTTATCGAGTTGGAACTATTGAGTTGGAAATTATTGAATTGTTGTAAGTGAGAAAGGAACAGAAAATGATACTGAATCTGCTGAAATCAAAAATCCACTGCGCCACTGTTACCGAAGCCAATCTGAAATACATGGGCAGCATCACCATCGACGAAGCTCTCATGGAGGCCGCCCACATCCTGCCAAATGAGCGGGTGCAGGTGGTGAACAACAATAACGGTGCCCGCCTGGAAACCTATGTCATCCCTGGTCCGCGCAACTCCGGCGTCATCTGCCTCAACGGCTCCGCTGCCCGCATGGTACAGCCTGAGGATATCGTCATCATCATGGCATACGCTTTCTTCGATGAAAAGGAAGCTGCTGCTTACAAGCCGACTGTAGTCATGGTTGATGAGAAAAATGCCGTCAAGGAAATACGCTCCATTGAGTATCACGGACAGACGGAGTAAATTTCAGTTTGTCGTAGTGCTTGATCGTTACTTCGTGCTATACTGACGTAGTTTGTTAGTTTGTGCACTCTGTTCAGACATTTAAAAAGGACAGGTAGCGGCAGTACCCATAGAAAACTCGCTCTCGCTCTTAGCACAGCCTCGCGCTTCTAAGCTCCTGCGTCGCTTACGCTCGCACTCGCTAAGAAGCGAGGCTGCACTCAAGGTTTTCTTTGGGTACATGCCGCACCTGTCCTTTCTTGTGTCTGAACAGATATGCACGTAGTTATCAACTATACTCTGCTGTACGCTACCAAGATAATCAATCCGGCTTTACGAGCAAGCCTGAAAAAGGGGGCGGGGAGGCTGACGAGACATGTTACTGACAGCCTCTGTATAAAATCATGCTTTCTTCGGCTGTGGCAGCATAAAGGATGCCGCAGCACAAAGCCCAGCCGCCACCACTATCAGCACCATGACTGATTCCAGCCCGAAAATATCCGCATACCGTCCCAGGAACGGAGCCGTAACGCCGCCTACGCTAAAGGACAGCCCCAGGGTAACCCCGGAGGCAAAGCCGATATTCTTCGCCAGATAAGTCTGCCCCAGCACCACAAAAGGCGAATATGTGCTGTACAGCGCAAGGCTCATCGGCAGCAGCATAGCATATACCCAGTAAATGCTGCCCCCGAAGAAGCAGATAGCCAGCAGAGGCACAAGCAGGCTGGTTCCCCAGCGCAGCACGGCAATATACCCCCAGCGGTCAGCAAAATAACCGCCTATCAGGGTGGTCAGGATGCCGGACAAGGATAGTATGGAAAGAGTTGCCGTTCCCACCGGCTGGGAAGCCCCCAAAACCTGGATGCAATACAAAGGCAGAAAGCTGCTGAGGCTGGTAAACACCATGGCACGGAAAGTAATCAAAGCTGTCAGCTTGCCAAAAGCTCCCCAGTCATTAGTTCCGCTGCTGCTATATTTGCCCGACTGATTTTTGCCCTCGTCATCCTTTCCGGAGCTATCAGCATCACCAGTTACTGTATCTGCCATGGCTGCCTGTGCCGCCATGGCAATTTTCCTGTCAGCAGACGCCTTAATCATCGGCACCAGGAAAAAAGCTGCCGCCCCCATTACCACACCGATAATGCCAAAAAACGCCAGCCCCTCCATGCCGAAGGTAGTAATCAGGAAAACCGCCAAAAGAGGCCCCAGCCCAAAGCCCCCATTGCCGCCTACAGAAAAAATGCTCATTGCCGAGCCCTTCTGCCGCCCGGCAATATGGTTTACCATGCTGGCCGCCTCAGGATGAAATATAGAGGAACCAATCCCCATCATGGTTATAGCAGCGAAAATACACCAATAGTCCTGCACAAAGCCCGTCACCGCCAGGCTGACACCCGTCAGAAACACTCCCAGCGCCATAAACCACAGCTTGCTGGTCTTATCCGCAAAATACCCAAACAATGGCTGAATAACCGAGGACAAAAAAGAGCCTGCAAACATCAGCCCCGCCATAGATGTATAATCCATGCCATAATTCAGCACAAAAAACGGCAGCACTGCCGGCATAGCACCACTGCTGATATCATTGCAGAGATGTATCGCTGCAATAAAATACAAATGCTTTTTCTGCATAACATCACCTTTCCCCAAAAATATAAGTTTACTGAGCAGTGCAACAAACTCATGTGAGATATTATACCACTTTTAGCAAAAAATTATAATATAAATCCAATTCAATAAAAAAATATCGCCCTGGGAATGCAGCATGCTTCCCAAGACGATATTAAAATTTTTGATTCAGATAACTAAAGTGTTTTTAATAAGGGAATTACTCCTGCACATCCGTGCCGTCTACCGTTACATCAGCAGACATATCTGCACCTGCTGTTTCATTGCCCACACTAGCAGTTTCTGCGGAAACAGTTGCTACACTGTCCTCATTCTGAACAGCAGCAGACATATTCTGAACGTGAGTGTCAGCCTCAGCAGAAACCTCTACATTCTCAATAATGGTACGAACAACTTCTGCCTTCTTTTCATTGCTGATATTCAACTTAACTACCTGGGAAATTGCCTTATCCGCCTGATCAAGGGTATTTACCTGCTTCTGAATCACCTCTGCAACCTTATCCATAGGAGTATCCTCGGTGATCTCATCAAGCCCCTCAATCGGAGCAACAGGTACATCCGGTATCTCTGGCAAGACAGGCTCTGGATCTGGCACAGAAGATGAGTCAGCCAAAATAGTAATCGTACCAACAGCCTTGTCATACTCAAACGGTTCTTCCTCAGTCTTGGTATTGTACAAGTGACCTGCTATTGTAGCCCTGCCAGCAATTACATCCAAAGTACCGCCACCAACACCATGAGACTTAATCTTGGAATCTGCAGTTACGTTGAGTATATTGTCTGCATTTGCTTTCGTCACATATTCTATATTATCCGCTGTACCGCCCTTGATTTCCTCGGCTTTGGCTTCAATAGAAAGGTCATTGCCAGCCTCTACAGCAGAGCCATTCATTATATCAATGCTGCTACCATAGATACGCATCTTGCCCGGAGCAGTAATAGAAGAACCACTGATGGCAATCTTATTATCTGCACCATAGGTCAGATAATTATCAAGATTTTCAGTAGCAATTACGCTGGCGTAACCATTGGAATTTAACTGAGAATTTTTTATAACAATATTACCCTGAGACCAAACAGCCATGTCTTCATTACTTTTATCTCCACCGGTCACACTAATGTTAGAATTAGAAACTGTCACACTTCCTTTATTACCAGCATCATATGCTTTCACGAAAATAGCCCCATTATTTTCGATAGTGGAATCACTTATATTTACAGTACCACCACGCAAGCTTAACTTGTTATATCCAGAGGAAAATTCCAATTGACTTTTATCAACTGTCAACTTGTTTGAAGCATTTGCAGTAAAGATATCTCTATAAAAATCGGCTCCATACCATATCGGATTATCAGCTTCTCCAGCCCAAACTGAACCGTATTTTCCCTTAATAGAAGACTTATCAGAAATACTTACATTACTTCCATGAACGTCCACTCTGCCAGCCGCAGTTACACGAGTACCAGATATTGCAACATTATTGTTCGGAGTATGGTAATTATCATCATGTCTATCAGCATATTCTTTAATGGCAAATAAAGAAATATCACCCTTACCGCTATTAATTGTGCTATTTGCTACATCCAATGCCCCTTTGTCAGAACAAGCTGCTACATAAATATGTCCTGCCTTAATCTGTTCCTGGTTGGATGTAATAAGCTTAGAGTTTGCAATGTCTACATCACCGCCTGTGATGGAAATTTCTCCACCAGCATACTGGTTATACTGATCTACAAACTGTGTTGCTAAATGTGCCTTATCAAGAGTTACCTTATTATCTACACTGCTAGTATATACAGGGTCAGTATCCGCCCCTGTCTGCACAATACTTCCTTGAGCGTGCAGGTCAATATCACCCGAAGTAATCTTTGTACCGTTAAGGCTTATGCTACCACCCTGAATTCCAACATTTTTATTAGCAGTCAAATCTACAGCTCCAATGGTGACAGAATTATCCTTGGTTGCTTTCAAGCCCACCAAATCCGGGCCACCCTCACCATTCTCAATCTGCATCTCGTTGCCGGCAAATATATGAATATCATCATTCTTAATGCCACCATTCTGCGTATCAGGCTCGCTGCTAATAACCACGCCATCAGCAATAGCTACCCTGCCGCCATAGAGATTGATTTTATCCGTAATTTCGAAATTCGCACCGGACTGAATATCAATCAAAGCAGGATTGCCATCCTTGCCCTTGCCAGCATTCAGCAGAATATTACTGCCCCCATCTTTAAAAACATTTTTCAACTGGTCATCAGTCAGCTTCATGGTCATCATGGTAAAATCATTGGCATTAATCACAGCGCCGTTACCTACCACAATGCCATTCGGGTTGCACAGCAGCATACCGCCCTCACCGCTCTGAGTAAGATGACCTAAAATGGTGGAAATATCTGCACCGGATACATAGTTAAAAGCCAGGGCATTGTGCACAACATCAAATGTCAGGGACTCATTGGCACCAATGTTAAAAGCATCCCAGTTAATAACGCCATTACCACCAAAGGTTATAGTAGCCCCGCTCTCCGGATTTGGTACAAAGCCGCTAATCTTATCGCCAGTCATAATCTGACCGCCGGTCGGCATAGCCAAAGCATGACCTGTGCTCAATGCCAGGCAGACGGCTGCCGTAAGTAATTTCTTCTTTAACTTCATTTTATCTGCACCTCTTTCAAAGCAATCCTTTTAGAAACGATAAGTCATATTCAAATTCCATCTGCGGCCATACTTGCCCATGTCAATATCACTATCATCTATCGGCATAGCATAGTCCAGGCTGATATTCAGATTATCCTGGTCGATGAAGCGATACCCTACGCCCCAGGAGCTGAGCTTTCTGCTGCGCTCACCAAGCCTGTAGGTGTTGTTGCCCAGGCTTGCCATATCAGTGAACAATACAAATCTCTGATTAGGCGCAAACTCAGGCGTATACAGCTCCACGGAGCCCAGCACACCGTTATCCCCGGAAGCAATACGCTCCTTGAAGCCACGGACGCTGTTCATGCCGCCTGCACCAATCTGCTCAAGATTGGTAAGGTCATCCTTCGTATACTGGCCATTTACCCTTGCACCAAATACCCAGTCACTATTGGTTCTGTACTGGTAGTTAACACCGGCACGGAAAATGGTAAAATTATCTTTCACCTGCACGCCATTGCCACGATAACGGGTATAAGCAGCACTGTCACCTGTCATATTGTGGGCAACGCCTACATTATAGCTAAAGGACTGATTTTTGCTGCGCAGTACATCATAATAAGTGGCAGATACTACACCCTCGGTCAAATCAAAATCACCGATGTTGAACTTGTTGCCGCCAATATACAAATCATTCTGCCCGTCAAAATTCTTGTAGTTAAAACCTACGTCCAGCACCTGCTTGCGAGCGGAAGTGTACTTGAAATTCTGCTGATAATGGATGCCAAAATCCTTATAAGTACCTTCAGAACGCAAATCTATATCGCCAATGCTGTAAATATTTCCCATGTCGGAATTGGAGTCAGAATACAGGGCTGAAATATAGGCACTGCCCCCCTGCTCCGGAATCAGCCACTTGTAGAAGGCTGCCGCCTGATGCACATCCCCCAGATGATTCGGAGAAGTGGCATACGTAACGCCGAAGGTATCGCCCCGTCTGGACACATCAGTATTGGTATAGCCTACATTGGCACGCCACTCGCCGGTATACTGGTTGCCGGTATTGCTGGTTCCAATGGTCACAGACTCATTTTTCAGCCTTTCTGCCGTTACAACAGCCTTGAACTTGCCATCAGGCTGCTTTTTGAAATCCGTGGACAGCTGTATAGCCTTGGCATCCTTCGCCATCATAATCTGCTTGGACAGCTTTTCCACATTAACTGTCTCATTTTTCAATTCAGGCAAAAGATACTTTACCTCATTAATAGTGCTTTCGTCCATGTTTTCATAAACAACTTCAACAACAGGCAGCTGCACAGCGGCAGCCTCTGCCTGAGAAGCCTGTGCTCCTGTGAGCAATACTCCCAGCCCCAGCAAAACGGCTGCAGTCAAACTTTTTTTACTTTTCATTTTCTCCATCCTTTCTTTGCCAAAAAGCATTCTACGACTATTATACCATGAGTGTCCCCCCCCCGCAAGACAAACGAACTTTATAAATAAACACAAAAAAAGACCCTGCCCGACATTCCTGTCTTCACACGGTCTTTTAACGTAAATTCTTATAAAATTCAAATAATTATTGTTGCCAGCTGATAAAGCACCACGCTGCCGCACTTCAGCGATGCCGGCACATCAATCAGCCGCTGGTTGCGGCTGCCCCGGAAGCTCAGTGTCAAATCCCGCTGCGCCTCCACATAAGGCCCGTCCACCAGCACATCCACCTGCTGCAAAAGGTGCCGCACCGCCTGCTGGCGGCAGCCAATCAGCTGCTCATAGGTGTAGCCGCTGTAGCACCAGATATTCAGCCCGTTCTCATGGAGCTGCGCCGCCAGGCCTGACAGCACAGCCGCCTGGCAGAAAGGCTCACCGCCGCTGAAAGTCACCCCTTCCAGCAAGGGGTTTGCCAGCACAGCCCGGAGGATTTTGTCAGGCTCCACCTCCCGGCCACCCTGAAAATCATGAGTCTGGGGGTTGTGGCAGCCGGGACATTCATGAGGGCAGCCCTGGGTAAAAATCGAATAGCGGTATCCCTCCCCATCAACGATGGAGTCATTCACCGTCCCGGCAATCCGCAGCCTGCCTCCTGGCACGCTTAGCTGCCTGATGGAGCCAGGCTCCCCGGCCGCCCCGTTTTCCTTAATCGGCTTAGTTGAGTCCATGCTTTACGCGATCATGCTCCTCTGCCCGCTTGGCATTATTCCAGCGGTCAATAGTGCCTACCAGATAGCCGGTGATGCGGCGGATGCGCTCGAACCTGGCTGGCTGCAGCACATAATCCAGATTAACCTCGCCATTTTCGGCAGGGGAAATCGTCAGCTGGGACAGCTCATCCTGATTTTCATCCTGCAGCATATCAATATAAGCCACAACTTCCTGCTCAGACATATCGTTAATACCGCTGATAGTTACATTAATGCCATTCACAACCATGCTAAACATTCCTTTCATCATAAAAATTACCCGCAGGCAATCTATTTTCTTATTCATCTCCCAGGCTGCAGCGGACAGGCTGCTTAATCCTGATACGGGGCACTACCTTGCGCATCCTGTGTGCCGCCTCAGTACGGCCGCAGCGAGGGCATACTGTATCAATAATGCCATTGTAGCCGCAGACAGGATCCCTGTCCACCGGATGATTTACGGAGCCATAGCCGATGCCGTTATCGTGCATGCAACGGATCACTGCTTCAAATGCCCTGATATTCTTGGACGGGTCTCCATCCAGCTCCACATAGCTGATGTGGCCTGCATTGGTCATGGCATGATACGGTCCTTCCAGCTTGACCTTTTCTGCTGCCGAGATGCCGTAGCCCACCGGCACATGGAAGCTGTTGGTATAATAATCCTTGTCCGTAACCCCCGGAATCTCGCCATATACCTTTTTGTCAATGCGGACAAAACGGCCGCTGAGCCCCTCGGCAGGGGTTGCCAGCAGGGTAAAGTTCAGGCCGGTCTGCTCCGACTTCTCATCCATGCGCTTTCTCATGTAGCTGACAATCTCCAGCCCCAGCTTCTGTGCCTCGGCAGACTGGCCATGATGCTTGCCGGTGAGGGCAGTCAGGCACTCAGCCAGGCCGATAAAGCCCATGGACAAAGTACCATGCTTCAGCACCTCTGCCACGCTGTCATCAGGGCCGATGTTGTCAGAATCAATCCACACGCCCTGTCCCATGAGGAACGGATAATTGCGCCCCTTCTTGCTGCACTGTATCTTGAAGCGGTGCAGCAGCTGGCGGAATACCAGCTCAATCAGCTCATCCAGCTCCTGATAGAACTTCTGGACGTCATGGCCTGCCTTGATAGCCAGGCGCGGCAGGTTGATGCTGGTAAAGCTCAGGTTGCCCCTGCCACAGGTAACAGCTTTCTCAGGGTCGTGCACGTTGCCCATAACCCGGGTACGGCAGCCCATATATGCCACCTCAGAGTTATAATCCCCAGGCTTGTAATACTCCAGGTTAAACGGTGCATCCAAAAAGCTGAAATTCGGGAACAGCCTCTTGGCGGAGGTCTTCATGGCCTGCTGGAACAAATCGTAGTTCGGATCCCCGGGATTGTAGTTGACACCTTCCTTGACCTTGAAAATCTGTACAGGGAAAATCGGCGTCTCACCATTGCCGAGGCCTGCCTCGGTAGCCTTCAGCAAGTTGCGCATCACCATCCGCGCCTCCGGGGAGGTATCCGTGCCGTAGTTTATGGAACTGAACGGCACCTGGGCACCGGCACGGGAATTCATGGTGTTCAAGTTGTGAATCAGTGCCTCCATGGCCTGGAAGGTAGCCCTGTCCGTAGCATCCAGTGCCGACTCCACCGCAAACTTGTGGGCACGCTCCGTCTGATTCGGGGAAATCCACTCAAAATTGTGGCTTGCCTGATGATGAGGCAGGAAATCCACCAGCCTCTGACGGTACTCGTCAAGGTTGGACATAGTAAGCTCCAAAGGAATGCTGCGGCGGACCTCCCTTGCCAACAGGCGGGAATCCTCCATCTTCATCATGAACACAGCACGCATGAAGGAAGCCAGATACTCAAAATACTGCTTGCGGAAGGTCTTTGCCACTCCCGGAGCCATGGAATAATCAAAATTCGGCACCGCCTGGCCGCCGTGCATCTCGTTCTGATTGGCCTGAATGGCAATGCACGCCAAAGCCGCATAAGAGCGGATATCATTTGGCTCCCGGAGGAAGCCATGTCCAGTAGAAAAACCGCCCTTGAACAGCTTCAGGAGGTTAATCTGGCAGCAGGTCTCCGTCAGCATGTAAAAATCCTTGTCGTGGATGTGGATATCGCCGTCAGCATGGGCTGCTGCAATATCCTTCGGCAAAATATAGTTGTCAATATAATACTTGGAACCCTCGGAGCCATATTTCAGCATGGTGCCCATGGCAGTATCCGCATCAATATTGGCATTCTCACGCTTGATGTCCGCATCGGCAGCCTTCTTGAAGGTCAGCTCATCATAGATGTCCATCAGATCCCCCTGAGCCTGGCGCATCTTGGTGTGCTCCGCCCGGTAAAGAATGAACGCCTTGGCAGTGCTGGCGTAATTATGCTTAATCAGCACCTGCTCCACAGTATCCTGGATAAACTCCACTGCCGGAATCTCCTGGCTGCTGATGGCAGCTACCACATCATCCGTAAGCATATTCAGAATCGGCCCATCAAAGGTTTCGTCGATGGACTCCAGATTTGCCTTGTGAATGGCGTCTTCTATCTTTTTTCTGACAAATGGGACAATATCTCCATTGCGTTTTCGTATATTTTGCATACTCCGACTCTCTCCGTTTAATTAATATATCTTGTTTACAACCTAGATTTTACAATATATAGTGTCCTATGTCAAATTCGAGCACAACATATAGTAATTGCTATCCACAGCATATTCACAGGCTTTATGCATATCTACACATATTTATACCGTTATATACACAATAAAACAGCTAGGGCTGCAATAATCCCTAGCTGCTAACAGCTAAATTTACCAAACAAGCTGCATAAGCCTGCACCAATATAAATTTTTGTGGATAAGTGAGTTTTCTATCCACAAGAGCTGTGGATAATCTCACTTCACTATGTGCTTACCGCCATAGTATTTTGCCTTCCAGTAGTCATCATTCAGCTTGTCCACACGGACCCCCTTGCTGGATGAGGCGTGGATAAACTCACCGTTGCCCAGATAAATGCCGCAGTGGGAAGCTCCCGGCTCGTAGGTGCTGAAAAATACCAGGTCACCTGCCTCCAGCCTGCTGGCTGGCACGCTGCGCCCCAGCTTGAACTGCAAATCCGCCGTCCGGGGCAGATTCATGCCGTGCCTGGCAAAAACGTACTGCAAATAGCCGGAGCAGTCAAAGGCCTTGGGGGTATCACCGCCAAACTTGTAGGGAACCCCAATGTATTTTTTTGCCGTCCTGACGACATTGGGCACGTTGTCCCGGAGCAAAAAGGGCTGGCTCTCAGGCACATTCACGGCAGAGCCCTTCATATCCTGCCAGCTGTCCCCATCATCTGCGCGACCTGCCCCGGCAGTTTCCCTTTCCAGTCCGCCATTCAGCTCAAAATTCCGCCTTGCCACCTGCAGGGCGTTGTAGGTTTTTTTATCCACAACCCCCGTAATCTTGATCTTGTTGGAACGCTGAAAAGCCATCACCGCCCGGTAGGTGCTGTTGCCGAAGACACCGTCCAGCTCCGGGATGCTGTACCCCAGCGCCTTGAGGCATTTCTGCACCTGCAGCACCTCCGGCCCCCTGGAATTTTTTTGCAGATTTGTAAATGCCAGTGCCGTATTCACAGTCAGCAGAAACCCTGCGCACCCCAGCACAGCTGCTGAAACAATCCTCTTTCGCCAAACACGCCATTCCCTCATAAAGCCCTCCGCCAGTTACATAACTTTTTCTGCCTAATATATGCAGGTATATTATATACGATTTTCAGGGAAAAATCATTAAAATTATCCCTGTGCATATCCTGCAGCCTGTTGTGTCCTGCCTGTGCATATACGTTGCTGTATTTCCCATTGCCTGCCATGTATCTGTGCATAACTTCCTGGATTATGCACAGACACTAACAGGTTATCCACAATTTTATCCACATTTTGAACAAAATGTGGATAAACTCTCTCTGTTCTCTTGACAAATCTCCCTTCATATAGTCCGTTCTGAGAAACCGACAGGACTCTCATGCATTCCGCTGGCGGAACACCCGGGGAGTGCAGCCCCGGTATTTCCGGAAGGACTTGATGAAATGGCTGGGATTGGGGAAACCGCAGCTGATGCCCACATCCAGCACGGAGTCAGCTGTTCCCAGCAAAAGCTCCTCCGCCACCTGCATCCGGTACTGATGCAAATACTCCATGGGTGACATGTGCAGTATATCCCTGAAGCACCGCTGTGCCTCCCGGCTACTGACACCGGCACTTTCCGCCAGCTGCCCCAGGGAAATATCCTCGCTGAAATGCCAGTGCAGAAAATCCAGCATTTCCTGCAGCCTTTCCATCCGGGGCGTCAGATGCTTCGATGCCAGCGCCAGGGGCTGATAATCCAGCAAAAGCTGCAAAAGCGCCTTGCTGACATTGTACCTGACATCGTATTCATAGCCTGCCTCCCCCCGGCGCGCTGCCTCAAATGCCGCCCTTATCCTGCCGATAATCCCCTCGTCCTTCTGCCTTGTGCCGTACAGAAACTGGCAGGGATAGCTGGCATCCGACACCAGCGGCTGAATATATTTCTGATGATAGATAGTGCCTGCCCCGCCGGTAACGAAATCCGGGTTAAAAATCAGGTAGCATACATGGCAGGGCTCATCCCCCACCACCTGGTAACGGTGCAGCACTTTGCTGTTGAAAAACAGTCCGTCCCCTTCCTTCAGGACAGTCTGCTGTCCGCTGCACTCCACCTGCACGCTGCCTGCCGCCAGATACATCAGCTCCAAATCCTTGTGCCAGTGCCAGGGGCACCCCTCGATGCTGCCCCTCTGCCAGTCAGTAACATACACGCTGCAGGGAAAAAGCGGTGTCTCATGCCGCTGCTCCTTTTCCTTGTCAGCAGCTATCCGCATAGCCGTCATCTGCTGAATCATGCCAGCCGCCTCCTTCAAGCAGAAAATACATACACACTTGGCATTCCTGCCACCTCATCAAAAGCATCCTGTGGCCTTGTATACAAAATTCACAATTTCTTGATTTTTGTCGCTTTTAGAACATTTCCTGTCGTTTGTGCATTAGATATTTTTCATTTTTTACAGTATACTTAAATCATCAAAAGAAAGCAAGGCATCAGCTGGAAAACCTCCCAAATATTCAAGGAGATTTACAGTTGAGCTATACAATTCCAAGTGATGGAAAGGAGGCTATTATCATGAAAACCATGTTAACCCCTGCTGTGGCAGCTGCTGGTGTTACCGGCTCTGAGGCATTCAGCCTGAATGTGCTCCCTAAGCTGGAAGCCTTCAGCACTGATTTTTCCTTTGGCATCATGGGCATGCGCGTAGGCGTATTTGCTGCTATGGTTGCCATGTGTGCTGTAATTAGCATCTTGTAATTTTGTTATCCCCTTTAACGCTTGTCGTTACTTAAACATCCTATAATCCCTTAAAATAACAGCTCCGCATCCACACCGCGGAGTTGTTATTTTTTATTTCAGTTTTTCGTAGTGCTTAATCGTTACTTCGTGCATATACTGATGACGTAGTTTGATATTTCGTGGACTCTGTTCAGATTAAAATGGGCTGAGCGGGACAGCTACCCATAGAAAACACGCTCGCGCTCCTAGTTG
>OBLI01000593.1_pt1 | contig 38421 bp, 44 predicted proteins | sample 1519701 | NCBI WGS metagenome assembly OBLI01 (sample SAMEA3663005, study PRJEB22513) | pig gut metagenome | biome: pig gut; feature: pig-associated habitat; material: faeces | place: France | collected 2012
AAATCTAATCTTAAATATAATATTCTAATTTATCTTATTCCATAGTAAATTAATAATTTATTTTTTGTAGTTTAGTAATTTATTTAGTTAGTTAATTTTGTGTTTTCTCACGGTATTTTAGTTTTAGATGCTCTTCGTAGTGATACGAGGAGCATTTATTATATATAAAATAATCTACTAAATTATATCATATTTGATATATTCTAAGACAAGTTGCATCAAATTGTAGCTTGTCTTTTTCGTTGTATTAAGAATCTTATTGAAAATAATACTCTAAAAAAGTTAAATGTTCTATTAGTTAAGGATATAAGAGAATTATTAAGATTAAAAGAGAAAAGAAGATTTAAGATATAGAAATTAGTAGAGATAAAATTTTTGAAAATGGAAGGTTTAATTTTGAGAGTGAAAGAAATAAAGAATAAAAGACTGAATATAGAAGTATAAGAAGTAAAATTTTTAGTAACATAGGGAAGTTTAGTTGTGTGAGAGTGAGGGTATATATAGAACTCCCCCCGTGATAAAAGTAAAGGTAGAGCTCCCCGCCCTCATTCTCAAAAGAACAAGACAAAACTTCGTTTTGTTCTCAAACTCAAAAAAGCAAGTCTTGGTATTAGAAGGACTAATGCTGTACTTCGCGTTAACCTCGACGTGAGTACTAATCTTAATTGTCGCATAAGGAGCGGCTTAAGAGGTACACGAGATTGAAACAATCGTAGTTACAGTAAAAGGTGTGAAAGTGTTCGTAGACGAGAACTCTGCAAGTGTTCAACTCACTATTGACAAAGCTATCAAAGGCTTTGCTCAGAATGGTGATGGAGCATATGTTGAGGCAGATGTCAAGACAATTAGCTTTCATCGTAGCAAGCTGACTGCTCAACTCTGCGATGAAAGTGATGACATTGCTATGTATCGTGCTACTCTTGACCATGCATTTGGTCAGAAAGAGTTCGGCGTGATACTGTTCAACGCAAAGCTGAAGCTCAACCGTGACCGCAAAGCTGCTGGTGAAGTAGTTGGCGAAGGTGATGCTGCTCGTGCTGTCGAACGCGATTGCTACATTACTGACGTTGTTAGTGTCACACTTAGTGACCGAGCAATTCGTCAGCTTGATGCCGCAACTGCACTTTAGCCTAATGATAGTTCGTGGGAATGTGGGATTTGCCTGCATTTCCACGACTATTTCCACTGGCACTCTCATTATCAACAAAACAAGGCTTGCTTATTCTCAAAAGAACAAGTGTTGCTCGTTCTCAAAAAAACAAGTCTTGGTGTGTGAGTTGTAATTTGATTTCAAATAAGACTTCAAATAAGACTTCATGCACCACTTTCGGAATTTGTTAAACTGATAACACTACGAAGTACAAGTAGAGCGTTATCTATATCATCATAATCGAGCATATGTTCAGGTAGATTATGATGACGAATAAACAGATATGGGTCAGTGTGAAGAGCATTGAACTGAACATCCGTTGCAGGTATGCATTCAATAGTAGTTGCAAATGCTATTGGACAATTAGTAATATAATTAAATTTAGAATTAGCTACTCTAAATATTATATTACTAATTGCATTATTATTATTAATATTAGGTTGAAATACCTTGAGATGATAATTAATATCATCTCTAAAATCTCTTATAAGATGATTACCTTGACGTGGTATAAGAGCTTTAAACAGAATATCATCAAAATTAACATTAATATTAATTTAAAACATATTAGGAGGACTAATTATGAAAACATTAACTTATTACCTTCAAATTTTCCTTGCTATAATAGCAGGAGTATGCGGATTAATACTAGTAGTATTAGGTGTTTACTATGAAGAAGTACTACCAATAGTTGTAGGAATATTAGGAATATTATTTCCAATAAGAATACTAACTATAAACAAGAAATAATTGTGAAAAAGATATAGATTGATTAGAATTATGAAAAAGGTTTATAACAAGTTCATAGAATGGACTTTTAGTATAATAGCATTACTATTATACATTCCGTTAGTAACAGTAAAACTAACGATGAAAATTGTAGTTAAAATAGCACGAGCTATTATATTTGTAGTAGAGGAAGTATTTACTTTGATAGGACGAATAACAGAAGGATTAGAAGAAAGATTAAGTATTAAAGATTGATTAGGGTTTAGAAGAGTGTGAGAGTTAGTGAGAGTATGAGGTGCATTACCACCCTCACCTCTTACTTTCGCTCTCTTCTTAAATCTCTCTTCACTACTAAACTTAATATCTACTGCCAACTAATCTCTAATTTCTCATTCATAATCTTTCAGATTATGCTCTTTACTACTAATTAAAGCCAATAACTATAATTTTACTGTCAATGTATATTGTATTAATTAATAATACATATTTGACTTCTTTTAAAAGTATAAAGAAAACAATAAATAATAACAATTTAAAAAACAAAACAAATGAAAAAATTATTTATATGTGAAAGTGAATTTGTAGCCTTTACTACATTACATCCTGAATATAATCACTTTGAAGAAGTGAAGAACCAGTATGACGAACTTGTTGGATACTATGTATCAGTTATAAATGAAAACGACAACGAAGACTAATAATAAGTCTAACTCTAAGAGTATCATAATGGTAATAATTTGTATAATTTTGATATAGATTATTACCATTATATTTCAAAAATAAATTAAATAACAGGTGGTGCTAAACCACATATTAATAACTAACAAATAAATATTTTTAATTATGGAAAAGAAAGAAATTATCGCCGAACTGCTGAAGAATGGTGGTGTGAGTGTAAAAGACCTCAAGGTCAAGAATGTAACTGTAACTCGTTGTGAGAACTATGTACGTCTTGGTATTACTCTTGATAGACCTGTTAAGGGTATGGTAACTAAAGATAACGGTGTTACTTATGAAGAAGGTGAAACTAATGTTATCTTCGTATCTCTTTACTCTATCACTTCTCTTCTCAAAGATGATGACGATGCTGCATTTGCTGCTAATCATCTTGTAGAACATCCTGATGCTATGAGTATTGTTCTTTCTCGTGCTTCTCTTAATATCATACAAGAAACTGTAGAAGAAGGCACAGAGTATAAGAATCCTTGGTCTAATAGTGCAGAAGCTACTGTATTTGACCATAAGACTATTATTACTCATGTAACTGATGTTAAGTTAAGTGAGTTCGCTATTCGTAAACTTGATAGACTTGCAGATAGTTTGCTTGGTATCTAAGATAAACTTGGTAGTATTATAGGTAGAAATACTTATAATACTACCGTTAATCCTATCAATCTTATGCATTTCTATTTCTTTAAGTCTACTAATGAGAAGGATTCTATTAGTGGAATAAGTGTATTTACAACTACTCGTAAGAAAGCTATTGCTTTAGCTCATAATTATTTTGCTAAACATAATTGTAAGGGAGAACCTGTAATGATAGCAATATAATATCCTACTAATAATGAAATATTATAAATGTTAAAGTTTCTTTAATATTATAATATTTCATTATTTACTTTTATATTTGTGGAAATAAATTTTATAAATATGGAAGATAACTTTGATGATTTTGCTGTTCCTATTGAATCTGATGTTTTATCTCAAGACTTTGATGATGTTGACTTATATGGAGATAAATATGAAGAAGAGGAAAGCGATGAATATGGTGATGATATTCTATTTGATTAATTTAAAATTTATAATAAAATGAATAACAATGAAGTTAAAAATGTAGAGAATAAACAAAATAATTCTCTTATGCGTAAGACTAAAGCTCAATTAGTTGAAATTATTCTTAGAAAAGACAGTATTGAAAAAAATCTAAGAGATGACATTGCAAATACAAAAGTTGAATTAAATAAAACTAAAACTAAAATTAATACTATGCAATGTGATTATTTTAAACTTAAGAGTGATTATATTGATATGTGTGATATGTGTGATGAAAAGACTCTTGTAGAACATGAACTTAAAAATACAATAAATAAACAACGTGGTTTGATTTGGTTTTTAGTAATTATGTTTGTTATTACTGTTACAGCAAATATTGCATTATATTTAATGTAAGCTGTTGTTTGTATGTTATACTTAGTATTAAGACTATTATTGCTCGTGAGAGTAGTAATAGTCATTTTATTTATATTTAATATTTGATGTAACATTTTATAGAGTATAATTGTACCGAAATATGCCTAATTTGCTATCTATTGTGGCTTGTGTTGGACTTTATATAATAAGGTGGATAATTATATGCTCCCCCGTAGAAAAGTCTAATATAGGCTATAAATATTTATAATATTCTTTGATATTATTAGTTCTATTGGAGAACACTTAGAAATAAGAGAAGTAGTTCGATTCTACATAATATCACTAAACATCTTAATGATGTAAATAAAATTATTGTTAAACTAATAAATAATATTTGTTGTAAAATGAGTAAACTTCATGATGAAAACAAAGACATTCGTCTTGTTAGTAGAATTGCAAAAGTTGATTATTCTAACAAAACAATTCAAGCTCCTAAGTCTGCTATTATTGGAAATAAGACTTGGGGTCGTATTGACTTTCTGTGTCATTATTGTGGTTGGTACTTCATGTGGAATAATGATGTTCGTGTTAGTGTAAGATATTCTTCTAACGATAATGATGTAACTAAACGTAAGCGTGATGCAAAGAAAGCTGCTAAAGAAAATACGTTAACTAATAAAAAGAAGAGAAAATAATGATAAAGTTGCGTATACCAACATTTACTATTAATCCTGCTTCTAAATCTAAACGCAAATCTAAACCAACAGGTAGTAATATTTCTCGTAAATGTTATGCTGTTGTTAAAGAAATAGATGGTGAATTTAAAGCTGTAATAAATATAGATAAAAAACATATTCGTCTTAAAAAAGGAGATGAATTAAGTAATGAACAGCTTATTTTACCATTTACTGAACGTAGTTTAGATTTAAAAGGTAAAATTTATGTATTTTTAAAAGAAAAAGATAAATATGGACATTATGTTTGTATAATTAGGAATACTATCAATGCAGAATTACATCCTGGTCTTCCTATACAATATAATGCTGTTCATGAAAATCTTTTACTTGCAGGATATATAATTCGTAAGGATGGTAAAATGTATTTTGAATATGAAGATTTAGTAGCTCATCATTATCTTGCTGAATCTCATATTTGTGATGTAAAAGTAGATAATAATAAACCTCTTTTTAATAAATGAATATAACTTCTATAAGTCAAGCAAATGGTAAAGACGCTATTAATATTAGTGGATTTACTTATGACCAGATTAAAGCATACAATACTCTTATAGAATTTATTAACAATCCGTATGATGTTAATGATTGTAAAAGAGCACTTGTTGGTGCTGCTGGTACTGGTAAGACTTATTTAGTTAAAGCACTTATTAAAAATTGTGGTTTAAGTTATTCTACAATAGGTCTTGCAGCTCCTACGCATAAAGCGTGTCGAGTATTGAATGAATCTATTCAAATTCCTAATATTAAAGTTAATACTCTTCAATCTGATTTAGGTTTAAGACTTAACTTTGATGTTGATAAATTTGATATTGATAATCCTCCTTTTGACCCTAAAGGTAGAATAAAAATTGGAAACTATCAATTATATATAGTTGATGAATCTTCTATGATAAATCGTGGTCTTGCAATGTTTCTTGAAAAAACTTGTAAGACTAATAAATGTAAGATTATTTATATTGGAGATAGTACTCAACTTGCACCTGTTGGTGAAAAATATAGTTCTGCTTTTAGAGGTATTAAGACTAGCAAACTTACACAAGTTGTTAGACAAGGTGACGATAATCCTGTAAGTTATCTTTTAGATTTATTACGATATGATGTAGAACATAAAAGTTTTACATTTCTTGAACATATTTGTAAAGTTCGTAGTAAATTTAATGATGATAATACTAAAGGTTATCAAGTTTGTAATCCTAAGGAATTTGAGCATTTAGTTCAAATTAATTTTAGTGATGAAGAACTTACACGAAATATTGATTACGCAAAAGTAATTGCATATACTAATAATACTGTATCTGCTTGGAATAAATTTATAAGAAATACTATTATTCAAGATGCAGAAAAATCAGTTATTACTAAAAATGATTTAATTATTAGTTATGTAACTCTTGTAAATCAATTTAATGATTGTATTATAAAAAATTCTGAAGAGTATGTTCTTAAAGATGTTGTAAATTATACACATCCTAAATATAATCTTAAAGGTTTTATGGTACGATTTATTGCAATTCATGGTGGTGCTGTAACTACTCCGTTGTTTGTTGTTGATCATAAAGATAATTTTACTATTCAAATGTATGTAAAAATATCTCGTGAGTTAATACAAGCTGCTAAAAATGCAAATGTTCGTGTTCGTGCTCAACGTTGGAGAGATTATTTTAGTTTTAAAGAAAGTTGTTTACTTCTTACTAATATAATTAATCCTACTACAAGGAAAATTGAGTTTGGAAGAGATTTAGATTATGGTTTTAGTCTAACTGCTCATAAATCTCAAGGTTCTACTTTTGATACTTCTTTTGTAGATGTTAATGATATTGTATATGACAAATATGAAAATCCTTATACAGATGCAGAAGAAATAAATAGGCGACTTTATGTTGCTACATCACGTTGTAAAAATAAATTATATCTTAAATATGGAAAATAACGTTAATTATAAAGATAAAGTTCTTGCTGTAGAAGAAACTACACAACAAAAAAAGATATGTAAATGTTGTGGTAAAGAACTTCCTATAACTATGTTTAATAAAAGAGGTACAGGTCATCGTAATATTTGTATTTCTTGTGAGCGTGCTGATAGTGGTGCAAGTGATAAATTTAAAGAATATACTTCAAGAGAACTTATGGAAGAACTTCATGCAAGAGGTTTTAAAGGTACTCTTAAACGTATGAAAGTTGAAACTCTAACTATTTAAATTAATAAAATTATGAGTAATAAACCAAAAAATGTAAAACGTCTTACAGAATATATTAAAACTTCTGGTGAACGTAGACATGAAGGTCTTATTAAACAAGCTAAAGCTTTTGCTTCTAAACGATTTGGTTTTAGTAAACATCAAGGTAGTAAAAAGCATAGTACACTTCGTTTAATGAAAGAATATTATTAAATGGATATTTGTGAAAAGTGTCCTATACGTCTTTTTAATAATAAGCATTATAATCTACATGGGGTTGGCAATCCTTATTTTGGTAATTGTATTGTTGTACCTAATGTAGATTATTCTGCTTATAAGAAAGGTAGTATGGGATTTAGTAGTCAGGTTAATATAATTAAAGAAGTATTACACCCTTCTACGGGGGAGCAAGATAATCTCGATGATGTATATATTGTTCCTTTAATTCGTTGTAATGAAAGTATCTCTTGTGAACTTGATGATGATTCTTATAAAAGATGTTTAATTCATTTTGCTAATGATATGCGTAAATATCAATTTAAAAGAATATTGCTTCTTGGAGATGCTGGTAGAAGATTTCTTAATTGTAATATTACTGAACTTCTTGATACATTAATGGTATCATCTAATAATAGGTTTTATAATGTAAATTATTCTCCTCTTATTAAATATAAAAATATTGAGAAATTTAATGCATTTGAAACCTATCTTATTAAATGGTATAATTGGTGTAAATCTCAAATATCTGTTTATGATAATATAATAAGAATATGATTAATTCTAAATGTATGGATTGTGAAATCTTTCCTAATCTATTTAGTATTACTTTTGTAGATTTGAAAGATTATCTTAATACTTTTAGAGATTGTGTTGATAGTAAAAGAAAACCTAAAGCACTTACCGAATGTTTAACGGTTGCTGAAATTAAACGTAGACTTGATACAGTAAAATCTGATATATTTTATATTTCAGATACAGATGATAGTCAACTTGTTGAGCTTGTAGGATATATAAATTCTATGGAAGCTCATTATGAAACAATTACTACAGCAGACGGTAATGTAACTCAAATTCCTATAAGAACTGATTTATATGGTTTCAATAATTTAGGATATGATGATTTAATGATTAAAGCATTTCTTATGTACTTTAATCGTTTTGATTCTACTAAATATCTTATAGAGTTTCTTTATAATATTAGTCAGAAGATTATTAAACTTCAATCTGATAAAGATGCTTTTTGGAATGATAAGGAATTAGAACTTATTAGGAATTATAGATTACCTTATGCTACTGTTGATTTACAACAAGTTTATGGACTTCATGCTGCTACTGTATTAACTAATAAAGATACTGGTGCAAGAGAGAAATTTGGTAAATCTCTTAAACAAACTTCTATTAATCTTAAATGGCATGAACTTCTTGATTTTACTCTACCACCTATAGATGAAGAAGAATATAATCTTTATTGGTGTAAACAAGATAGATATAGAGGTTTGACTTTATCAGAGTTAAATAAACTTATCACTAATGATTTTGAAAGATATGTTCTTCCTAAATATGTAGAGCCTATGCTTTATTATAATAAGAATGATGTCTTTCTTTGTTGTGAAATGGTAAGACAAAAACCTGATGAAGTTAAACTTCGATATTCTATCACAAATGCTTTTGGCGTAAATGTACTTTCTAGTGCTCGTGCAAATATTGCAGATAAACTTACTATAAAGTTTTATTCTAATATGAGTGGATTAAGTCCTAAACAATTTATTAAAGAAAGAACTGAAAGGACTAAACTTAGTTTTAAGAAAATTATATTTCCTCATATTAAGTTTAAGACTCCAGAATTGCAGAAAATGTTATCTGAAATGATGCAAGTTACTATTACTAGAACAAATAAAGATGCTTTCTCTAAAGAAATAGAATTTTATGGTACTAAATATACCTTAGCAACTGGTGGTATTCATAGTCAAGACCCACCAAGAATTTGTCGTTCTGATGATAAGTTTGTTTATCTTCATCATGATTATACTAGTTATTATCCAAGTATAATGATTAGTTATAATATAGCTCCAAAACATTTAGATAGAGCTACGTTTGTTAAAATGGTTGATTATCTTAAACAAACGCGTGTAAAGTGTAAACATACTCCTGATTCAGAAGGTCATGTTATGGAAGGAGTACCTAATAAAATAGGTGCTGAAGCTCTTAAGATTGTTATTAATTCTATTTATGGTAAACTTGGTAGTGAACTTTTCTTTCTTTATGATAGATTTGCTCAAATGCAAGTTACTATTAATGGTCAGTTAATGACAATGACTCTAATAGAAGAATTAGAATTAAATGGTATTCATGTTATCAGTGCTAATACTGATGGTATTGTAATTAAACTTCCTCGTGATAAATTTAATGTTTACAAGGAAATTACAGACCGTTGGAATGAAACTAATAAAATGGGTGCTGATTATGAAGAATATCAAATGATTGCAAGTCGTGATGTAAACAATTATTTTGATATTCAAACTGATGGTACTATAGAATATAAAGGTGCTCTAGATCCAAAACAATATCTTAAAGAACTTAAGAAAGGATATGATGCTCCTGTTGTAGCTGTTGCTGTATTTGAATATTTAGTAAATAATGTTCCTGTTATGACTACTCTTCGTAATCATAAAGACATTCTTGATTTCTGTAAAACTCAAAATGTAGGTAGACAATTTGAAGTAGTATATGATGTTTGTGAAAAAGGAGTTATTACTCATATTCATAGTCAACGTCATGTAAGATTTTATGTGTCTACTAAAGGTGTAATTATACAGAAAGAAAATAAAACTACTGGCGCAAGAAGTAACCTTGCTGGTGGTAATACTGTTTGTATTCTTAATTCTCTTGATGATTTACCGATAGAAGAACGTAACATTAATTATGGTTATTACTATAATGAATGTTATAAGATTATTGATCCTATTATGTTAGGAATTTCTCCTACTCAAAAAGGTGATAGAAATAAACGTATTCTAAGTGGTAAAGCTATTATTAAAAAGAATTCACATCAATATAATTCTTTATTTGATGATGAAGATTTTCAAAATACTTAACAAATGATTAATCCAAGTGAAATATTTGAAAATGCCATAAATCATTGGAGGGATGATAAAGGTATTGGCACTGCTGTAATTTCTCATCCTCTTAATGATAAACTTATGGTATTAGGGGTACTTCAACGAATGTATGCTCGTTCTCCTACTATTAATACTGTAATAATAACAAAATCTTTTACTGAAAGACAAATTATAACTGAGTTTTTAACTCAACAAGAAGATTCAGAAGAAAATAATGAAGAATTTAGAAATCTTATAAGTTCTGGTAAAATTAAAGTTTTTACTGATAGTTATATCAAAACTTGTAAAGTTTCTGTTTATCCTTTATTGTGCATTTGGTATAGACCTGATAGTGCTTGTACGGAAATATTAGATTATGTTAGTAGATGTAAGTTTAGACTTGTTATTATGAATAAATTTCTTTCTAACTATGAAGATATTTCTAAAATATATCAAGTTGCTCCACTTCTTTCAGATTTTAAACAAGCTGAAGTTGAAGCAATTCGATTGAGCACCCCCGTAGAAGAAACTCAAATAGGAATTGATATTCCTGCTGATGATAATGTTGCTAAACTTCTAAAATATTATGATGAATATATTACTACAAGTCTAAATATATTTGGTAGTTTTGATATTATGCAACAAGCTAATGTAGGAAATCAACAACTTAATATTTCTTCTATTCAGATTTGTTATAAAATAGCACAAGAAAACGGTTGGAACGAACATCTTGATATGAGTATTGAGTTTAATATTGAAATTGATAAACTTTATAATCCTAATAATCTTAAAGAACGAGCTTCAAAAACATATGAGATTATTAGAGAAAGAAGTAAACTTCTTTCTGATTACAATGGTAAACTTGATATTATTCTTGATATAGTTCGTGCTAATAAGGATAAGAAAATCCTAATTATTAATAAACGTGGTGAATTTGCAAGTGCAGTTACAGAATTTCTTAATACATTTTCTGAAACTGATATTTGTGGAAATTATCACGATAAAGTTGATAATATTCCTGCTGTTACTTTTACAGGACAGCCTGTATATTATAAAAGTGGAGCAAGAAAAGGTGAGCGTAAAATGATGGGTTCTAAAGCTCAAAAAACGCTTAATGTAGAAAGATTTAACAATGATTTTATTCATGTTCTTTCTACTAATAATTCTCCAGATAAAGATTTAGCAATAGATGTTGATGTTGTGATTATCACTTCTCCAATGTGTGAAGATATTAAATCTTATATGTATAGATTATCTAAAATATATTTTAGGTCTAAATATATATATTTATATTCTTTATATTGCCGGAATACAAGCGAACAAAAGATGATAGAGAGAAAGTCACTATCGGACAACCATAATGTTAAAAATTCTTTTGCTAATAAAAATAATTCTGACTTTATAGTTGATGATTAAAAAACTTTTCTTATATTTGTATCGTTAAACAAACAGAGAACCTTGACGTAATGGACAAGCAAAAAGAACCTAATAGTGGTGATAGTAGTCGTGCATTGACTACAGGACATAATGAACCATATAACGGTCTTACTGCTATAAATTTGTTTGATGAAAAACAAATTGCAAATGCTGAAATATTTCTCAAACGATTTATGGGAAGTGAAAAAGGTGGTATTAAGAGTATTGCTGATGGTCTTGCCATTTTAGCTCGTGCTCAAGATTTGCAACTACCTTTTACAACGTGTATTGAACATATTCACGTTATTAATGGTAAGACTGGTATAGATGTTCATATCATTAAGTCGTTATTATCGAGGGCAGGAATAGTTTGGAAATGCACTAAAGATTATGTTCCTCAGTATCAATATACTGACGGTAATACGATTTATCTTGAAACACAAATTCCTCAATATTGTGTTAAATGTCGTACCGCTAAAGAAGCTATTGAAGCTACAACTGATGATGTAGTAGGAATTTATCCTGTACAATGGTTTACTGATCTTAAAGGAAATATTTATAATGAATTTGAAATTAGTGACAAATGTGTTAAAGCTATTAATAGACAACACGCACTTAAAATTGCAAATGAAGGTAAATTTCCTATTATTCGTATTCCTGCACAACCTATTGATTATGTTACAGAATATGAGTTTACAAGATATTATATGATTAATGGTAAAGAACGTATTGTTACTGCTACTAGTCATTACTCATTTTCTGAAGCTCAAACAGCTGAACTTTTTAAGAAAGATACTTATATAAAATACGCTCGTATAATGATTGGTCATCGTGCATTTATATTTGGTGCTCGTGATATTGCAAATGATATTCTTATGGGATGTATGGAAACTACAGAACTTAAAGTTGTCGAAAATGCTCCAATTTCTGATATAGATTTTGTAGATGTATCTTGTTAAAATCCTCTAATTTGTAAAAGAGAAGTTATTCACCTCTTTTATAGTAACGATAATTGAATTAAACAAATTTCTAATAGTAGTTACACTAACTATATTAATTAACATCATTTTTTTTTAACAATTAAAAACTTAAAGTAAATGAAAACTTTTGGTAAATTTAACTTCGGTGTTCAAGCAGTTCAAGCAGGTCAAAAATCTTCTACAGTTAATGCAGAACCTCAACTTATTGCTAATTCTACTTCTGGTAAATTTGTAATTACTGCTCCTGTTTCAAAGGCTCTTAACATTGCCGTTGGTGAGAACATTATGTTCCTTAACAACATTGCTGGTGTTGAAGCTGCTGTTCAATCACGCAATGAAGATGTTCTTGCTTATGCTGATGAGCTTGGTATTGACCTTAATACTCGTGAAGGTGAGGATGCTCTTATTGCTGCTCTTACTCAATGGTATATTGCTAAGGGTGTTCTTCAATATACTTCTAAGGGTGAACCTGTAATGGCTACTGAGCGTTTCACTAAGGAAGATAAAGCTAAATATCTTGCTGAACACGCAATGGAGATGGTAGCTGCTAATCGTGATGCTCTTGTTGAGCAATTTGGTGAAATGTCTGACGAAGAGCTTGCAGATAATCTCACCGTTGATATGGTAGAATCTCCTAAGTTCCATGCTGCTAGTGGTTCTAAGACTGCTACTACTGCTTCTACTACAGGTGTAGGTTGTCAGCTTATCTTTACTGATTCCTCTATTTGGTCTACTCTTAAGAAAGACCTTGGTGACGAGGCTTCTAAGAAAAATCGTGTTTATAATGTTCTCTTAGATGAAGCTCAAACTGCTGACTTCAACAATGGTAAAGAGAATATTAAGATTACTATTCTTCCTATTCAATTTAAGGAAGATGTAGATCCTATTGTTCGTACTAAGAAAGCTGAATAAAATCTGCTTGTTCATTGTTAAATTAATCGTCGTGATGATGAGTAGTCTAAAAACTGCTATTCATCATCACTTCTTTTTAGTATTAATATCATAAAACTTAATTAAATTATGTCAGCTGACAAAGAAAAAATTGCAGAAGGAAGTGCACAAACTACTGTAAAGAAAATTCGCCGTGGTGTTAGTAATCAAACTAAAGCTGTAGCCCAGCTTCGTTTTCATGAAAAAGATGCATCTACTCAGAATGGTCTATTTATCGGTCATCTCGATAATGTATCTGTTGATTGGTCTGTAAATGCTGAAGGCAAACAGTTTACAGGTGAAAAAGTTCCTCGTGTAACACTTCATTTTGCAAGTAATCATCAGAATGCATCTGAGCAACGTCACGTTTATTACACTCTTAATTGTGTAGAATCTAATGTTAATACTATTCCTGGTGGTAGTGAAGAATGGAAAGTTAATAACATTTTTAATTGGATGAAACACATTCTTGACGTTTATTATCTAAAAGGTCGTGAAATGACAGAAGATGAAGAGAACGCTCTTTCTCTTCCTTTTGTTGATTATGATGATGAAGGTAACTATGTAGTTGTTGAAACTTCTGATGTTATTAATGGCTATGCTTATATCTTTAATAATTTTGCTGCCATGATGAATGGTCAGTTTAATCTTAAAGATGGTGAAACTCCTAAGCCTTGTTATAAGAGTGCTGATGGTAAATTTATTCCTGCTTGGCTTAAACTTCTTCGTCATAAGAAAGTAAAAGGTGAATGGAAGAATGTTGCTCAGAATGGAGAACTTGGATTTGATAGTTTTATTGGAAACGGTGTAGTTGAGATTCTCCGTAAGGATATGCCTCCTGCTGTTCTCCGTGTAGATTTAGCTAAAGAATCTATTACTCCTAAAGAAACCAAGAAAGCTCCTTCTATTGGTGCTGCTGGTAGTGGTATTGCAGCAATGGGTGGCGTTATGGCTGGTGCTCCTATGAATATGGGTACTCCTACTAACGGTGCTTTTGCTGAAGCTGCTGACGATATGCCCTTCTAAGATAGAGCACTTGGTCTTAATTGTTTAATAGTCCTATGTTTAGGGGGTAGTGTCAGAAATGATGCTATCCCCATTTTTTTTAACATAAGAGAATGATTCGTAACATCAATACTGCAAAACTTACTAAAACATATATTGAAAGTAAAATATCTCAAGAACTTATTGTTAGTAAATATCTTGATATTCCTATTGAAGTTGTAAAAGATTGTATTAAAAATAATACTCTTATTACTTCAGTGTTTCGAGATACTGATACTAATGGAAGTATGGGTATTCAATATAATGTTAAAGGTCGCCTTAAAGTTCGTGATTTTGGCGGATTTGGCTTTTTCGGTGATGTTTATGATGTTGTTGGTTATGTATTATCTCTTATATATAAAAGAAAAATTGAGCCTAATAACAAGCAAGATTTTTATTTTATTCTCAAACATATAGCAAATACTTTTAGTGATATTATTAATAATAAAGAAATTGATGATAATGTTACAGAAGAAATAAAAGATGCTATCTCTATAGGTAAGAAACGTAGACCTATAATTGAACTTGTTCCTCGTAGTTGGAATAAATATGATAAAGAGTATTGGAATAGTCTTGGAGTATCTCTTGGTTATCTTAATACTCATTTTGTAATCCCTGTAGAACAATATTATATTGATAGAGGAATTGATACAGAACCTAAATATTATTATAAACAAAAAGACCCTTGTTATGCCTATATATTAGGTCAAAATCGTGCTGGAATACATTTTATTAAATTATATTTTCCTAAACGTAATCGAACTACTGAATTAAAGTTTATAACTAATTGTAATGTTCTTGAAGGGTTACTTAATCTTGAACTTAATAATTATGATTATATTCTTATTACAAAAAGTAGTAAAGATAGACTTAGCATAGGTAGTCATTTAGATACGTTACCCTTTTACGGGGGAACGCAAGCTAAACTAAATATTGGTATTATTAATCTTCCTTGTGAAGGTTATCATCTCACTGAAAAAGAATATTCGTGGCTTACAAATAAACTTGCTCCTAATGGTAAAATTATTAGTCTTTTAGATTTTGATTATACTGGTAGAATGGGAGCTAAGTATATGTATGATAACTATAATATACCTTATATGTTTATAACTCGTGGAGAATTTGGACTTCCTAATTATGGTAGTAAAGATTTTGCTGAGTTACATGATAAATATACAATTAAAGAAATTAATCAATTTATAAATGAAACTATAACTTATGTTAAACTCAGATTCGGTGGTACATCAGATACCACTTCCGATTTATCCGAACTTCCATATTTTGAGTAAGAATGTGTCAAGTATAAGAACTCAACTTACTGTTATGATTCCAATTGATGAAGAAGAAGAGAAACTTATTGATAATATTGATAAGTCTGTTCTTACATTCAATCGTGGTAATAGAACATTTTCTGTATCAATGAGAGATATTTATTGTTATGGAGAAGTCGATTTTGAAGACAAAGACACTCTTAATCAAATTAGTGAGTTCAAATTCTTAGATTATCTAGGTGAAGTTGGAGTTCCTATCTATTCAAGGTATGATTATAAAACTCATAGTTGTAGTTCTCCTAAACAACATTGTTTGTGGACTGAAACTTGGAATCCAGCTGAACTTGCTAAGATAGCTCATGGTTATCTTGGTAAACCTAAACGTATATTACTTTTTAATCAAAATAAAAGATGATTACTCTATATAAAAGAAATGAAAATACAAATACTTAAAAGTGAAACTCCTAAATATAATGAACATAAAAATAAATTACTTCAAGTTTGGAAAAATCTAAGAAGTAGATGTAACAATCCTAATCATCCTAAATATAATAGATATGGAGGAAGAGGGATTGTTTGTTGCGAAGAATGGAATAAATTTTATAATTTTTATATTTGGGCTATAAATAACGGTTATGAACCTGGTTTAACATTAGATAGAATAGATTCTAATGATAATTATAAACCTAATAATTGTAGATGGGTAAATTATTATGTTCAAGAAAATAATAAAGAAAATAATATATTTTTAGAATATAATAATAAAATATATACTCTTAAACAATTATCTAAATTACTTAATATACCTAGAAATAAATTAAGTAAATGTTTTCATAATGGTTCTTTATTTAATTATAATATAAAAGTTTCGTCTTATACTAATTATATAAATCAAAATGATAACACTTTATAAACGTAATAGTAATGGTAAACCTTTATTCTGGACTATAGATGAACGTTTAGCCGATATTAAAATTCAATACGGTCTTGTAGGAAAAGAAGGTAGAATAGAATATATTACTACTCATCGTGAACTAAAAGATGAAATTAATTCTTTAATTAAAGCTAAACGTAAAGAAGGTTATAAAGAATTAAAAGATTTATATGATAATGCTCCAAATTTTGTAGAAAATACTTCTCTTTATGATTATCTTAATGTTTATCTTCCTAAGTTTAATACTCATAATGATGGTGCATTTATACCTATGTTATGTAAAACTCTTGAAGATAATAGACCTTTTGAAAAAGGAAGCTATCTTGGACAATGGAAAATTAACGGTGAAAGGTGTATTATCACTGCTACAGTTGAACGAGATTTATTTGAACTAGTTAAACTTCATTATCGTAGTAGAGAAGGAGTTGATTGGACAAGTAAACTTAGTTATCTTGATGATATTCTTCTTCCTTGTATTCCACAAGAAATACTTAATATGATGATTGAAGAAGATGTTGGACTTGATGGAGAATTATATCTTCCAGGTTATGGAATAAATGAAATTAATTCTTTTATTAAGAATACTGAACTTCCTCAACATTATAAACTTCAATTTTGGCTTTATGATATTTGCATTGAAAATATGTCTGCTATTAATAGACAGATTCTTCTTCGTAAGAATTTCTCAGAATATGCTATAAATAGTGTTTTCAATACAAAAGGTTGTGTATTTACAAAAGAAGACCATCTTAATAATACTAATAGACTTGTTTTACTTGATAACGATACTGTAGATAATATTAATATGGCTATAGAATTAAGGGATAAGTATATTAGTCTTGGTTTTGAAGGTCTTGTTATTCGTGAAAAGAACTCAGAATATCAATTTGGTGGTAGACGTAATAATAGTATGCTTAAGTTTAAGAAAAAACTTGATGGTCTATTTACTATAATTGATATTATTCCAGAAGGTAGAAAACGTGCTAATCTTGGTAAGTTTGTGCTAAAGAATGATATAAATGATGAATTATTTGAGTGTAGTTATAACGCAACTCATGAAAAACAAGAAGAAATTCTTGTTAATAAAAACAATTATATAGGTAAAAACGCTTTAGTTGAATATAGAGAAAGAAGTGGTATTAAACAATGTCCTTTTCATGCTCGTGTAATTAGTATTAAATAAAATGTTAAATATAAATTTAAATTTTAAACAAAAATCTACTAAAGAAAAATACAATCCTATAATAGAAAAAGATTCTATTTTTAAACCAATAAAAGGCTTTGAAAATATGTATGAAATTTCTAATTATGGTATTATAAAAAGTGTAGATAGAAATATTATTTGTAAAGATGGACAAATAAAACCTATTAAAAGCAGATATATACGTCCTGCTGATAATGGAAGTGGCTATAAATTTGTTTATCTTTGGAAAGATAATAAACAACATAGATATTATGTTCATAGATTAGTAGCTGAAACATTTATTCCAAATCTTGATAATCTACCTGAAGTAAATCATATTGATAATAACAAAAATAACAATCATGTAAATAATTTGGAATGGTGTAATAGATTATATAATGAACGTCAAAAACCAAAACATATTTCTGGTTATCCTGCAAAACCTATAGAACAAATTGATGTTATAACTAATGAAATTATAGCTGAATTTGAATCTATAAGTGATTGTGAAAGAAAACTTCATATAAATTCTGCTACTATACGAAAACATATTGAAAATAACAATGTAATAACTAAATTTGATAATACTTTTAAACTTAAATGGAAACAATAGATATTAGTATTCATATAGCTGAAGTTCCTTGTCCAGAAGAATATTATATGGGTTGTATAAATCAATATAGAGCTTATAATATTAGTATTCCAAAGGAATTAATATCTAAAGAAGTATTAGAAGTTATAGACAATAATGTACAAAATAAACGTATTCAAAGTATAGCTATATTTAATAATAAATGAAAACTAAAGAAGCTATTAAAAAAATAAAGGACAATATTGAAAATAGTTATTTTAGAATAGATATAGGTTTTGGATTTACAAGTGTTATTAACGGTTTTTTCATTATTCCAACTGTTGAACTTTTTAAAAATAGTGAATCTTTTCAAATAATTATTTGGATATTTTGTTCTTATTTTAGTATTACTTTAAGTAAAGAACATTATAACGAAGATGAATCTTAATAATTATGATTGTATAACTGAAAAACTTAATAAAACTAAAACTTGGGTTGATATTCATAAGAAACTTCTTCTTAGTAGAGAAATTAAATATAGACCCTACACTTGTCTTCTTAAAAGATATAATATTAAAAATAATACTTATTCATATTTTATTGCATTACTTGATAATCCTCAAGCAAATAAGACTTGTAAACGTACTATTTTGGATGATTATGGTAGGTTCAAGTTAAGTCTTTCTGATATTTGGAAGAAAACTTATTTGAATGAACTTAAAAGTAATTGTAATATTATGTGTGAATTGGTAGAAAGTGATGAAGATGGTGATGTTTATTCAATTGATGTTTAACTTAATGTAGCTCTTAGTAGTCTAATTGGACTCTAAGAGCTACTTATTTTAGCTCCCCCGTAGAAGTGATGAAGAAAGTTCAAATTACTCCTGAACGTGCTAAACAGTTAGAAGAACTTGCACAATTTGAAAATGCTGTTCTAACTATTGTTGTTACTTCAAAGCAACTTATTGAAGAAATATTCAAGAAACATAAAGAACTTAATGTTAGTTTTACTGATGTTAATGAAAGAATTGCTTGGAAGAAAATAAGAGATGGTGCTGCAAGTCTTGACCATATTGCTTTCAATAGTCCGTATTGTAGTTATGATAAATTTAAGAAAAGTGTTTTAATGATTAAGTTTATGATGCTTGAACTTATTGCTAGATGTGATGATAGTAATATGAGATTTTGGCAGTTTCATAATCTACTTAAAACATTTAAACTTGTTTATCCTGCTGTTGCTCCTACTATTGAAGATGAACGTGAAGCATTTGCGGATTTATTTGGTCAGTCGGATAAATAGACTTAAATATGCCCGATTTGCCACCTCTTGTGCCTTACATTGGATTTTTGCTTATTAGCTGATAATTTGTTAAGGTAATCCAATAGACCCTCTGAAATAGCCCAAAAATAATTTCAATAAAATTTGGTGCTATTAAAAATATTAATTAACTTTATAAACAAATTAAACACTATGTATTATGGTAGATGCTGAATCTAAAGTTAAAAAAGGTCGTATAAGACATTGTTATCCTCGAAAAGAAGTATATCATAGATGGATTCATAGTCCTGAATATGTATATTCTGATCATAAATGTCTTGTATCTGGTAAATTTAATTATCTTCGTTGTCAAAATATTGGTAAATTTGTAAAAGATGAAGATATTAAAGAAATGTGGAATTATCATAAACAGTTTATTATAGCTGTTATCGATAGAGAAAATAAGAAGATTTGTATATCTATTAAATATGATAAGTGGTATATGGAACTTGTTAATTCTCTTCCTGATGATTATGAAATATTTTGGTGTTTAGATACTATTCCTTGTTTTGATATTCTTACAGTAGAGAAAAGAGAAATACTTTGTAAAGAATATCTTAGAACTGTTACTAGTATTTATACTAAACACATTCTAACACCATTTTATAATGTTCTTGAAGGTAAGAAAGTTCTTCATAGTGATATTAATAATCTTCCTAGTTATTATTGTTATTGTGGTAAAAAGTTAAATGAAGAATATATTTATGATTTTGTAAAGAAATATAAAGTTAAAAGATATTCTTGGTATAAAGAATCTCTTAATCCTGAGTTTAAATTACATAATTATTATCCTGATAGTTGGAGTGTTTTAACTATTGAACTTCCTTCTGTTAAGAAAATTATTACTGAAACTGTATTTACTAAATATCAAAAAGAACTCTTTGAAAAGAAATATTTTTATACTAACTATTGTTTTGGTAAAGGTATTAGTTTCAAAGATGTAGAACGTTATTGGAATGTTCCTTGTGAACCTTCTACTGCTAAGGCTTTCTTTGATAAACGTAATTGTTATTGGCTTGATGATTATGATAATGGTTGCAAAACTTGGAATGATTTTGTAATTAGATTCAATCAAGTTGATAAAAAAAGATATGAAGTTTATATAGAAGAACAAGTTAAAAAATCTAATGAAAATTTTCTTGAAGCCCAAAAACAAGCTGCTCTTATGCTAAATGGTTCAAGACTAGTAGATTTATGGAGAGAAAATAATACTAGACAATTATTAACAAAAGGAGTAAAATATAGAAAATTTGTAAGACCTATTTCTCGTAATAAATATGGTCATTGGATTGATAATTATGTTTATTCTGGTAATATTATTAAATTTGAAAATATACAACTTCGTCTTACTAAAGATAAAAAGTTAATAGAAACAAGTAAATATGCTTCTGTTCCTTATGATTCTGCTATAAAACTATGGCATAAATTTATAATTTGGATTAATAGTAATAGGGTTGCTGAAAATCCATATTTTAGTTTTAATAATAAAAATATAAAAGTTGGACTTTATAATTTACGTTTTATTCGTTATTGTACGAAACGTACAGATAATGGTAAAACAATTTATAATGAAAATGGTAAACCTATATTAGATTGGCTTATACAAATAGGTTGTCATAGTATTTGGCTTACTGATGTTCTTGATTTTATAAATTATTATAAACTTGAAAAAGATTTTCAAACACAATATGTTCTTAATCCTAGAGTTAAACCTAATATAAACAATAACAAATAATAAAATTATGAAAGAAATTAGTGATGAACTTTATGCTAAGTTAGAACATCTTGGTATAATTAATGATGAGAATAATAATATTCGTAATCATAATGTTGGAAGTAGTAATTATTCTGAACATATTATTCAACCTTGGACTATATGGCTTGATTGGAATCTCAATCCTTGGGATGCTGATATTATCAAAAGAGTTCTTCGTAATAAACTTGGTGAATCTCGAAAACAAGATTATGAAAAAATTATTCATATTTGTCAAGAACGTATTCGTCAAATTGAAACTCAGATTGGAACTAAAGCTGAAATTATTGATTTTGAAAATGTAGATTGATATGCAGATATTAGAACCAAAAGTAGAATCATGGCTACAAAACGATACTATCGACCATATTGCTCGTTGTGCTCGTGTGTGCTATGCTTCTGATAGTAACAAAAATAATGCTAAATTGTGTGAAGGACTTTGGAATAATAAACATTATAGTATGTTTCGTCATGCAGGAGTTTATTATATAATTCCAGAGAAACTTCAAGTACCTGATAAAGCATATATTGGAGCCGTTGTTAAATTAGTAGGATATAATTATTATGTTTCTGCTAATGAACAAAGTGCTCGTGAATATTGGGATTATAGATATAAGAAATATCGCATTTCTATTACTGAAGCTGAGAGTAATGAAGTATTTGTAAAATATAAAATGTTTCGTTTTACTCTTTGTATTGAAACAGGTATTGATATTACTCGTGAATTTAATCGTAAATCTCCCAATAATATTGCTGAACAGAGTACTCGTTATGTTGATTTCAATAAGAAACTTAGTATTCGTTTTAAACAATGTCATTGGATGTATAATATGAGTATTTGGAAATATTGTCTTACTCGTATTATGCTTAAAACTTGTGAATTATTTTATAAGATTGCTCGTAGTAAATATGGACTTAATCTTCCTCCTCAAGATGCACGTTTTATTCTCCCTCTTGATACAATGAGTAAAGTAGTTTATACTTATACTGTTGCTGAATGGGAATATATTGTTAATATGCGTCTTTTAGATTGGACAGGTAAAGCACATCCTGATGCTAAAATAGTTGGACAATTTATATACGACGAACTTGTAAAACTTGGTTATACTCCAGTTAATTATAGTAAAAATGAACTTTAAAGTACTTTTATTCAAAGATTCAAAGTGTGATTTATGTAAAATAATGCAGCAAGAATTGATGGATAATCCTCCTACTGCTAATGTTACCATAATTCATGTAAATAGAGAAAATTGTTCTGCAGATGCTGAATTGTATAATGTTATTTATTATCCTACAATCATACTTATGACTGAAGATAATAAAATCATTAGTAGATTTGAAGGATTTGTAGATAGTAAAAGTATTGATATTAATATTAAACAATATGAAACAGAATGTATGGTGTAAATTTCTAAACTTGCATAAGTATGAAATAATGCAAGAAGAACCAATGAGAGATAGAAAAAGTAACATAATTGGTAAAGTTATAATATCTCGTTGTACTAATTGTGGTAAACTTAGACAAACTGTCATTTATACTGAAGAAGGTTATGGAAAATATTAAAGAATATATTTATGTTCTTGATTATTCTGATTGTACTATTTGTGAAATAGTACTAGATAAGAATGATGATACAGATATAGAAGATGTTTTAAAAAAATATGGTTGCAATGTTAACACTTGTAGCTGGATGATTAGTGACAATAAAATTGAAAGTATAATTGAATTAAATAACTATTAAAATGATTATAACTGGTATAATTTGTGCTACTATTGTAGCTTGTATTCTTATTCTTTCTATATTTACAGATAGAATTAGTAAAAGAGAAGTTGATAGTAACGAACTTCTTAATGAACTTAGTCGTGATATAGATGAAATATTTTATATCGCAAAAACTATAGATCTTGATAGTGTGTATGGTTCTGAAAAGGATAAAATTATGCACATTACTCGTATTGCTGGTTCTTATTCTGAAGAAGTTAATAATATTGTAGAAAATGTCGTTAACGAAAGCTCAAAGAAAAGCTAATGCTCGTAATCAACTTTTTAGACAAATTCACGGATATTCTTTAGTACCTTTTATTAGTAGAGCTATTCGAGAAGATGCTATAACTCCTAGTGAATTAAATGCTCTAAATGAAATAGGTGATAAATTAGAATATCTTAAAGCAAATCAATTTGCTAATTCTAAAAATGTTGGTTTACATCCTCGTCGTAGATGTTCTTGTTGCAACGGAATTGCTCGCTGGAAACTTACTATGTTTGATGAAAGTGAAACATTTCTTTGTAATAAACATAAAGAAGAATACAAAAGAGATAATAAACAAAATATTGATGGAGATTGGATGATTACATCTATAATTCCTATTGATCCAAATAAATAAAATATGGCTAATATATATCAAATTTCACAAGAACTTCTTAGTATATTTGATGAACTTGAAGAAAATGGAGGAGAACTTACTCCTGAACTTGAAGAATCATTAAATATTACACAAGAAGAATTTAAAGATAAAATTAAGTCTTATTCTAATGTCGTTAAAATGTTAGAAAATGACATTGTTGATATTAAAGCTGAAAAAGCTCGTCTTAATGACCTTCAAAAGTCTAAAGAAAAGACTATTGAACGTCTTAAGAAAATTATGATTGATGCTGTAGAACTCTTTGGAAATACTACTAAATCTGGAAGTAAATATCTTGATTATGGAACTGGTAAAGTTTCTATAAGAAATACTCAAATTGTAGAAATTGAAGAAGATGTTACTGATAGATTTGTTAATCGTGCTTTATCTTGTCTTCGTTGGTATCAGCAAAATAATCAGTTAGATACTATTACTTCTGATGATGTATTAGAATATTGTAATTCTAAATCTCCTGATGAAGAAATTAATGGTGACGAGATTACTACTTTATCTGAAGAAGATATTGCTCAAATTAAAGCAAATATCGATTTAGATATTCCTGTTAGTGAATTACTTACTACTGAACGTGGTATGAAACTTGCTAAAGCTCTTGCTGAATATGATATGTTTACTTGTAAGGCTAAAATTAGTAAAACAGAAATTAAAGCAAATGCTAAAGAAAATCATACTATGCCAGTATTTGCTAAATTAGTTGATAATCAAACTTTAACTATTAAATAAATGCAGATTGCTATAAATCTTACAACTAATCTCACACTTGGTAAACTTAGAGAGCTTGTCAATAATGGCGAGCTTTCTAAGTTTCCAAATTCTATGCAAATTAATATGTGCATAGAACTTTGTAGAAAAAATGTAATAGATACTGGAGAATATACTTATGCTCCTGTTTTATCTATTATTGGTGATGACGAAGAAATTAACTTTTATAATTCTATTTAATATGAGCAGATATACTGTAAACGGTGCTCCTTGGGCAATTGGAAAAGATGTTTCTGATTGCAAAAGTTCTGCTGAAGTTATGCACAAAGCAGGTCTTGACTTTATTGTTGACAAATGTGATCTTATGGCTCGTATGCCTTTTGGTCTTAACCGCAATAATTCAGTAAATGAATTAGCAGGTGAATTTGCAAGAGATGGTAAAATTTATCGTGAACTTATAGGATTCTATGCTACTTATCGTGCTGATACTTCTCTTCCTCTTGGTCTTGTAAAAGAAAAATATCAAGTAGTTCAAAATAGCGATGCATTTAAATTCTTTGATGATGCTATTGGACCTGGTATGGCAAGATGGGATAAAGCTGGTATTCTTGGAGATGGTAGAAAGATTTATCTTAGTGCTAAACTTCCTGTTGAAACTAGTGTAGGAGATGATTTAATTGACAATTATCTTGTATTTAGTAATAGTCATGATGGAACGTCTAGTGTAAATATTATGTTTACACCTATTCGAGTTATTTGTACTAATATGCTTAATAGTGGTTTGAAATCTGCTGATGCTTATATTCGTATTCGTCATACAGAAAGTGCTAAACAGAAACTTCAGCGTGGTGCAGAAATCCTTCGTATAGCTTGTAAACACGCTACTACTGTTCAAGAATATTATAATTCTCTTCTTAAAGTTAAGATGTCTGATAAAGAAGTAATGGAATATCTTGCTAATCTTCAGCTTACTGAGAAAGAAAAAGAATTACTTCTTGATTATGATAATGTTAATGGCTATAAGAAACTTATTCTTCGAGATTATCGTACAATGGAAGTAACAGGTATTAGTCAGCGTAAAGCTAATCAAATTGCAAATATGTTTGAATATTATTGTGATGGTATTGGTCAAAAACATGTTGCTGGTACTGCTTGGGGTGCTTATAATGCTGTTACTGGGTTCTATTGTAATGTAGCTAATCTTGAAGGTGAAAAACGAGTTGAATCTCTCCTTTACGGGGGAGCTAATTCTAATATGATTAAGGCTCTTAATGCTGCTAATGTTCTTCTTGATGCTGCTTAAAATACTGAAATTAAGATTAACCACCTCCCCCGTAGAAAGGTGAAAAACTTAATTATAATTAAAATAATATAGCAAATATTTGGTAGTTAGAATTATATTACCTATATTTGTTATATTATTTTTCATATTAACATTTTAATCGTATTAACAATGGAAGTAAAAATTAAACGTCTTGTAGAAGATGCTGTAATTCCTGCGTATGCACATGATTCTGATGCTGGTCTTGATCTTGTAGCTACTAGTTATGAGTATAAAGATGATATTCATTGTCATGTATATGGAACCGGACTTGCAGTTGAAATTCCTGAAGGACACGTTGGACTTCTATTTCCTCGTAGTTCTAATCGTAAAACAGAATCTTATCTAACTAATCATGTTGGCGTTGTGGACAGCGGTTATAGAGGAGAGATTATGCTAAGTTTTAAGACTCGTGATTTTAAAGAAGGTCAAATTCAACAATTATTTAAACCTTATGAAGTAGGAGATAAAGTTGCTCAGCTTATTATCATTCCTTATCCTAAGATTAAATTTGTTGAAGTCGATGAACTTTCTTCTTCTGATAGAGGAGAAGCAGGACACGGTTCAACTGGTAAATAATATATTAATTCTTAAATTAAAACTAAAATGAACAATTATCAAAAAGCTCTTGTAGAAGAACATTCTAATCTTGTAGTTCGTATTCAGAAACTTCATGATTGGATTTATAGTGATAAACCTATTAAAGATGATAAAGTTGAATTTGCTAATAAATGTATTCAACTTGCTGCTATGAAAAAGTATGAAGAAGCTCTTCGTGCTAGAATAGAAAATATTGGTATTACATTTGAAAATGGTAACTATTTTGAACGAGTAGCTTCTATTACTTCTACAATAATTCCTCCTATAACTACTACTGGTAGTGACTATGATGTAGATAAAGAAACAAAACATCAATCAGATGAAAAATAAAGTTGTATATATTATAACAACATATAAATGTTCTGCTTGTAAATGTATAGAATATATTCTTAAAGAAATTCAAAAAGATAATTCTACATTTACTATAACAACAATAGATTTTCACGATGTTCCAGAATGGATTAAAAATAACATTATTTTAACAGATTTTCCTACAGTACTTTTTATAGATAATGAAGTTATTAAATATTATTTTACAGGAACACTTCCAAGAAAGAAAGTTGTTGAAATAATGAATGATATTAACTTTTAATTTAGAGGTGTAGGAGATTATTCTTCTACATCTTTTTTTTTTTCTTATGCAAATTGAAACAAATAAGATATTTAAGTTTGCTAATAGATTGAGATATATTCCAGTTGATAATCTTTCTATTGGAATGTGTGTAGACCATGTTAATAAAGAATATGATAAAAATAATAATATTTATAATATTCTTTTTGATATTCTACTTTGGAATACTCCACAATTTGTTTATAATGTAATCAAATTATCTCTTAAGAATTGTTTTGGTTATGATATGACAAATTGTAATCTTACTAAGGCTATACTATTTTCAGATAATATTATTATTAGTTCTACTAAATATAGAAATAGTGATATAAATAGAATACTTCATCCTTGTATAGATCCTAGTCTTAGAAGTAATTTTGGCAAAGTTATGACTATTCTTCTTTCTAAAGCTTTTGATGAAGAAGATGGTTATTTTAATCCAACAAAAGATAAAGCTATTATAAATTTTAAATTTGAACATATTTATAAAAGATTTTTAATTAATGCTTCATATAAAGATTTAACACTTTCTGGAAGTAATGCTTTAGCATTTTATGGAGAAGTTTTTAGAAATGAAATTAAAGATTTTGATTTTCTTGTAGATGATAGTTATTTATCTAAAGAAATTTATGATATTGTTAATGAAGAAATATCATATAATAAAATAATAGGTAAAGATAGAATAAAAGTAGAAAATAAAGTAAAAGAACTATTTGAAAATAGTAGATTTTATAATGAATTGTCTGTTATATTAGATAATAAATTATCTATTTTAGCAGCAGTTATAGATAGAGTAGCAGAATATGACAATCTTACTAAAGTTACTTTTATTCTTAAATATAGAGATATTGAATTTGATTTAATTTTTAGACATAATCTTGAATTTAATACAACTAATATTGATGATTATACTATAAGAATACAAAATATAAATGATATTCTTTATGCTAAAAAACTTCTTGGTAGACCTAAAGATTTTCAAGATTTGATTAATTTCAAACCTTATAGTAAACTAAATAATAATTTTAAATGTGTAGTTAATTATGGATAACAAAGATAGAAAAATATTTAATATATACGCAATGATTATACAAGTATTACTTATATTGATATTAATTTGTGGTATTATTTATGTTAATAAATTAGAAAAATTAGAAAAAAGATTTGATAATCTTAATCAACTTATACAAGATAGTAGTCTTATTGAAATTAATGGTGAACTTATTGATGAAGATGATTATAATCAAATAGATTGGCGAAGTTACACACCGGCAAAAGATAGTGTAGAATAGGTCAATTTGCCGTCTATTATGCTCTGTGTTGGACTTTATAGGCTTAGATGATAAGTTGTTAAGGTTAAGTTATTAAAGGGCTGAAATAGAATAAAAATATTTTAAGTTTCCCAATATTTGGAATAAGTGGACTGAGAAGTTCATTTATTCTTTTTTTTTTAATTATTAGTAACAAGTACGGTACAAACATAAAAAGAACTGTTATCAGTATTTCTACTAATAACAGTTCTTTTAGAAGTAATTAGTAGAAAGGTTATCAATATGACAACCTTTCTACGGGGGAGGTAATTAATCGTTAATCCAATTAGCAATATCTTTAACAGGTACAATAGTAAGCATGTTATCTCCAAGTTTATAATATTTATTACTACGAGTAAGACGCTCTAACATATTAATACCATGATACATAGGAATATTACGTTTTAATTTAATTTCAAGTTTATTCTCTCCAGCATAAAGACCACTTTGATAATATGGGTCAAAATCATCACCTTGAATAATATATTGTGAAATAAGACCAGCAATACTAAGTAAATCGCTTATACCAGTTTGAGCTGCAATAGGACTTGACCAAAGTTTTTTAAACTCAGAAGCAGCTCCAAGAGGATTATACATAAAGGACTCAGAAGCAAGACGGTCAGCTTCATACATTGCAAGATTATAAAGAAGACCATTATCGTCATCATCTCCACCAAGAACTTGTAAACCAATAGCAAGACAAAGAGCAGACATAACACCAGCCATATCTCCTAATGCTCGTTTGATATTAGCTCTTTCACTTTCAGGAAGCATATTCCAATTAGTACGAATATGTATTGCAAATTCTATATAGTTCTTAATAATATTTTGAATACCTTGAACTGCTTGAAGTTCGCTATCAGACATATTATTTTCTTCTTTAAGTTTCTTAGCATATTTGGCTTTATGAAGTGGAAGAGCAAGAAAATCTTTAATAGAAGCATAACATCCTTTTTCAATAGTTCCACGTTCTTCGTTAAAGTAACCTTGACGACGATAACGTTTCATAATACCAGGATATATATGTTTATGATATTGCATTGCAATACCACCCAACCAATAAGATTCTAATTTAGCAGCACCAAGTCTATCATAAACACCATGAATCTTTTTATTAACTGAGATAACTCTATCTTTAAAACGACCAAGAAGTTGATAAGCTTCATCGCCTATTTGCATAAGAATAGAATCATCTTTGAAATCAAGTTTACCATCAGAACCAAGTTTAAGCTGACTATACAGAGTAGGATGTGTTTCGTCATTATTAAATTCTTCTTTTGCTTGTTTTTGACGTTTACGACGTTCTTCAATAAATTCTTCCTTTTGAGCATCATTTAGATAAAGATTAGCAAATTCAGTTGTTAAATCTTTTCTAAACCAAGCATATTCTTTAGTAGTATTAGCGTCAGAAGTTTCATGAGCGACAAACTTATCCCAAAGTTGTTTTTGAGTATCTGTAAGAATAGCTTGAAGTGCTCTTTCATTAGCATCACGCATATATTCAGCTTCATTCATAACAGTATAACTAAGTTTACCGTTATTTTCTTTGTCATGATTTATAACAAGACGATGACTATGCATCATACTAAACATAGCACCATTTTGCATCATATGTTCACCCATAGCTTGAGGACTAAACATCCAATCACGAGCACGCTTCATATATTCTTCTGCGTTAGGAACATGAACTACACCAGTATTTTCATTAAAATCTACAACATTCATAAATTTAACAATAGCACTTTGAAGAGAAGATGCTTTGTCGCTATACATATCTGCAAAGAAACTACGAATACCAGCGATATAAGTACCCATTCCTTTAGCCCATGTATCAAGACCAAAATATTCTTTAGCAAAAGCTTCACCAAGAATCTGAGTTTCACCTACTGTAACGTTAGCAATACCACCTGTTACATTAATCATCATAAACTTAGCAGAAGTTAAACTTTTAAGAATGTTATCTACACGAGTTAGATTATTATTAGGTTTCTTCCACTGGTCATATACAAGACGACGAATCCAATTAACATATTGTTTTTGAAGTTTTGTATCTTTTTTAGTGACATATCTATTTTGGTCTTCAGAAGAATGAATACCATCACGTTGTAAATCATTAAAGCCTACATTTTTAACATATACATCAAGTTTATCAAGCATATTCTTAGCATAAAATAACATATATTTATTATCTTGAACTGCGTTAAAATGAGCAGCTTTAGTAATGAAATCTTCCATAACATCTTCCCAATTATTGTCAAGCATTTCTCGATGAACTTTAGCATTTTGTTCTTCTGCTTTCTTTTTATCTTCTTCGTACTTAGCTATAGCAGCAGCATATTCTTCGTCTGTCATAGTTTCAGTACGCTCAGGCGGAACACGATTTACAGTAACACTATCTTTAGACTTTAATATAGACATCATAGGCATATCTATAGTCTTATCATTAGCATAGTCCACATCTTCATACCAAGGCTCACGACCACTAGCACTTTCAATCCAACCTAGCATCTTAGCAGATTCTTTAGCATAAAAAGCAGCATCTCTTTCAGGATGTTTAGCTCTACTAGCCATATATCCTCTATCAAGGAATTTATTAGCAGCAGTAGTGTGAGCGTTTGCTCTAAGAGTAGATTCAAACAGTTCTTTCATCTCTCTTTCAAAATCATTCATAGCATTATCATTGCTATAATTTTTACCATCTTGGAAAGTAGAAACTGTAGAACCGTTTTTCTTATAGTTAGAAGCAGTAGAACCGCTTGGTTTAAAATCATGATTGGTATAATCTTCTTCACCTGATTTTCTACCATCTTTAGGACGAGTTTCGAGTTGATTGAAAGCAGGAACCCACATACCAGCCTGAGTAAATTGTCCATCGTTAACAACAGGATTTACTTCCATATGAGTCCAACACTGAATAGGTTCGTAAGTATGAGTATAAGGATTATAGATATGATTAGCTCTATACCAAGCATTAAATTCATCATCAGATTTAGCACGCATTTCTTTGTACTTCTGATAATAATATTCAGTCTTAGTAGTAGTAGTATAACTACGAATAGTTCTAAGGGCATCAGTCTTTTTTCTATCAACCATACTGTTATCACCAGTTCCGTCTTGTTTGTAACCTTTTGGAACAGCATAACCATATATTCTACGATTTGGAACTACTCTATCATTACCGTTTTCATCTTCTTCTATACGTTCATTGAGAGCTTGCCAAAGTCTAAGATAACGAGGACCTTTTTGACGAGCAAATTCCCTTTGTTCATTATACTTTTCGTAATCTATTATAAAATCTACATTTTCTTTAATATATTTACGAATTGCTTTACCGTTTGTACTATTTGTAGTCTTATTAATACTTTCTATTTTATCATACAATTCAGTAAGAGTTTGTAAATCTTCTTCTGTTATTTCAGAAGTGTAAAGTGTACGAGAAGCAGTATCGTAATAAGGAGCAAGAATATCATTAATTTGATTTACAAGTTTAATATATTCTTGATTTGGAATACCATTACTACGCATTGCTGAATAAAAAGAAGTCTTAAATACAGTATCATCAGTAGGAGCATTACTTATCAAACTTCTATCACTATGAGGTTGTCCTTCACGAATATTAAAGTTAGCAAGTTGCTCTTCTCGAATTCTATTTATTTCTTCATCAGTTAGATTAGTAGCATCTATTACTCCATGACTATCATATAGGTCTTTATTCTTAGCAATAATTTTAAGAATTTTACGTCCCTCAGATGCTTCTCTAAGAGTTTTAAAAGCATCATTAATCATTTTTTGAAGAGATTCGTCAATGACATATCGAGCATTATGTTCTACCCATTCTTTAGCCTTAACATAATCATCATGTTTCATAAGTTCTGCCATAGGAGTAGTAATACGTCCATTAGCATCTCTTTGCTCATAATTATTGATTATATCAAGATTCTTTTCAAGTTCTTCATCAAAACCAAATTTAGCATCTTGAGCAAAATACTTTTTACGAAGTTCTTTCATAGCACCAAGATAAGCAGAAATAGCATTTGCCGCTTCAATACTATAAATAACTTTGCGCTCCCCCGTAGAAGGGTTATTTGGGTCATCAACAGAATATTTATCAACAAAATTGCCAGTAACAGGGTCAAAGAAATAAGGATTAGTTATATCATCCATTTCTTTTTTAACTGCTTTAAGTTCATCTTGATAACTTTCATCAAGAACACCATTAACTGCGTGACTAAGTATTTCTCTACGTCTAACTTCAAGTTTCTTATAAGCACTATAAGCGTGTTTAAAACCAGGATGCTCTGGAGTTCCATCACCAAGCATATGTTCTTCAAGTTTAAGTTTAGCTTCGTAATATTCATCAACAAGTTGTTGATTTACATGATTAAGCTTAAACTTATCATATTCAAACTTAGCATTAAGATGTTCTATACTACCTTCTCCATATTCAACTTTTGTTTTATTTATTTCATCACGAAGACGAGATATTTCATCAACAAATGCTTGATTATAATCTTGAATAAATCTACCATTTTCATCAATAATATTCTTCCAATCTATATTAACACCAGCAGCTTTAGCTCTTGCTTTAATATCAGCAACTTTAGCTTTAAATTCTCTAATACGTTTAGTAGCTAACATTTCTTTCGCACGAATATCTCCCATAACTTCTTTAGTAATAATCTGAAGAAGAGGACTAGAAGTTTCTTGCAAGTCGTTTACCCAAGCATCAAAAGCTCCAGCACTATGATAGCCATCAAGAAGTGTTAAAATATCATTTTGAATAAGAGGATTATTGCTAAGTTTAGCTAAATATTCATTAGCAAATCTTTCTTCTGCATTATTAATTATAGTAGCATTTTGAAGTTTATTGATTGCAGTTTTAATCTTATTAAGATTATTACGAATAGAAGGATCTTCTGAATCAATATCAAGTTCATTAATTATTCTATAATTTCGTACAAATGCACGAGCATCAAGAAGAGTTTTAAGAAAACGTTTACGCTCTTCAGGATTATTACGAATTAAATCAATAGTATCTGATTCATTTACAGAATGAAAATGTCCGTCAGCATCTGGAATAAAATATTGTAAGTCATTAAGAATTTTGTCAGTTGTGATTTGAACATATTCTGCTGTAGTAGTGATAACTTCTGCTATATTAGCTTTAACTGAAGCATCTTTGCTTATAATATCTTTATCATGAAGTCGTTTAAGAGCATTACCAGCATTAACATCTCCTTCAGAAACTTGACGACGATACATAGCATTCATAGAATTTACACCAAGTTCAGTAACAGAAGAATGACGAACTTCATTAGGATATTCATCTATTTCTTCTGCTACAGGAACTGATTCAACATAAGGAGTAATAGTAAATGCGTCATTTACTTTATATCCACTATCTTGAGCACGTTCCATAATAGCTTGAATCTGTGGGTCTTTTTCTTTTACTTCTCTACTTTCTTTTCCTTTTCCAATATAAAGTTTATTATATTCAGAAAAATCAGCTTTCTGAATACGATATTGACGACCATTAATCGTTTGAATACTACTATTTTCTGGTCCTGTATGAGTAATATACTTAGCAAGAGCCATACTACGAATATATAGTGTTCCTTTAGGATTAGAAGAAAAATAATCAGAAACTCTACTAATTACATCCTCAAATCCACCTGTATCAACTGTATTTTTAGCATTTATATCAAAAGTAGTAGCATAACTTGCACGAGAAACTCTATTTTTATTTACAAATCTATGTTCAGCTTTAGTAGGCTGATGTTTCTCAATAACTTGTTTGAGTGTAGTTTCATCTGTTGAACTAAACCATTCATCAAGTATTTCTTTATAATAAGATTCATCAGCAAATTTATTATTTTGAACATTTACAGACCAAACACCATTTTCATTTTCTTCAAGAAGATTAAGAGGATAAGCAACTAAAGTTTCACCTTCAACTCTAATTTTATATAAAGTTGTATTCTTTCCAAAACGAAGTTTTACATATTGATTTACACCATAATTACCTTTATCTCCTGTGCTATAGATAAATCCATATTTCTCAGCAAGTTCTTTAACTTGGTTATTACCAGTCCAATTAAGAAATATAATACCATCGTCTATACGTTGAAGTTCATAAGCTTTATTTTCTTTTCTCTCAACATAATGAGTACTAATTTGTGTCATAGATGAATGACTTCTAACAAAATTGTTACGAAGCATATCCATATCTATAGAAATAAGTTGTTTTGCAGCTTTATCTTCATCATGACTAATTAAACTATTAAGTTGATTAACTATACCAGTACTGCCATCAGAGATTTCTCCCATAAGTACATTGTTTTTAATCATCTTATTAACAGCATTTCTACGCATACGGAAACCTTCAACTGCAAAAGCGTATTTAACAACATCAAGGGCAGTTAAAGCAACAAGAGGATTGCTATTATAGAAACACTTTTCAAATTCATGATAAACAGTTTCTATATTAGCATTTCCTTCAACAAATTCTATAGTCTGAGCACCAGCTTTAGTTCTACGATATTGACGTTCATTAAAAAGAGTAGTACGAATATATTTAAATGCTCCACTTTCTCTAAAATGACCTTGAATCCAAGTAATTTTTTGAGCAGGACTAAGTGTAGCAAATTGGTCAATTTCTTTTTGAGTAGGATTATTTATATCAACTACTTTAAATTCAACCATATTACCACTACCATCATCTACTCGTAAGTCAGGATTTTTACCATATCCGAATATTCTACGACGTTCTGCATCAGTATCACATTGAGCTTCAAATACAAATCCTTGACCAGGAATAAATGTAACTTTATTTCTTACAGCATCTGTTTGACCATAAAGATAATTAAGAACATAATTCTGATAATCCTTATAAAGTTTCTCAGTCATACGAGTTTTATTACCACTAAATGCTTGTTCAAGTTTAAGAAGTTCTCTAACAAAAGAAGGATTTTGAGTTGCAAATAGTTTACGATTAATCTTTATAGAAGTAGCAGTAGCATATTTTAAGAAATGATGAAGAGGAGGATAAGCGGAATTCATATCAGTACTACGAATAAAATCTTCTACAGTACTAATAGAAGTAAGACCAGGATAAATAGCTTTAAGAAAATGTTTATGCTCACCGTTTTCTTCATTATGAACACTAAGGACAGGATTATCTATTTCATCAGCAAGAATTTGTTGAATATCTCTAAATACTTTTTCAGTAGCAAAAATAGATTGCTTAGCACCAAATTTATCAGGATTACAAACTCTAGCATAAGAAGAAATAGAATTGCTAAAATGAGAAAGTTTATTATATTGAAGAACAGTTCCAAGGTCAAATAGTAATCTACGACGTTCTTCTACGGGGGAGCTACCTTTAAATATTCCATCTTCTTTAAGTCTATCACGAAGTCTACTTGCTGAAATAAGAAGTTTTCCAGATTCAGCATCTTCAAGACTTATTTTATACTTAAATTTACTAGCACCGAACATACTAGCAAGTTTATAATTATATTTTTGAAGAGAAGCAATTACAGAATCAATAGAAGCTTTTTCATTAAACTTAATTCCATCAAGAGCAAGAAGTTCTTTTGCAATACTTTTAATTGCTGTATGAACAGGATTCTTACTACCTCTACTATAAATAGATTTATTACTATTATAAGCAGCAACTATTCTACTAATACCAGGTTGCATAATAAATGAAACACCAGTTTCATAATCAGAACCTAAATCAGGAAATAGTTTATATACTTGGAAAGTAAGATCATTAACATTAGGAATAGAACCTTCCTTTACAGCATCAAGAATATGAGCTGTAGTCTGAGAAGAATAAGCTGTAAGAATCTTGCCGGCAGCATTTTTATTGTTCTTACTCCAACCAAAAGTATTATGAGTTACAACAAAAATACCAGGATTAATTTCTTCAACATTGTCAAAAGATTTCTTTAGACTAGAAAGAGTATAACCATCTTCAGCTCTATAAACTATTTTAATAGATTGTGTAGAAGAAATAGTAGGTCGCACTGTATTACAAATAGAACAGAAAGTATCACGAGTAACACTAAATGCTTTAAGTTTAGCACCACTCATTACATCTTCTTGATATTCTGCTTGGTCAAAGAAATTATAAGGAGAACGAGCTTCACGACGTTTAGCAATGTTAGGATCTATTGCTTTATCACGAGCTTCAATAATATCTTCAAAGTTAGAACGAGAAAGATTTTCTTCAAGAGCAGCAGGATGAGAAAGAATATCAATCATAGATTGAAGTATTTCATTATTTCTGGCATCTCTACTATTACGAGAAGTAACAGGTATTTTACTATATTCAGCAAATGTAGGAAGACCTGCTTCTTTAGCAAGTTTTTCTATTTTAGCAAGACGAGCAGCTTTAGCCTCTTTAATGCCTTCTATAAGTTTTTTCCTATAATTAGTATCAGCATTGGTTATAGTATAATTTATCTCAGTACGAAGATTTACATACTCTGTAATAGCTTGCTTAGTTTCATCATCTAAATTTTCGTTTTCAGTAAGATAATTATTAAGACCTTCAATTACTTGTTCGTTTTGAGCAGTATATTTTTCAAGTTTACTTTCAAATTCACCTTTAGTTTGTTGAAGTTCTTTAATTTTATTACGAACATTTTCAGGAAGACTATGATATGCTTCACTTTCAGCATCTATAAGTTCTCCAAAATGCTCTTCATTAGCTGCGTTTATTTCATCTTTGAGAGCTTCGATTTCTTTAGTAAGTTTAGTACCAGCAAGACGTTTAGTTTTACTATCAAGTCTATGACGAATATAACTAAAATAATCTTGTTCTGTAGCATCTTCGTGATAAGCTATCTTCTCTATAATACCTGTACGTTTGTTAACTCTACCTCTAAAATTAATACCATAAACAGAGTCAATATCAAAGTCAGAACCAGTTTGAGAAACCCAATCATCAGGAACAACAATAGTAGAACCAAGAGAGTCATCAGTAAAACCAACAACTTTCATAATACATACAGATTGTTTACCTTCAGTAGGAATACGATAACCAATCATCGTATCAAGACCACTATCTTGAAGTTCTTTAAGAAGTTCTTCATCAGTCTTTAACGTACCATCAGCTTTAGTTCTTTTAAGACCAAAGTTACTAGCAGGTAGCATTACCTCAATGTAAGGTTTTCCATCAGGATGATAACGAAGTTCCTTGCTATAAGTACGATTAGAAACTTGTTCACTTAGAGGTTTAAAACCTATATTAGTAATCTGAGCAGCATGAAAACCAGGAAGTTTTTGACGAGTAATTCTACTATTAAACAGACTTTGAGCAACGCTTTCAAGTTTAGTTGAAACATTACTCATATAAGTAGGCATATTAGTAGTACCATCTTCAGAAACTGTAACATAATCTAACATATTGCTATCAAGACCAAGTCGAGCAACTTCTTCTTGAAGCATATCGTAGAATATATCAACATTAAGACCTTCAAATTCTCCATCTTCATTAAGAAGAAGATTACCATTATCGTCTACTTTAAGACCAAGTTCATCCATTAAATCAGCAAAACTTTCTTTAATATTTGCAGAATATAAACTAAAGAACTTTTGTTTAATAGGATAAAGAGGACTATTTTCATCAATATTGTCAAGTATTTTCTTCATAATCTGAATACCTGCTTTATTCTCAGCTAAAACGTGTTGAGGAGTTTCTTGCTGAGTATAAAGATGATTATAGTCATAAAGTTCTATTGCACTAGGAGCATTAGCAGTGAAATCTGCAATAGCTTTGTCAGTTATTTCTCCATTGTTATCCCATATTGTAAGAACATTACATTTACCTGCTTTTGAAGTTTCTTCAGTATTAAGCTGGTCAATATCGTTTTCTCTCATCATATTGTATACTTTCTCAAGTTGAGTGCCGCGAATAAGACGAGGAACAAGAACAAATTCAGCATTTTTAATCTGACGAGGAACTATTACACCAAGTCTTTCATTATAATGTTGGTCGTAATAGAAATTCTTTTGAACTTGAATAAATTG
>OBLI01000595.1_pt1 | contig 38351 bp, 32 predicted proteins | sample 1519701 | NCBI WGS metagenome assembly OBLI01 (sample SAMEA3663005, study PRJEB22513) | pig gut metagenome | biome: pig gut; feature: pig-associated habitat; material: faeces | place: France | collected 2012
CGGCGGGAGCGGCGGCAACGGCGGCCTTGGCGGCGGCAGCCAGCACAGCCTTTTTCTTGTCCTTGGCAATGAAGATCTTGCCCATGACGATGATAACCGCCATCAGCAGGATCAGGCCGAAGAACACCACGGCATAGCCCAGCACAGCGACGACGGCGGCATCCAGAATGCCGATGCCGTCCAGAGGAGAAGCTAACATCATAATGTTACCTCCTTAGCACTCGGTGATGGTGTAAACGGCCACGTTCTCTTCCTTGGCCTTGCGCTCCTCCAGGAACTTCTCAGCCAGGTTGGGGAAGGCGATGTAGCTCAGGACATCCTCGTCGGTCTTGGCCAGATCGCCCAGCTTCTCGCGGGTCTTTTCCACAACGGGCTCCAGAGTATCGGCGTAGCGGACGGTCAGAGGCTTCTCGTCGCCCAGAATCTGAGCCTGAATCTCAGGGTTGATGGGGGCGGGAGTACGGCCGTACTCGCCGCGGCAGTAAGCCTTGATCTCCTTGGAGACGGACTTGTAGCGCTTGCCGTCCAGCACGTTGCGGACAGCCTGCACGCCGACCATCTGGGAGGTGGGGGTAACCAGAGGGGGATAGCCCATGTCCTCACGGACCTTGGGAGTCTCCACCAGAACCTCGTCGAAGCGGTCCAGCGCGTTGACCTGCTTCAGCTGGCTCAGAAGGTTAGACAGCATACCGCCGGGAATCTGGTAGGTCAGGCACTGGGTGTCGGTAGCCATGGACTTGGGCATCAGGGTGCCGTCAGCAAGGAAGCCGTCCCGGACGGTCTTGAAGTAGTCGGCCATCTTCTTGGTCAGCTTGTCATCCAGGTCGACCTCGTAGCCCAGCTGGCGCAGAGCGTAGGCCAAAGTCTCGGTGGCGGGCTGGGAAGTACCGCCGGAGAAGGGGGAAATGGCGGTGTCGATGATGTCCACGCCGGCTTCCACTGCCTTCAGGTAGGTCATGAAGGCGAGGCCCGTGGTGGAGTGGGTGTGCAGGTCGATGGGCAGCTCGGGGACGGCGTCCTTGATGGCGGAAACCAGGTCGTAAGCCTCCTGGGGGCCCATGATGCCAGCCATATCCTTGATGCAGATGGTGGAAGCGCCCATTTCCTTCAGCTCCTTGACCATTTCCACATACTTCTTGTGGGTGTGGACAGGGGAGGTGGTGTAGGAAATGGTGCCGGAAGCGATGGCGCCAGCCTTGACGGTGGCCTCCATGGCGACCTTCAGGTTGTTCACGTCGTTCAGAGCGTCGAAGATACGGATGATGTCGATGCCGTTCTCCACGGCCTTCTGCACGAACAGCTTCACGAAGTCATCGGGGTAGTGGGCGTAGCCCAGCACATTCTGACCACGCAGCAGCATCTGCAGCTTGGTGTTGGGCACAGCGGCGCGAATCTTGCGCAGGCGCTCCCAGGGGTCCTCGTTCAGGTAGCGCAGGCACACGTCGAAGGTGGCGCCGCCCCAGCACTCGATGGCGTAGTAGCCCACCTTGTCGATGGTGGAGAGCATGGGCTCGAACTTGTCGAAGGGCAGCCGGGTGGCGATCAGAGACTGGTTCGCGTCACGCAGAACAGTCTCTACAAACTGAACTTTTTGAGCCATTATGTTGTTACCTCCGTAGAAATGGATTTTAAACGGGCAGCTGGTCGGCTGTCCAAAGGCTATTTTTAGACCAACGGCGTCAATGGCAGACGGTTGGTTAAAAACAAAGGGTCGGCGGCATCAGGGTTTAGCCCCAATCTCCACCGCATACATATTAACACAAGGTGTCCGGAATGTAAATAGATTTTTTCTTTTTTTCGGTATGTTTTTATCGTTTTTTGTCCGCCGGTTGTCCGGTGGAAAACCGTTGATAATCAGGGTTTTATACCCGGAATAAGCCGCGGGTTATATCCTTCGGCAGGGAAAATGCGCCACCCCGGGAAGGTTCCCGGAATGACGCTCTTGATACAGATATCTCCTACAGCGAGGATGCGTCCAGACAGATGCTGTCCCCCCTCAGCTTTTCCCACGAAAACTCTCCCGACAGCTCCCTTGCGGATATGGGCACGTTTTGATCGATCAACCCGGAAGCGAAGGCCAGCGTGCCGATGAGGGTTTCCGGGGCAATCCGCTGGCGAAGCACACCTAAATCAAGGTCCTTGTCCCGCTTAGAAAGCCGCCGCCCGTCAGGGGAAAGCAGCATGGGCACATGGGCGTATTCCGGGTGGGGAAAGCCGAACAGCTCCTGCAGGTACATCTGCCGGGGGGCGGAGCTGAGCAGATCCATGCCCCGCACCACCTCGGTGACCCCCGCTTCCCCATCGTCCACGGTGACGGCAAGCTGGTAGACGTAGACTCCGTCCGCCCGGCGCACCACCATGTCGCCGCAGTCGGCAGCAAGGTTGCAGGTGTAGGTGCCCTGCACCCTGTCTTCCACCGTCCACACCCTGTCCGGCACCATAACGCGCCAGGCAGGTTTCCGGTCAAAGGCTGCCCGCTGGGCCTCCGTCAGATTCCGGCAGGTGCCGGGATAGACATAGGTGCCGTCGGACAGGTGGGGGGCGTTGACGCTGTGGAGCTGGCTGCGGGTGCAGTAGCAGGGATACAGCAGGCCCTGCCCGGCAAGCCTTTCAAAATAGCCGTCATAGGCGGCGGTTCTTTGGCTTTGGGGCGGAGTCTCCCGGTCATAGTCCAGGCCCAACCACTTTAGGTCCTCCCGCAGAATCCCGGCATATTCGCCGCTGGTGCGCTGGGTGTCCAGATCCTCCATCCGCAGCACCATTTCCCCGTCCCGGCTGCGGACGGACAGCCAGGCAATCAGGGCCGCGAACACGTTGCCCAGGTGCATCCGCCCGGAGGGGGTGGGGGCAAACCGCCCCACGGGTTTTAAATCAGCCATTGCAGCCACCATCCCACCACGGCAAGAATCGCAATAATTTCCAGCAGGGCCAGAAAGGCAAGGCCCTTGCAGCCCTTGCGTTTGGGCAGAAGCATATAGCGGCTTTCATCGTCGTCCTCGTCCTCATAGACCGCCCGGTGAAAGTCCTGCTTTTTCCCTCTGCGTCGGCGGGGCTGCTCATATTCCTCTTCTTCCTCGTCTTCCTCGTCACCGTAGAGAATGTCCTCCAGCTCGTCGTCCAGAAGCTCATCCTCCATCCAGTGCAGCTGCTTGCGGGGATTATCAAACACACTGCATCCCTCCTTTGCGTACTATTTTAGCGGATTTCCAGTGGAAAGTAAAGAAAGAAACTGTAAATATACATACAGCGTAATCCACGAAACAATGGATTCTTATCCGCCGTAAGGGGCGATGTGGGCATCGCCCCCTACGATTTTGGTGCGCAAAAAATCCCTCCGATTTTCTCGGAGGGATTTGTCTTATTTGGCGTATTCCACTGCCTTGGTTTCCCGGATGACGTTGACCTTGATCTGACCGGGGTATTCCAGCTCGGCCTCGATCTTCTTGGCTACATCCCGGGCAAGCAGGATCATGTTGTCCTCGGACACCACCTCGGGCTTGACCATGATGCGGACTTCCCGGCCTGCCTGAATGGCGTAGGCCTTCTCCACGCCGGGGTAGGAGCCGGTGAGCTCCTCCAGCTTCTGCAAGCGGCGGATATAGTTCTCCACGTTCTCACGGCGGGCGCCGGGACGGGCGGCGGAGATGGCATCGGCTGCCTGCACCAGCACGGCAATGACGGTCTTCGGCTCCACGTCGCCGTGGTGGGCCTCGATGGCATTGACGATGACGGGGTTCTCCTTGTACTTCCGGGCCAGATCCGCGCCCAGCTGCACATGGCTGCCCTCCACCTCGTGGTCGATGGACTTGCCCAGATCGTGCAGAAGGCCTGCCCGCTTTGCCATGGCTACATCTACGCCCAGCTCGGCAGCCATGAGCCCTGCGATGTGGGCCACCTCAATGGAGTGGTTCAGCACATTCTGACCGTAAGAGGTGCGGTACTTCTGACGTCCCAGAATCTTCACCAGTTCGGGGTTCAGGTTGTGGACACCGGTTTCGTAGCAGGCCCGTTCGCCCTCCTCCCGGATGGTGCGGTCCACTTCCTTCCGGGCCTTCTCCACCATGTCCTCGATGCGGGTGGGGTGGATGCGTCCGTCCACAATCAGCTTCTCCAGCGCCAGCCGGGCAACCTCCCGGCGGACGGGATCGAAGCTGGAAACAGTGATTGCTTCGGGGGTATCGTCGATAATCAGGTCGACGCCGGTGATGGTTTCCAGCGTGCGGATATTCCGGCCCTCCCGGCCGATGATCCGGCCCTTCATTTCGTCATTGGGCAGGGTGACCACGGAAACGGTGGTCTCGGCAGCGTGGTCGGCAGCGCAGCGCTGGATGGCGGTGGCAATGATCTCCCGGCCCTTTTCCTCGGCCTCGTCCTTGAGCTGCTGCTCGATCTCCTTGATCTTCATGGCAGCCTCATGGCGAACCTCGTCCTCCACGCTCTTGAGAAGATATTCCTTGGCTTGCTCCTGCGTCAGCTCGGAGATTTTTTCCAGCTGCTCCAGCTGCTCCTGACGGACCGCGTCCACCTGAGCCTGGGTCTCGGCGACCTTCTGGAGCTTCTTCGCCAGTTCCTCTTCCTTGCGCTCAAAGGCTTCGGTCTTCTTGTCGAGAGTGGCTTCCTTCTGTTCCAAACGGCGCTCCTGCTTGCTCAGCTCGGCGCGGCGCTCCTTGACTTCCTTTTCGTACTCTGTGCGAGATTTATGGATTTCGTCCTTGGCCTCCAGAAGCATTTCCTTCTTGCGGTTTTCACCGGAACGGATGGCTTCGTTAATCAGGCGGGTGGCTTCCGTTTCCGCGGAACCGATCTCCCGCTCGGCGACCTTCTTGCGGTAGGCAATACCAATGCCGAAGCCCGCAGCCAGACACGCCAGCAGACCCAGAACGGTAAGAATGATCTGTACCCATTCCATAAATTTGCTGCACACCTCCTTCTAAAATAGTAGGCGCAGAAGGGGTGGCGCTTATACCCATGTGAAAAACGTGCGTAACAACCGACCGGGGAACAGCCCCGGGAAATTGAAAAAGCAAAACGCCAGCAATGGGCGTAAAACGCATACCCCGGCTAAGCCGGATAAAAATGAAACGCGCCCGGGCAGTCTCCCGGCTGCGTACACCATACCGCCCTTTATTTTACAAGCAACCATCCAGAATGTCAAGAAAAATTGTGGGAGGATTTGTTGAATTTGTATACTCCGCCAAATAAATTTGACAAGCTGTTTTCACCATGATAAAATGGCGGCATCTGCGGGTGGTATGTGCGCAATTTTGCACAGATGTGTCCGCGCAGCAGAGTAACCATCCGGCAGTCAAAGGAGCAATCAGATGTACAAGGCAGTTGACAGGCAACGATCCGTTCTGATTCTGGCTGTGCTGTTATTTGGCGGCATACTGCTCGGGATTGCTTTCCTGGATTATGTGGAGCAGCCGGTATTTTCCCATGACAGCGGCTTTTATGAGGGCAGCTTTTCTCTTTCCATTTCCGCCTTCCACGCGGAAGAAATCTATTACACCCTGGACGGTTCCACACCGGACGAAAATTCCCTGAAATATACCGGGCCGATCCGAATTACCGACGCGACGCAAAACGAAAACACCTATTCCATGCGCACCGATGCTTCTGTGGTATTTTATACAGACCTGTTGGGGCAGGGCGAAGGCCCCGGTTATACGGCGCCGGATTTTCCGGTGGATAAGTGCACCGTCGTCCGGGCGATTGCCGTGAGTCCGGGGGGGCAGCGTCAGTGAAATCACCTCGGCATCTTACTTCGTGGATGTCCGCCCGGAAGACTACCACGGCTGCAATATCCTTTCGCTGATCACAGACCCCGGCAGTCTGTTTGACAGCCAAACAGGCATCTACGTTACCGGAGACGCCTTTGACGAATATCTGGAAGGCGGCAATCTGTCGGCCTCCTGGTGGTTCTGTCCGCAAATTACCGGCAGCGGGGAAAAGCGTGGGAGCGTCCCGTGACAATGGAATTTTTCAGCCGCGGCGGGGAAGCCCTGTACCGTACAGACGGCGGTATGCGGATACACGGCGGTGCCAGCAGAGCGTTTCTGCCCCGCAGCGTCAATCTCTACGCGGATACCGGGAAAGCCGCCAGCCGGGGAATTGATTTCCCCATTTTCGGAGACAGCTACCGCCCGAAAGCAATCACCCTGAATTCCGGCGGAAACCAGACGATTACCCAGTTTCCGGACTATATGATGTCCCAAATGGCTGCGGAGCTGAATTTCTCCCAGATGCAGTTTGAGCCTTATGTTTTGTTCCTGAATGGGGAATACTGGGGCTTTTATTGGCTTTCCGAAAAATATGACGAGGAATATCTGGCCCATCACTATCAGGTGCGGGCGGATGATGTCGTCATGATCAAAAACGGCGAGGTAGAAGCCGGCGAGTATGAGGATATTGGGCTGTACATCGATATGCAGTCCGACATCTGCCAGAATGATATGTCCGACGAGGAGAATTATCAGTGGGCCTGCGAAATGATCGACATGGACAGCTGCATTGACTATTACGCCGCGCTCATCTACCTTGCCCGGTGCGGAGACTGGCCCAGCAGCAATTTTGCCCTCTGGCGCACACGGAATGTAACCGACACAGACTCCTGCGCGGACGGGAGATGGAGATGGATGCTGTTTGACTGCAACAGCACCTGTATGCGGGATATCGATTATGAAGGCGCCCGTCTGACCGAGGCGGACACCCTGTCCTACGTTCTGGAATCGGACGCGGTCTTTACGTCCCTGTGGAACAGCGAATCCTTCCGGCAGGCCTTTACCAGCCGGATTCTCCAGCTTGATCAGACCTGTTTTTCCCCGGACAAAATGGATGCCTTCATTCAGGACTATATGGATACAATGGCCCCCGTTCTGGAGCAGTCCTGGGCACGATTCTATGGCAGCCGGAATGAGAAATACGCCGAATTCTGCGCCACAATGGAGCAGTACAGGGCCTTTTTTGAAAAGCGGCCGGCGGTGGTCGAAGGCTGGTTCCGATAGAAAATGGGGCGAAATAAGCGATTCCGGTATGCCGGATCTGCAGGCAGGAGGGAATATACGGATACGCGGCGCCCGGTGCTGCTGCCTCAGGGGAAGGACCTCCGCCGCGAATTTTACCGGATCAGCCTTTCCATTGACATTCCCCCGCCCCCATGTTACAATAAGGCCGTTATGCGGGCATGGTGGAATTGGTAGACTCGGTGGATTTAGGTTCCACTGCCAAAAGCGTGCAGGTTCGAGTCCTGTTGCCCGCACCAAAGCAATATAATCCGAACCCATCTTCCGCACAGGGAAGATGGGTTCGGATTATTTGTTTTCCCCGTCAGATTTGAGGAACCCCAAACAGCGTTGTCAAGCAGTCTGAAAAGGGGAAGCCGTTCAGAGGATGGATAAATGACAAAGGTGCTGTATTTCCAGCCCCTTCCAAAGGCGGCTTTTTTGCTTCCTATTTTTCGCAGTCCGCCGCTGACGCGATTTTCTGGTAGATTCTGTTTTGCAGCGCCCGGCCGACGGGATAGGACAGAAGGCCGGCGGCTATGCCGGTCACCCATACAAAATTCCATCCAATCAGCAATCCGGTAAGGAGCATCGCCGCTGCCGCAGTGAGCCAGTAGCATCCCCGCGTTCTGCCGCTTTTTCTGTTTACCGCATCCAGGATGCCCTCCTCCGCTGATTCGTGGGGCGCGTTCTCGATAAACTCTGCCGCGCCGGCAGGGCCTGGGCAGCCCCGAAAATCCGCGCTGCACTGCGCGGCTTTTTCTGCAAATACGGCGCTGCTCAGAAGTTCCTCCACGGCTTTCCCAATGCCCGTCGGGGAATCGTCCCGCAAATACACGCCCGCTCCCATTTCCGAGGCCCTTCTCGCCACGGCGCACTGTTCCCCGGTCTGGGGGTACAGCACCATGGGGGTGGCCATGTACAGGCTTTCGGATACGCTGTTCATACCGCAATGGGTAATGAATACGTCAGCCTTCGCCAGGATTTCAAGCTGATTGACATAAGAATAAGCCCGGATGTTATCCGGCAGGTTCGCCGGCAGCTTTTTTTCCATATGATCTCCGCAGGAAATCACCACATCCACGTTTCTGTCCTTCAGCGCCTCCACACATTTGGCGTAAAAATCGGGCCGGTCGTTGATGACGGTGCCCATGGAAATATAGATGAGGGGGCGTTCCTTTGCCTTTTCGGGCAGAGCGTTGGAAAAGACCGACGGCCCCACGAAGGCGTAGTGGCCTGAAAAGCTCTCCGCGTAGGGCTGGAAGCGTCGGGAGGTGTAGACCACGGAATCCGTATCGTTGTCATTCTGCACCAGAGACAGCGCGCTCTTGACGTGATAGCCGTAGGTCTCCAGTTCCTGAAGCGCCTTCGAGATCCTCGGCAGTCCGAAGATCATATCCGCCATTTCTTTGGGGCTGTTTTTCATGTACTGGGAGGACATCTGATTGAAGGCGAAGGTGCTGACGGACACCACCATGGGCACCCGATGCTTCAGCGCGTTCAGCTTGCCCCAGAAGCAGACGGCATCGGTGTAAACCACATCCGGCTGAAAATCCGCAAATTCCCTGCTGAGAAAATCGTCCATGGCAAGGGTAATGCGGATATCCTGCACGGTCATCTCCGTGGTGGACACTGTTTTCAGTCCGGCCACCTCCCGGTCGGTCAGCGCCGGCATATAATCATCGCAGGCCACGAATTCCGCCTTTGTTGCCCGGATTTTCTCCTCAAATTCCCGGAAGGAATAAAAGCGGACCGCATTCCCACGCCTTACCAGCTCCGCAGCCACCGGAAGCATGGGATTGGTGTGCCCGTGGGCGGGGATACAGAAACACGCGATTCTTTTCACTGTCTGTCGCCCCCCTTTTCCTTATCAAACGCCATGTTGAACAGCTCCGCAAAGGCCCCCTTTGGCGGAATCGCGATGCCCCGTTCTTCGTCGCCGAGAATCAGTAGGGTATCCCCCGGCTTGATTCCAAACACGTCACGGGCCTGTTTCGGAATCACGATCTGACCTTTTTCGCCGACGGTGGCTGTCCAGGCATATTTTCCTTTCGGTGTTACCATTACCTTCACTCCTTTAGTATGATTTATATAACAAATTATACCTTGTATCCACCGAAATGTCAAGGGGCCTGTCGCGGCTGACAAAGGCCCTGGCTGATCCTGTGGTGTCCATAAAACAGGAAATCCTACGTATGAATACGGCCATACGTAGGATTCTTTGACAGTCCGGGCAGTTGAAAGTTATCTTTCTATTGCTATAAGGTCTGTTCTTTCATAGCGATTATGCCCCTGTAATTGCTTTTTGTATTTCCAGCACGCAATTGCTTCTTCTAAGGTTTTCCCTTTGTTGTCTGCGAAAAAGTCCCGAATATAGGTATTGTACTCGAACTGCTTATCGATTTTTGTCTTCCCTTTTTTCTTATCCTCAAGAATTTGATAATAGGCAGCAATCGCTTCCTTATATGTTTTTCCCGTATTGTTCTTCAACCATTTCTGAAAAGCTACATTGAAGGAAAAACCGCTTCCTATATGTTCTCTAAAAAATGCTCTGTGTTTTTCCGAACAAACGAAGTTTGCTTCAATTTCTGTATCTTCACGAATGACAGAGATTGCTGTGGCTTTTTTTCTCTCCGCTGGAGCAGGCAATATTTTGCCTGTATCAAGAAAGTAAGCAATCCTGTCTGTTATTTCTATTTTTCCGCCCGATACTGGAATACCGTTTTCTCTGCAAAAGCTTACTAATTCCTCTTTCAGATAATAGTAATCACGAAATGTTTTGCTATCTAAATTCCGATCTAAAACAGGTCTGTCATTCATATATACTCCTCTTCTGCTGCGCACCAAATTCCGATCCGTCTTGTCATCCTGCTGGATAAAATCTATGTGGAAAATTCCGCTGTTTCCACGAAGACGCGTCCAATAAGGACGATACTCTTTCGGGCGCTTCTTTCTGTATTCCCATTACGGCTTTTCTGGCTTCAGAAACCCATATCGCCTATGCCGCTACAGCCATCGCTTCTGCATTACAGGCTGTCCACAGCTGCCTTGAGCTGCCGCATGGCTTTCTCCAGCGTGGAGCGGGGGCAGGCGGCGTTCAGGCGCATGAAGCCCGCAAGGCTGTGTCCGAAGGTATATCCCTCATTCAGGCCCAGCTGGGCCTTGTGGATGAAGAAGTCCCTCAGTTCCTCGTTGGTCATGCTTAAGGCCCGGCAGTCCAGCCACATCAGGTACGTGGCGTCGGGGCGGTTGGGCTTGATCTGGGGAATATTCTTTGCGCAGAAGTCGCAGATATAATCGAAATTCCCGGAAATATAGGGCAGCAGCTGGTCGAGCCACTCCTCGCCCTCCCGGTAGGCGGCCTCCATGGCGACGCAGCTGAAGGCGTTGTTGCGCCGGATGTCCATGCGGCCCCAGAATTCCTCAAAGGCGCGCTTCATGTCCTTGTTGGGGAAAATGGTGGTGCTGGCCTGCAGGCCCGCCAGATTGAAGGTCTTGGTAGCGGAGATACAGGTGATGGTATTGGCGGCGATCTCCGGGGACAGGGAGGCCGTAGGGGTGTGGCGCTTGCCGTGGAAAATCAGGTCGGAGTGAATCTCGTCGGATACCAGCAGGGTACCGCTTTCCACGCAAAGCTCCGCCATTTTTCGCAGTTCCTCAGGCTCCCAGACCCGTCCCACAGGGTTCTGGGGGTTGCACAGCAGGAAAATCCGGCACTGCTTCACCTTCTCGGCGAAGTCGTCAAAGTCGATGCTCCATTTTCCGTCCGTTTCCACCAGAGGGTTTTCCACCACTTCCCGGCCCCAGGCCTCCGCCACATCGTAAAATTCCGAGTACACCGGGGTCTGGATGAGAATTTTGTCGCCGTCGCCGCTGAACAATCTGACAATCGAGGACAGGGCGGGCACCACGCCAAGGCTCCAGCTCATGAGCGAAATGTCCGGCGTCCAGCCCTTGCGGCGCTGCTCCCACTGCTGCACCGCCTGAAAATAGCTGTCCGGACGGGAGGTGTAGCCCCAGATGCCCTCCTCGGCCTTGGAAACGCAGGCGTCGATGATGGGCTGGGCGGTGCGGAAGTCCATATCCGCCACCCACAGAGGAATGACGTCGGCGGTGCCGAATTTTTTGGCCCGTTCGTCATACTTGGCGCTGCGGTTGCCGCCGCGGTCAATGATTTCGTCAAAATTGTATTTCATAGAAACTCCCTTTCGTAAGGCGGGTCATGATCCCGCCGATCAGGTTGGATTATTGACAGGGCAAAGCGACGCATCTCGGCTGCAATTCGGAATGAATAATACCTCCGCATAATATTGGTACGTCGGCGGAGTCACGACTCCACCCGACAAGTATACCGTATTTCCCCAAAAAGCGCAAGCCCGCTCCGGTTTCCCGGAACGGGCATTTGAATTAAACCTCAGCCTTGGAGGCGGTGTCGAACATGGCTTCCACCTGAGCGCCGGGGCCTTCCTTGCTCAGCGTGGAGACAAGCCACGTTGCCAGCAATCCGGCGATAAAGCCGGGGACGATCTCGTAGATGCCGGTGCTCTTGGCCAGAACCAGCCACGCTACGTCCGCAACCGCGCCCACGGCGATACCGGCCACGGCGCCGCCGAAGGTCATCCTCTTCCAGAACAGGCTCAGCAGAATCACCGGGCCGAAGGCTGCGCCGAACACGCCCCAGGCGTTCTCCACCAATCCCATGATGGTGCCGGAGTTGGGGTCGGAGGCGATGATCAGCGCCACAACGGCGATGGCGGCCACCACGATGCGGCCCGCCCACAGCATCTCCTTATCGGAGGCGTTCTTGCGGATCAGGGGCTTGTACACGTCACTGGCAAAGGCGGAGGACGCCGCCAGCAGCTGGGAGTCGGCAGTGGACATGGCTGCGGACAGAATGGCGGACAGGAGCAGGCCGGACACCAGCGCCGGGAAAATCCGGCGGACCATGGTGATGAACACCGTGGAGGAATCCTCGATTTCGCCCAGGTACAGGCGGCCCGCCACGGCGGTCAGGGCGGACATGACGAGGATGACCACCGTCCAGGAAATGCCGATGACGCTGGACTTGCGCAGCTCCTTCTCGCTCTTGATGGACATGAAGCGGATGATGATGTGGGGCATGCCGAAGTAGCCAAGGCCCCAGCCCAGACCGGAAATGATATCCTGCGGGGAAGTGAAGAAGTGGAAGAAGCCCTCAGGCAGCTGGGCATTCGCCGCGCCCTGACCCTGACCCACCAGCGCCAGCGCGAAAATAGGCGCCAGCAGCAGGGCAGCCAGCATGATAAGCCCCTGGAAGAAGTCCGTCCAGCACACGGCGGAGAAGCCGCCAAGGAAGGTATAGGCAATGATAATGAAGGCCGCCAGGTACATGGCAACGGTGGCGTCGATGTTCATGACCGTGTTGAACAGGGTGCCGCAGGCCTTGATGGAGGAAGCGGCATAGATGGTGTAGGCCACAAGGAAAATCGACGCGCACAGCACCTGCAACACCTTGCTCCCGGACAGGAACCGGTTGGTCAGGTACTGGGGGATAGTGATGGAATCCTTGGCCGCGATGGAAAACCGGCGCAGCCGGGGAGCCACGAAAATCCAGCTCAGGGCGTAGCCGATGCCAAGACCGATGGCAATCCAGGTCTGACCGATGCCGAAGGCGTAGATGGAGGCAGGCAGGCCCATGAGCACCCAGGCGCTCATATCCGATGCGCCGGCAGACAGGGCGGATACCCACGCGCCCATATTCCGGCCGCCCAGGAAGTAGTCCTTTTCACCGGCGCCCTTGGACTTTACAAAGAAGTACAGGCCGATGCCCAGCATGAAAACAAAATAGGCCGCGAAGACCAGCATTTCCACAATGTTCATAAGGTTCCCTCTCTTTTCCTTACATGATTTTTCCTCATGAAATCATGTCATAAATGTGATGAAATGATTATACTTCCTTCTTTTGCTTTTTGCAACGAAAATCTGCCCTCTGATTTTCACAAAAAACAGTTGCCATTTCGCCACATATATGCTAATATTGCCAATATACCATGAATTTTCCGCATATAAAGGAAGCGCCAGCCATGAGTCTGAAAAAATATGAAGCATTTGTCCGCACGGTGGAGCTGGGAAGCCTGACAAAAGCGGCCCAGTCTCTTGGCTCCACCCAGTCCCGCATCAGTCACATCCTGAACGATCTGGAGGAGGAATACGGCTTCCGCCTGATGCACCGCAGCCGGGGCGGCATTGAGCTGACGGAGGCCGGGCAGCTGCTGCTGCCAAAAATGAACGCCATTGTGCAGAAAGCCCAGGAATTGTCGGAATGCGTCAGTGAAATCCGCAGCGCCGACGCAGGCACCGTGCGGCTTGGGGTCTTCACCAGCGTGGCGGTGCACTGGCTGCCGGGCATGATCCGGGCCTTTCAGGCCGCCCATCCCCGGGCGCAGCTGGAAATGCGCAGCGGCGACTATCATGACGTGGATCAGTGGCTCCGGGAGGGGAGTATCGATCTGGGCTTCATCACCCTGCCCGGCCCCGCCGGAATGCGGACCATCCCCTTGGCGGAGGACCCGCTGGTAGCCATTCTGCCCAAGGGCCACCGTCTGGCTGCTCTTTCCCAAATCCCCATTGAGGAGCTGAGGGAGGATCCCTTCATTAGCCTGCTGCAAAGCTCTGCCCACGATATCCACCGGGCGCTGGACAACGCGGGCATCCGCCCCAACATCAAATACACCACCAAGGACGACTACGCTATCCTCGCCATGGTGGAGCAGGGGCTGGGCATTTCCATCGTACCCCAGCTGCTCATCCGGGGCCGAACCCAGAATCTGGAAGTCCGCCCGCTGATTCCCAAGGCCAGCCGCACCATCGCGCTGGCGATTCCGGAGGGGGAGGCCCTGCCCGTGGTGAGGGCTTTCGCAGAAACCGCCGTAGGGTGGTTAAAAAGCGCGGATTCTGTAACGCAAACTGAAACACCGGCGTGATACAATGAAAACAATCACAGCAGGGAGGAATGGAATATGATTGAATGTTCTTTGGGCCAGCAGGCCATGCTGATATGTGTGGACAGCTACGAAGGCGGCGTGCCCCGGGGGCGGCTGTACCTGCCGGGCCAGCCGGGCCAGCGTTTTGACAGTCTGTCCCAGCTTCTGCTCCGGGGGGAGCAGCTGTTGGAACTGAGCGGCGGCGCTCAGTCCTTCACCACTCCCAGAATTTTCGCACTGGCAAAGCCCCTGCGGCCGGCACCCTGTGACGCAGGGGAGCCGGTGCACGGCAACGCTGCCACCTTCGAAATGCGCATTCTGTTCCGCCAGCACGCCAGCTGGCAGGGGGAGCTGCTGTGGCTGGAAAAGAACGCCCGGCAGAGCTTCCGCAGCGTACTGGAGCTGATTACTCTGATGGACAGCGCGTTAAGGGCGGAAGAAAATTAAAAATTCAAAAACGCAGGAGCTTCGGCTCCTGCGTTCTTTTATTCGGTTCCCGCCGGTCTGTCCGGGGACAAAGGACGAATCTGGTAGGCGATTCGGATGGGGACACAGGGATATGCCCGGCGGAAGTTCCGCAGGATCCGGTCGCAGATCATCTGGCAGTTTTCAAAATTCGCCCTGCTCAGCAGCACCGTGAACTGGGAAACGCTGCACTGACAGAACACATCGCCCCGGCGCAGGCTCAGCCGAATCTGCTGGCTCAGCTGGCCCATCACCCGGTCAATGGTCTGACGGGGCATCTCCCGCTCCGCTGTGGAAATAACATCCAGCAGCACCACATGGGCCGCACCGCCGCTGCGCTCCATGGTTCGGCTCAGCGCGTGGCACAGAATGCGAAAATAATCGAAATCGCACTGCAGAGCGCCGGAGGGCGCGTCAGATTCCCGAAGGTTGCCCATCACATCGTCAATGCTCAACACCCGGTCTTCAGGGGAGTAGGCGGCGGCCCGGTATACCGCCCGGGTCTCCTCACTGGGGGAAATGCCGAAATCATCGAACAGGCGCTTGCTCAGGCGGTCATAGACCTCCGCGGCGCCCCGGCGGTCGCCGGCGGCTGCCAGCAGCTGCATCAGCTCCCGGCAGAAGCCCTCATGGCAAGGCTCCAGCGCCAGACAGCGGCGGCAGACGCCCGCCGCCTCGTGACTGCGGCCCTGCTGAATCAGCAGCTCTACCGCCTCCTGGGCGGCGGATACGAACAGATTGTGCAGATAGGCAGCGGTGGACACCACCCATACCTCGCCGCTCTGACGGGGCAGGTAGTCCCCCCGGTACAGGGAAATGGCCTCCATCAGGTTTCGCAGGCGCAGATCCGGGTCTTCGGCTTTTTGGCAGCACAGGGCTTCAAAGCGTTCGCTGTCCACCTCTCCGCCGCCGTTCCACTGGTAGCCGCCCCTCCGGCGCAGAATCATGCCCCGGCCCAATTCCGGGCTGAGCTGCTCCAGCAGGGTACGGGTGCGGTGCATGGTAATGCGCAAGGCATTCTCCGGATTAATAGGATCCGTCTCATCGCCCCACAGCAGATCGATCAGCGTCCTCTGGGCCACGGTCTGCTCCCGGTGGATAATCAGGTAGGCCAGCAGCACCCAGACCTTTTTGGAGCGGGTGTCCGTATCCTGCAATTCCCGCTTCCCCAGCCGGAGGGAAAATCCGCCCAGCATTTGAATTTTCAGCTCGTCCACAGTGCGTCCCTCTTTTCGCCTTTTTCTGTCAGTATACCAAATTTATTTCCGCTTTCAAGAGTATGGTTTGCATAACATTAACTTTTTCTGTTTTCGAAATAATTCCGAAGAAAAAATCCGCCCGGAAATGGTCCGGACAGAAAGCCGCCCGGGACGCAGCGGATATGTCGAAGGCCGTCATGCCACGCATAACACATTCGCCTCTCTTTGCGGAGATTACTGGAATACCTGCTTTTCTCTCCATTATCATTTCAATTGTCCCGAAGGGACTCCTAAACTTTCAACTGTCAGCTTTCAACTGTCAACTCTTTCAATTTATCGTTCCTGACGGAAGTCCGGGATGAACCCGGCGTCCGCTGCCGTTTCCTCCTGAGTAAAGCCCTCCAGACGATTCAGGTACATCCAGCTGAGCACTGCCTCGTATTCGTCCGACCTCACCCGGCGGTCAAAGGGAGCGGGGAGACCGCCCATGGGGGTGTACTGCCGCATAAGACTCACCAGCACCTGCCCGGGGGCGAAGTTTTCCCCAATCCAGTCCAGCACCCGCAGAGAGTTCTCCACCTGACCGGGCAGGATCAGATGCCGGATGATCGTGCCCCGCACCATTTCTTCACCGCGCCACTGCGGCATTCCCGTCTGCCGTGCCATCTCCCGGATGGCTTCCCGGGCCACGGTGAAGTAGTCCGCCGCCCCGGAAAGACTTCCCGACAGTCCTGCGTCGGCATACTTGAGGTCCGGAAGGTAAATGTCTATTTTCCCCTCCAGCCCGCGCAAAGTCTCTACCCGCTCATAGCCGCCGCAGTTGTACACCACCGGCACCGGCAGCTTCGGGGTGAGGGCAGGGAGAATGGTGGGCAGAAACTGGGTGGGGGTCACCAGATCAATATTTTCCGCGCCCCGGGCGATCAAATCCTCAAAAATCCGCCGCAGTCCGGCGCTGTCCGTGGGCGTCCCCACAGGCCCACCGCTGATGGCGGCGTTCTGACAGTATTTGCACCCCAGTGTACAGCCGCCGAAGAACACCGCGCCGCTGCCGCCGCTCCCCGCAAGGGCAGGCTCCTCCCATTTGTGGAGCATGGTTTTGGCCACCAGCGCGGTATCCGGACAGCCGCAGAAGCCCTGTTCCCCGGCAGTTCGGTCCACCCCGCACCTTCTGGGGCAGAGGTCACAGTGAGAATAATCCATATTTTTCACATCCTTTGGGTCTATGATAGCAGTTTTCAGGAATTATCTCAAGTCCCGGCTTTACCTTTGGCGGGTTTTGTGGTAGACTACAACATAAATAAATGTGCTTATCGTCTTTACTCAGCAGACAGATCATGTGTAACTGTCAGAGTTGACAGTTGAAAGTTGAAAGTTGAAAATTAAGGAGTCCCTACGGGACGATTGAATCATTATGTTTCAAAAACCGGACATTCTCTTGTAAATGTGTGATGGTCAAGATTTGTCGGGATATTTTAAATCATCCCGAAGGGATACCACAACTTTCAACTGTCAACTTTCAATTTTCAACTTCAGTTACAGTTTGACGTTTTGCTGACAAAAACCGATAAGCACATAAATAAATGCAAAATGAATGTGTCCGCAATGCGGACAGTGAAGGAGAAAAGCAATGGAAATCCGTTTCGCTTCAACCCGGGAGATTCCCGGCATGATTGATCTGCTGCTTCAGGTGGGGGAAGTCCACCACAAAATCCGCCCCGACCTGTTCCGCGCCGGGGCTCAGAAATACGATGAGGCCGCTCTCACGGAACTGCTGAAGGACCCAAACCGGCCCATTTTCGCCGCAGTGGAAGGGGATAAGCTGCTGGGCTACTGCTTCTGCATTGTGGAGATAACCAAAGATCACCCGGTGCTGATGGACCAGAAGAGCCTGTACATCGACGACCTGTGTGTGGACGAGGACACCCGGGGCAGGCACGTTGGCTCCGCCCTCTACGATTACGCCGTAAACTACGCAAAGGAAATCGGCTGCGACACCGTCACCCTCAACGTCTGGTGCGGCAACGACAGCGCCATGGCGTTCTACGAAAGCCGGGGATTGAAGCCCCGGAACATTCACATGGAGGCAAAGCTGTAATGCTTACCAAAAATCAGATTTACGAGGCCATCGTCACCGACTACACCGCCGAAGGGCAGGGGGTAGCCCACGTGGAGGGCTGCGCCGTGTTTCTGCCCAACGCCGTCGCCGGGGAGCGGGTGCGTCTGCGGATTGAAAAGGCCCAGAAAACCTGGGCGGCGGGGAAAATCGTGGAAATCCTCGAAAAATCTCCCCATCGGGTGAACCGGGAGTGCCCCGTTGCCAAGCTCTGCGGCGGCTGCGATTTCTGGCACATGGACTACGAAGAGGAAACCCGTCTGAAGGCCCAGCGGGTAAAAACCTGCCTGAACCGGCTGGCCGGGGAAAGCCTCACGGATGTGCCCATTCTCGCCGCGCCCGACTGCCATGGCTACCGGAATAAGGCCCAGTACCCTGTGGCCGCGAAAGAAGGCCGGGCCTATGCCGGGTTCTTCCGGGCCGGCACCCACGATGTGGTGGAAAACCGGCGCTGCCTGATCCTGCCGGAGGAAACCGACGCCGTCAAGGACGCAGTTATGGATTATGTAAACCAATTCCGCATTTCGGTCTACGACGAAGCCACCCACAAGGGGCTTCTGCGACACATCTACGTCCGCCGGGGCGCAGTAAGCGGGCAGATTCTGGTGTGTCTTGTGTGCAACGGTGAGAAGCTGCCGAAAGTGGAAGCGCTGCTTTCCCGGCTGCAAAAAATCCCCGGCTTTACCACGCTGGTGCTCAGCGTCAACACGAAAAAGGGCAACGCCGTGCTGGGGGAGAGATTTGTCACCCTCTTCGGCCCGGGCTATATTGAGGACACGCTCTGCGGCCTGACCTTCCGGCTGTCGCCCCGGTCCTTCTACCAGGTAAACCACCATCAGGCCCAGCGGCTCTACGAAACCGCCATCGCCCTGGCGGGCATCACGAAAAACGACACCGTCCTGGATCTGTACTGCGGCGTGGGCACCATCACCCTTGCCATGGCCTCCTCCGCGGGAAAAGTCATCGGCGTGGAGGTCATTCCCCAGGCCGTTGAGGACGCCAAAGACAACGCCAAACGAAACGGCATTGAGAACGCGGAATTTTTCTGCGGCGACGCGGGGCAGGCGGCGCTGGAGCTGGAACGCAGCGGTGTCCGCCCGGATGTGGTGGTGGTTGACCCGCCCCGGAAGGGCCTGAATGCCGACACCATCGAGGCCTTATCCCGGATGGCCCCCCGGCGCATCGTCTACGTCTCCTGCGACCCGGCAACCTTAGCCCGGGACGTAGCCATGCTCAAGCAGCGAGGCTACGCCCTCCAATCCGCCACCGCCGCGGACTTGTTCCCGAAATGCGCCCATGTGGAGACGGTTGTCTGCCTGTGCCGCAAAGAAATCCGCAGCTGATATGATCTCTTCTTTTCAAACAACTGGAGGAACCGAATAATGAATCAAAGAAAGTTCGCAAGGATACTCATACATACAAGGTGGAAAATATCTGCTGTTTTCCTGATTTTCGCATATATTCAGCAGTTTCAGCTGTCTTTCAGCGTTCATATGAGCAAGAGATACCTGTTTATGGAGCCGAGATGGCAGCTGCTCAATACCGCGATTGCGGCAATTCCCCTGCTGATTCTCTTTTTTCTCACCCGGCGTATGGACATTGCCACTCTCGGCTCGTCTATACTGTTTACCGTTCTGAGTCTCATCAGCTATCATGTCGTGGTCTATCACGGCAGTCCCTTCTTCGCCGCAGACATTTATTCCATCGGCGCCGCCGTCAATGTGCTTGGCGGCTACAGGTTCATTGCTGATTTGTGCACATTCCGTCTGGGCATTCTTTTTCTTATCCAGCTGGTAATCTGGGGTGCGCTCTTTTTGAAAGCGGACTGGTTCCGCCGCAGATGCCCCAGGCTGGCTGTTTCCTGCCCCTTGCTGATCGATGCTGCCTGCATCTTTCTCTGTTTTTTCAGCCCCTGGGCGCTGTTTTCCAAAAATATCGTCACATGGAACTGGCTTCCCTCTATATCTGAATACGGTTATGGCATCTGCCTGTGCAACAGCTTCTACTCGCTAACCCACTCCATCAACAGACCGGAAAACTACAGCGTTGACACCATCGCCGCCGAGCCCGCCTCCGAGGGCAGCGGCGCCCGGCCGGATATCATCCTGATTCTTAACGAATCCCTGTATGACCTAAACCTGTGCACGGACTTACCTGAAAGTGCAGAGATCTTCCAGCGGATGCGCAACATTCCCGGCGTCAGCAGCGGTTACGCTGTGTGTCCCACAATAGGCGGCGGCACAAACAATTCGGAATTTGAGCTGTTGACCTCCAACAGTATGTCTATCCTGAATCTGTCCGCCCCCTTTTCCTCTATGAGTATGAAGGGTGTCAACAGCATCGTTTCCTATTTGAAGCAGCTGGGGTACACTACAACTGGTATGCACTGCGCTTCCGCTGTCAACTACTCCCGGAACCGCGCCTATCCAGAGCTGGGCTTTGACAATGTGGTTCTGGGTGGCGATTCCTTTCAGTATTATCAAGGTCACGGCTCCCGCCCCTGGCTTGACAGCGGTATTTACGAGGATATGATGCTTTGGCACGATGCCGCCGGTGACAATCCCCGTTTCACCTATCTTCTTACCTATCAGAACCACGGCGGCTACGAAAAGAACGACGAATCATTCGATACCATCCATATCCAGTCAGACCGCTTCGGTGATCGTACCGGAGAACTCAACGAATACCTGACCAGCATTGAGAAATCCGCAGATGCCTTCGAGTCTCTGATTTCCCGGCTCAGCACCTATAACCGCCCTCTGGTCGTGCTGATGGTAGGCGATCACGCCCCGTCTTTCCTTCCTCAGATCGTTTCGCAGGATGATCTGAGCGGTGAGGAGCGGGATGTGGTTTTCTGCTCCGTTCCCTATTTCGTCTGGTCGAATACGGATTTTGATGGTTCTCTGTTCCCGGAATACACTTCCATGACAGATCTGATTCCCATTCTGCTCAAAGCCGCTGGGATGCCGTTAAGCCCGTATTACGCGACTATCCTGAAGCTTGGTCAGGCCCTCCCGGTCCGTACCAGCACAGGATACTGGCGGGATTCTCTGGGGCAGTACGGGACCATCGCCTCCAGCGAGACCTATTCAGGCCTGGTAAACAACTACCTGTGCATGGAATACAACAACCTCAAGAAGGGCAGCGATTATCAAAGCGCATGGTTTCAACCTCAGTCAGCCATGGAATCTTCCCCATCCTGACAGAATATATTAGTCCCCTGCCCCATCGGGTCACGAAGCCCTGCCCTGCATGGCCCACCGCTGCCTGCCTGTTTCTGGATGCGCCCATGGGCGATCCATCGTTTGCCTTTGTCGGGAGCAAATCAGCAGCATCTAGTGGCAAAACGTCCGCCAGTCAGTGTTACGGCTGGCGGATATCTTTTTGGAAAATGTGCAAAAAATTGCAAGAAATTATTTGCAATTTTTTGACGTATATGTTATACTGTTCAGGTCAAATACAGACAGTCGAAATTTATAACCATACAGGCGATTTTGGCAAGCCTGAAGATAGGAAAGGGGTATTTAACGAATGTCTCACAAGTACGTTTATCTGTTCACCGAAGGCAACGGCAAAATGCGGGAGCTGCTGGGCGGCAAGGGCGCGAACCTCGCGGAAATGACCAACATCGGTCTGCCTGTCCCCCAGGGCTTCACTATTTCTACCGAGGCCTGCACCAAGTATTACGAGGATGGCCGCACGATCAACCCTGAAATTCAGGCGCAGATCATGGAATACGTGGACAAGCTGGAAGCCATCACCGGCAAAAAGTTCGGCGATCGTGAAAATCCGCTGCTGGTCTCCGTCCGTTCCGGCGCCCGGGCCTCCATGCCCGGCATGATGGACACCATCCTGAACCTGGGCCTGAATGAGGACGTGGTGGGCGTTCTGGCCGCCAAGTCCGGCAACCCCCGCTGGGCCTGGGACTGCTACCGCCGCTTTATCCAGATGTACTCCGATGTGGTCATGGAAGTGGGCAAGAAGTACTTTGAAGCCCTCATCGACCAGATGAAGGAGCGCAAGGGCGTCACCCAGGACGTAGAGCTGGATGCCGACGACCTGAAGGAGCTGGCCTTCCAGTTCAAAGCTGAGTACAAGTCCAAGCTGGGTGTGGACTTCCCCACCGATCCCAAGGAGCAGCTGATGGGCGCCATCAAGGCCGTGTTCCGTTCCTGGGACAACCCCCGCGCCAACGTCTATCGCCGCGACAATGACATCCCCTATTCCTGGGGCACCGCCGTCAACGTCCAGTCCATGGCCTTCGGCAACATGGGCGACGACTGCGGTACCGGCGTTGCCTTCACCCGGAACCCCGCCACCGGCGAGAAGAAGCTGTTCGGTGAGTTCCTGACCAACGCTCAGGGCGAGGACGTGGTGGCCGGTGTCCGGACTCCCATGCCCATCTCCGAGATGGCGGAGAAGTTCCCCGAGGCCTTCGCCCAGTTCACCAACGTCTGCCAGATTCTGGAGAGCCACTACCACGACATGCAGGACATGGAGTTCACCGTTGAGAACGGCAAGCTCTATATGCTCCAGACCCGTAACGGCAAGCGTACCGCCCCCGCCGCGCTGAAGATCGCCTGCGATCTGGTGGACGAGGGTATGATCGACGAAAAGCAGGCTGTTGCCATGATCGAGCCCCGGACGCTGGACACCCTGCTGCATCCCCAGTTCGACGCCGCCGCCCTGAAGAAGGCTCAGCCTGTGGGCCGGGCGCTGGCTGCTTCTCCCGGTGCCGCCTGCGGTAAGATCGTCTTCACCGCTGAGGACGCCAAGGCCTGGAATGACCGGGGCGAGAAGGTGGTTCTGGTTCGTCTGGAGACTTCCCCCGAGGATATCGAGGGCATGATGAGCGCTCAGGGCATCCTGACCGTTCGGGGCGGCATGACCTCCCACGCCGCTGTCGTTGCCCGCGGCATGGGCCGCTGCTGTGTCTCCGGCTGCACCGAGATCAAGATGGACGAGGAGAACAAGACCTTCGTGCTGGCGGGCAAGACCTACCGCGAGGGCGACTGGCTGAGTCTGGACGGCTCCACCGGCTGCATCTACGACGGTCAGATTCCCACCGTGGACGCGGAAATCGCCGGCGAATTCGGCCGGATTATGGCCTGGGCTGACAAGTACCGCACCCTGAAGGTCCGCACCAACGCCGATACCCCCCGGGATGCCATCAAGGCCCGCTCTCTGGGCGCGGAAGGCATCGGCCTGTGCCGTACCGAGCATATGTTCTTTGAGGAAGGCCGTATCGCTTCCTTCCGGGAGATGATCTGCTCCGACACCGTGGCTGAGCGGGAAGCCGCTCTGGCGAAGATCGAACCCATGCAGCAGGCCGACTTCGAGGCTCTGTATGAAGCCATGGAGTCCTACCCCGTCACCATCCGGTTCCTGGATCCCCCGCTGCACGAGTTCGTCCCCACCACTGAGGAGGAAATCGCCGCGCTGGCCGAAACCCAGCACAAGTCCGTACAGGAGATCAAGGATATTATCGCTTCCCTGCATGAGTTTAACCCCATGATGGGCCACCGGGGCTGCCGTCTGGCCGTCACCTATCCCGAAATTGCCGCCATGCAGACCCGTGCCGTCATCAAGGCCGCGCTGGCTGTGAAGGGCCGTCACCCCGACTGGAACCTGGTTCCCGAAATCATGATTCCCCTGACCGGCGATGTGAAGGAGCTGAAGTTCGTCAAGGACGTGGTGGTGAAGGCTGCTGACGCGGAGATCGCTGCCGCCGGTGTGGAGCTCAAGTACGAGGTCGGCACCATGATCGAGATTCCCCGTGCCTGCCTGACCGCCGATGAGATGGCCAAGGAAGCCGAGTTCTTCTGCTTCGGCACCAACGACCTGACCCAGATGACCTACGGCTTCAGCCGTGACGACGCGGGCAAGTTCCTGGATGCCTACTATGAGCACAAGATCTTCGAGAACGATCCCTTCGCCAAGCTGGATCAAACCGGCGTGGGCATGCTGATGGAGATGGCTGTCTCCAAGGGCAAGGCGGTTCGTCCCAGCCTGCACTGCGGCATCTGCGGTGAGCACGGCGGCGACCCCATGTCTGTGGAGTTCTGCCACAAGATCGGTCTGGACTACGTCTCCTGCTCTCCCTTCCGGGTGCCCATCGCCCGCCTCGCCGCCGCACAGGCTGCGATCAAGGACAGCAGAAATTAATATTCCAAACAATTGCTCCCCGGTTCTTTCCGAACCGGGGAGCTTCGTTTGTCAAAATGCGGCACATAAGGAACGATTGAGGCATCCCGTACCGTGTAACGCTGTCGAGCAGCGCCTAATGGTTTATCGATTGCACACCATCTGAGCACCCATTGCCGCCGCTGGCGGCTTATTCTGATACTTTGAAATGGTTAGAATTCGCACTTCTTGGCGATGTAGTCTTTCAGCTCGCTGATGGGGATACGCACCTGCTCCATGGTGTCCCGGTCGCGGACGGTGACACAGTTGTCGGCAGGGGTGTTCTCGTCGCCCACGGTCTGGAAGTCCACAGTGACGCACAGAGGCGTTCCAATCTCGTCCTCCCGGCGGTAGCGCTTGCCGATGGAGCCGGCGTCGTCGAAGTCCACCATGAAGTCCTTCTTGAGCATTTTGTAAATCTCCTCGGCCTTGGGGCTGAGCTTCTTGGAAAGGGGCAGGACCGCCGCCTTGAAGGGGGCGAGGTAGGGATGCAGGTGCAGCACGGTGCGGATGTCGGGCTTGCCGTTTTTGTCAACGCCCACCTGCTCCTCGTCATAGGCCTCGCACAGGAAGGCCAGCGCCACCCGGTCGCAGCCCAGGCTCGGCTCGATGACGTAGGGAATGTAGTGCTCACCCTTCTCCTGATCGAAGTATTCCAGGCTCTTGCCGGAAGCCTCCTGATGGCGGCCCAGATCATAGTTGGTACGGTCGGCAATGCCCCACAGCTCGCCCCAGCCGGAGCCGAAGGGGAACTGGTACTCGATGTCGGTGGTAGCCCGGGAATAGAAGGCCAGCTCCGCAGGCTCATGATCCCGCAGACGCAGGGAGTCTTCCTTGATGCCCAGAGAAATCAGCCAGTTCTTACAGAAGTCCTTCCAGTAGGCAAACCACTCCAGGTCGGTGCCGGGCTGGCAGAAGAACTCGCACTCCATCTGCTCGAATTCCCGGGTACGGAAGGTGAAGTTGCCCGGGGTGATCTCATTCCGGAAGGCCTTGCCCACCTGGCAGACGCCGAAGGGGAGCTTGCGGCGGGTGGTGCGCTGGATATTGGCGAAGTTCACGAAGATGCCCTGCGCGGTCTCGGGACGCAGATAGCAGGTGGAGGCGGTGTCCTCGGTGACGCCGATCTGGGTCTTGAACATCAGGTTGAACTTGCGGATGGGGGTGAAGCTGTGCTTGCCGCAGGTGGGGCAGACCACATCCTCGTGCTCGGAAATGAAGGCGTCCATCTCGTCAAAGCTCATGGCGTCCACGTTGACGCCCTTGCCGGACTCGGATGCCTCGATGAGCTTGTCCGCCCGCTGCCGGGCGCCGCAGCCCTTGCAGTCCACCAGCGGATCGGAGAAGTTGCCCACATGACCGGTGGTGACCCAGGTCTGGGGGTTCATCAGGATGGCGGCGTCCAGACCCACGTTGTAATCGGACTCCTGTACGAACTTTTTCAGCCACGCCTTCTTGACGTTATTTTTGAACTCCACACCCAGAGGGCCGTAGTCCCAGGAGTTGGCAAGGCCGCCGTAGATTTCGGAGCCGGCATAGACGAAGCCCCGGTTCTTGCAGAGGTTTACAATCATGTCCAGGGTTTTTTCACTGTTTTTCATGGTATTTCCTCCAAATTTTTGGGTATTCTTATTGCTGAGTGTTTATTATACAGGGATTTTCCCCGTAAATCAAGAGGGAAAGTCGGATTATTCCGAATAGCGGAAGCTTTCGCCCAAATCAGAAATCATCTTTTCATAGACCATGTCGCTCAAGGCTACGGTGTTCAGCCCAGCGTAGCTTTCCGGCGGGATCACCTCCACCAGATGCAGCTCCACGTCCGTGTGGCCAAAGTGCTTCAGATTTTTGAAAATGTCCCGGGTGTTCTGGATGGTGCACACCACAATGGGCACATTGGTCTTTTGGGCGATTTTGAAGACACCGGGGCGGAAGGGGTGCACCTTGCCGTCCTTGCTGGTGTAGCCCTCGGGGAAGGCGCAGATGGAAACCTTGTCCTCCTTGATGAGCTGGATGCACCGCAGAATGGATTTCAGGGCCTGCCGGTCGTTTTCCCGGTCGATGGGCTGGCAGAGGATTTTGTGCATGAAGGCCCCGATGAAGGGCAGCTTATAATTTTCCTTCTTAGTCAGAAAGGCCAGTTGGCTTTCCCGGAAGCAGTGGAGCACGATGCCCGGGTCGGCAACGAACAGGTGGTTGCACACCAGCAGGAAGCGGCCCTCTTTGGGGGTGTTCTCCAAACCCTTCGTATGCACCCGAACCCGCACCAGCTGAATCAGAGCTTCAATATAAAGGTGCATGACGGCCCGGTAGAATTTACTGTCCTCTTCCTGCGGTTTGTTCAGGTCCACCACGCCGCAGACCACACACAAAAAGAGAAGCGCCAGCAAAAATAGCGCCGCGTAAATCCCCACAAACAGCAGCGGAAGCGTCCAGAATGCCCAGCCTGCGCAGGCAAAGATCACGCAGGAAACCAGAAGCGAAGCGGCGGCAATGGTCTTGAGCAGCATAAAATTCCTCCATTTTTCGCAGATAGTGGTATTATACTCCGTTTTTTCCCGCAAAACAAGGCAGAATACTGAACAAAGAGTTTTTTCGCAGGGGACTGGAAATTGGGACAATCAACTGCTATAATGCAGCTATCAAGGAAATGGGAGGAATGGGCTGTGAAGCTGAAGGAGTTTCTGCCGCTGTCTGCCCTGCTGCTGGGGCAGTACTGTCTGCAGCTGCGGCGAACCTTATATATGAAAGCGGTCGACGCGACGGGACTGCTGGTGTCCGGCACGACGCTGGAATGGGAAATCTATCTGCTGAGCGCCGCGGTTCTGCTGCTGTTCGCCGCAGCCAGCCGAAAGCAGGAGGGAAAAATCCTGACGGGTTCCGTTACCGCGCTGGGGCAGCTTGTGGGCGCTGTGGGCATCGGCTGGACGGCTCTGCGGTATCCGGGGGAAATGCCCGGCCTGGTGGGAAATCTGTGGAGAATCCTTGGAATTGTCTCGGCTCTGTGCCTGATCTGGTCGGCTTTTTGCTCCTTCCGCGGGAAAACGCCCCAGTTTCTTGTCCTGCTGGCACCCTGCCTGTTCTGGCTGGTGCATCTGGTAGACAACTACCGGGGCTGGAGCGGCGCGCCCCAGCTGCAAAGCTACCTGTTCGCGCTGCTGGGCACCATGACCATGACCCTGTTTTCCTACTACACCGCCGCCGGCGCCGTGGAGCCGGGAAAGCCCCGGCGGTTAAAATTCACCGCGCTGGCTGCGGGGTATCTCTGCGCTGCCGCCGCCATGCCGGGGAAGAATCAGTTCCTGTATCTGCTGTCCGCCCTGTGGGCCCTGTCCAGTCTGTAAATTGTGCTTTAGCGGAATAAGAATGGATGTCATTGCGAGCCAGTGCGCTTAAGTGGCGTGGCAATCCGTTCCCCTTAAAATGTCCCGATTTTGCACCTGTTACCAAGGAGAAAACGGATTGCCACGTCGCTTCGCTCCTCGCAATGACATCTAAATCAGCAATGTTCCCCTTTAGCTGTTTTTTGACGCAGCCTGGTCAATATCATTCGAAATAAGGTTGTGAACCATGTTTTTACCCCCAAATATACAAAATTGTATCGATTTATTGGAAGCTGCCGGGTTTGCCGCCTACGCCGTGGGGGGCTGCGTCCGGGATGCCTGTCTGGGGCGAAACCCCCACGACTACGACCTGTGCACCGGCGCATTGCCCGCACAGACCGAGGCGGTCTTCCGGGATTTCCGGCTGGTGCTTGCCGGGGAAAAGCACGGCACCGTCACCGTGATTACGGAGGACGGCCCGGTGGAGATCACCACCTTCCGCACGGAGGGGGGCTACCGGGACAACCGGCACCCGGACTGGGTGAAATTCGTGCCGGACATCCAAGGCGACTTGGCCCGCCGGGACTTCACCGTCAACGCCATGGCCTACTCCCCGACGAGAGGGTTTGCCGACCCCTTCGGCGGTCGGGAGGACCTCCGAAACCACGTTTTGCGGGCTGTTGGCGACCCGGAGGCCCGATTCCGGGAGGATTCCCTGCGGATTCTGCGGGGGGTGCGGTTTGCCGCCCGGTTCGGCCTGACCCCGGAGGAGCACACCATGCAGGCCATGCTTTCTCAGGCGGGGCTGATGGAAAATCTGGCCCGGGAGCGGGTATTTGAAGAATTATGTAAACTGCTGCTGGTGGCAAAGGCGGAGGACATCACCCGGTTTGCCCCGATTCTGGCGGCGGTGATTCCGGAGCTGGCCCCCATGATCGGCTTCGACCAGCGCAGCCCCCACCACGCCTACGACCTCATCACCCACACCGCCCATGTGGTGGAGGGGGTTCCGCCGACGCTGCCCCTTCGCTGGGCGGCGCTGCTCCACGACACGGGCAAGGTAAAAACCTTTACGCTGGACGCCACGGGCCGGGGCCATTTTTACGGTCACGCAAAGGACAGCGCCGCCATTGCCGACGATATTCTGCGCCGCCTGAAGGCTCCCACCGCCCTGCGGGAGGAGGTCGTGCCCCTGATTGGAAGGCATATGACCCGGCTCCAGCCGGACAGGAAGCTCCTGCGCCGTCAGGTGTCGAAATACGGCTTTCCCATGGTGGAAGCACAGCTTGCCCTGCAGCAGGCGGACATGGGCAGCAAGGGCACGGTTGAGGACGACGGCAGCGCGGTGTTTGCCGAAGTAAGACAGCTGCTCGCGGATTTGAAAGCCGAGGACGCCTGCCTGAGCCTGAAAGATCTGGCAGTCAACGGCAATGACCTGATGGCTCTGGGCTTTCAGGGGAGGGCCATCGGCGCCTGCCTGAACCGGCTGCTGGAGCTGGTGGTCGAGGAGCGGCTGCCCAACAAAAAAGAGGCCCTGCTGGCCTTCGCCGCAGGGATAAAGGAGGAAACCCCATGAAAATCGCCATCGTCACCGGAGCCAGCTCCGGTATGGGACGGGAATTTGTCCGTCAGTTAGCGGATTATGTACAGGTGGAGGAAATCTGGGCCATTGCCCGGCGGCAGGAGGCGCTGGAAGCCCTGAAATCCGAAACCCCAGTCCCGGTGCGGCCCATTGTGCTGGACTTACTGGAAAAAAACAGCTTTGACAAAATCCGCACCCTTTTGGAAACAGAGCAGCCGGAGGTTCGCCTGCTGGTCAACGCCGCAGGCTTCGGCAAATTCGGCGCTTACCACAGGACTTCCATCGAGGACGACTGCCGCATGATCGACCTGAACTGCAAGGCCCTGCTGGTAATGACCCGCCTATGCATCCCCTATATGCAGCCGGGCAGCCGCATTCTGGAGCTGGACAGCCTGTCCGCCTTTCAGCCGGTACCCTACATCACCACCTACGGCGCAACGAAAGCCTTCGTCCTGAGCTACAGCCGGGCCATGAACCGGGAACTGAAAAGCAGGGGCATCCGGGTCATGGCCATGAATCCCGGCTGGGTGAAAACCGAGTTTTTCCGCCACGCCTTCCAGAGCAACGACGGTGAGGTACAGTATTTTGACCGACTGTACGAGGCAGCGGAGGTGGTAAAAACCGGGCTGCACGACCTGTATCACACGAAAAAGGACTGTTCCATCCACGGCCTGCCCGTGAAGCTTCAGGTGCTTGCCGTTAAGCTGGTGCCCCACCGGTTCGTCATGGATATCTGGCTGAACCAGCAGAAAAAGGCGAAAAATAATATGGATTTGGTAAAATAATATGAAAAAGAAACTATTCGCTCTGATACTGGCCCTGTCGGTACTGCTGTGCGGCTGTGCGGAGATTCTGCCACCGGAACCCACCGTCTCCGGGAAGGGCCTGACCGTCCAGTTCATCGACGTGGGGCAGGCGGACTGCGCGCTTTTGTCGTGCGATGGGGAGTATCTGCTCATTGACGGCGGCAACCGGGACGACAGCCAGCTGGTGGTGTCCTTCCTGGAACAGCAGGGCGTACAGGAGCTGGCCGCTGTGGTGTGCACCCACGCCCATGAGGACCATGTGGGTGGCCTGCCCGCCGTGCTGGCGGTGTACCCCACGAAAGCGGTGTACGCCCCCACAAAGACCTATTCCTCCAACATTTTCGACAAATTCGTCTACTACACCGACCAGCAGGGGCTGGACATCACCATTCCCTCCCCCGGCGACCGGTTCTCGCTGGGGCAGGCGGAGGTCACGGTGCTGGGGCCGGTAAAGTCCTACGCCGAAACCAATAATACCTCCATCGTTCTGATGGTTACTTACGGCGAAACCGCCTTCCTCTTCACCGGCGACATGGAGACCGACGCAGAAAACGACATGCTGGACTACTGGGAGGGCCGGGTAGACTGGCAGGCCGACGTTCTGAAGGTGGGCCACCACGGCTCCAACACCTCCACCGGCTACCGCTTCCTGAATGCGGTCAACCCGAAGTACGGCGTCATCAGCGTGGGGAAGGGCAATGACTACGGGCACCCCCACGCAGAGCCAATGTCCCGGCTGCGGCAGGCAGGGGTCACCATTCTGCGCACCGACGAGCTGGGCACCATTCAGGCCGTGTCCGACGGGAAGGAAGTCACCTTCACCTGGGCCAACCAGTCCGCTGTTCCCGAAAACGCGGAAGCGGCGGAGCAGGTGTTCATCGGCAACAAAAACTCCAAAAAGTTCCACGCCCCGGACTGCAAAAACCTGCCCGCCGAGAAAAACTCCGTGGAATTTTCCTCCTATCAGCAGGCCATCGCCGCAGGGTACACCCCCTGCGGAAGCTGCCTTGGGTAAGGGGGAGCGTGGAGTGTGAAGTGTGGAGAGTGAAGAGTGGGAAAGCGCGGAAAACAAAGAGTGGAGAGCGAAGTATTTTCACTCCACTCTCCACTCTCAACTCTCCACGCATAATCAGTGTGGCATAAACACGTTGATGTCCACGTTTCCCCGAATTCCGGGTACCCTGCCGCTGCTGGTCCACTGCCACATTTCCACCTTCCAGGGGTAGGTCATGCGGTCCTGATACAATGCCAGCCAGAAGGGGTAGTCCTCCAGCTCACTGAGGTAGTACAGATTCTCCGACTGGTGCCAGTTGAAGTAGACCATGGGCTGATAGCCCATTTTTTTCATCTGTCCGCAGAAGTGGAGCTGGATGTCCGTCAGGGTCCGGGCGTCCATGTTTTTCGTCCGGGCATCCGGATCGGGGATTTCCCAGTCCAGCACCAGCGGCATGTCCAAATCCACATCCGCCAGCATATTCAGCATGAACTGAATCTCCTCGTCGGTTTCCTTGATATTCAGCGCCTGAGAGAAGAAGTAGGCGCCGATTTTCAGACCCGCTTCCCTGGCCTCCTTCAGATTCTTTTTGGCGTACTCGTCCTCCACCAGCTTGCCGCTGCCGTAGCCACGGTAGCCCAGCCGGATGATGGCGAACTCAATGCCGGAATCCTTCACCGCCGCCCAGTCAATGTCCCCCTGATGGGCGGATACGTCCACGCCGGGACTGCTGTTCACATTCTGAAGCAGCAGATAATTATGGCGGTTATACTGGAAATCATATCGGCCATAGGGGTTCCGGTCCGGGGGGATGGTGGGGTTCTCCGGTTCTGTCTTGGAAATCGTCGGCTCCAGAATCACTTCCTCCTTCGGTTCCGTCTGCCGGATGTACTGCTCCTTCGCCGTCTCCGGGTCTTCGTCCCGGGACATATAGGGAAGGCTCAGAACCAGCACCACAATCAGCAGCACCGCCGCAATTGCCGCCACGATGCCCATAACGGCCTCCGGGCGAACCCTTCGGGAGCGGGCGCGCAAATCCTCGAGCACCACTTCCTCCTCGGGATAATCGTCCTCTTTCTCAAAATCAAAATCTTCCTTTTCGTTTTCCGGCAGCTTCAATAAATTCACGGTCACTGCCCCCTTTCAAAATTCGCTTCCTTTCGGCACAGTATACCATAGTTTCCCCCATTCGCCAAGGGGGTAATTCCTCTTAAATAAATCTTAAACAATCCGTAAACTTTCCCTGCCGAATGTTGCATTCCGTCTGTTTTGCAATATAATATGTGGTAAACGCGAATATTTCTTAACCGGGTGATTTCTATGAATGGCATTGGCAGCTGGCTGCGGCAGCTCTCCGCGCGGCTTTCCGCGCTTCTGCGGGGGTTTATGGCAGGGCGCTATGGCACGGACAAACTGAATATGGTAATCCTGAGCGTAGGTCTGGCGGTGAGCCTGCTGTCCGTCATTTTCCGCTACCCGCCGGTAAATCTTCTGCTGGTGGTGTTGAGCTACGGGCTGATGATCTGGGCCATCTTCCGCACCCTGTCCCGGAACACCTACAAGCGGTATCAGGAAAACCGGAAGTTTTTGCAGGTAATCAATCGGCTGAAGGACCGGCACAACCGCTACTTTGACTGCCCCAAGTGCCGTCAGATGGTGCGGGTGCCCCGGGGGAAGGGAAAAATTTCCATCACCTGCCCCCGCTGCCACGAAAAATTTATTCGTAAAACATAAAATGGCCCCCAAATGTTGGATTTCTGTACAACATTTGGGGGTCATATTACATTTAACCAGATTCTCTCCCGCAAAAAAGTTTGCCGTCAGGAGCTTGGTGGTTTTTGCGGCAGTTATTTTCAGAACTACCATGAGTGGATTATGCGGGATGCTATCAGTCATTTCATTGAAAGATTGACAAGAATTGTAGAACTTGCTGCAATGGATGCGGCTTCTATGGAGCCAGGGCACTGCCATAATAGATAATGGTGTGATTGCCAAGCAATCAGTGAATTCTGATTCGCTGTGGGTCGCACCACGGTAGGCGGTTATCTCCCTGTTTTACAGGGGGTGGTGATGATGGTTACATATTCAGAGCTTTTTCTGTTTGGAACATTCGCCATCAGTCTTGTCAGTCTGATTCTTCAGATAACAAAGAAGAAGTAACCGCCCCAAAAGTTCCCCAACTTTAGCGGTTACTTCAACCAACGAACCAGGGAGCTGATCGTCTATCGGCAGCGCCCTTTTTCTATTGCTAGAATACCACTCATTGAGTGGTTGTCAAGGCCTACAGCACTTCAAACTTATACCCCACGCCCCAGACGGTCTTGAGGCTCCAGTTGGAGTGCACATTCTCCAGCTTCTCACGAAGGCGCTTCACATGCACATCCACCGTCCGGGAATCGCCGAAGTAGTCAAAGCCCCAGACCTCGTCCAGCAGCTGGTTGCGGGTGTAGACCCGGTTGGGAGAGGATGCAAGGTAATACAGCAGCTCCATCTCCTTAGGCGGCGTGTCAATTTTTTTGCCGTCCACAATCAGCTCAAAGGCATCCATGTCAATGGTCAGCTTGTCGAACACCAGCTTTCGGGCCTTCTTTTCGGTGGTGACGCCGGAGGTGCGGCGCAGCACCGCTTCGATTCGGGCCAGTACCTCCTTCATTTCGAAGGGCTTGGTGATGTAGTCGTCGGCGCCGGCCTTCAGGCCGCTGACTTTGTCGTCGGTCTCGCCCTTGGCGGTGAGCATGATGATGGGGGTCTGGGATTCGGCCCGGATGGCCTTGCACACAGCCCAGCCGTCCATGACGGGCATCATCACATCCAGCAGCACCAGATCGGGCTTGATGGCTCGGAATTTCGCCAATCCCTGCCCGCCGTCGGTGGCAACCGTCACGGCGTAGCCCTCCTTTTCCAGATACATTTGCAGCAGCTCCGCAATATTATGATCGTCTTCCGCGATCAAAACCGATACAGCCATGTCTGTTTCCTCCCTTTGTTTCCTTTTTCCCTATTATAGCGCATTGCCGCGGAGGAACGTGAACAATTTGTAAAGAATACGCCCCCAATTTGTGAACACGAAAAAGGGGTTGCATTTGCCGGGCGGAGACGGTATGATAGAGGTAATGCGTTGACAGTTTTTTACGGGAAAAGGAGCAACTTATGGTAATTGAATTATTGAAGGCCGTACTCTTCGGCATTGTGGAGGGCGTGACGGAGTGGCTGCCCATTTCCTCCACGGGACATCTGATTCTGCTGGACGAGTTCATCACCCTGAACGTTTCCGACGCGTTTAAGAGTATGTTTGACGTGGTGATTCAGCTGGGCGCCATTTTGGCGGTGATTGTGCTATTTTTCCACAAGCTGAACCCCTTCTCCCCCAGTAAGTCGGACGGGGAGAAAAAGCAGACCTGGCAGCTCTGGTTCAAGGTCATCGCCGCCATCATTCCCTCGGGCATCGTGGGCGTGCTGTTCGACGACTGGATGGAGGAACACCTGCATAACGCGGTGGTGGTGTCCATTGCCCTGATCGTCTACGGAATCGCCTTTATTCTGGTGGAGCGCCGCAATACCCGTGGAAAATTCCAGCGGATTTCCACCAGGGACGGGGCGACCGTCGCCCGGCTGAAGCAGAGTTCTGTGGACAACGTATTCGACATTACTTACCGCACCGCCCTGATTATCGGATGCTTCCAGTGCCTGAGCCTGATTCCCGGCACCTCCCGTTCCGGCTCCACCATTCTGGGCGCTATCTTAATTGGCGTAGGACGCAGTGCCGGCGCGGAATTCTCCTTCTTCATGGCGATTCCCACCATGCTGGGGGCCTCCGCTATCAAGATGCTGAAATTTTTGCTGTCCGGCGTCAGCGCCACCGGCACGGAAATCGGTGTGCTGGTGGTGGGCTGTGTGGTGTCCTTCGTGGTGAGTTTGCTGGTCATCAAGGGCCTGATGCAGTATGTGCGGAGCCATTCCTTCTCCGCCTTCGGCGTGTACCGCATCGTGCTGGGCATCATCGTGCTGGCGTATTTTGCGTTGTTTGCTTGAGCAGAATTTAGCGAATTAGCATGTCATTGCGAGGAGGGCGAAGCCCGACGTGGCAATCCGCATTCCCTTTGGCACTCCGATGATGAAGCTTCTCCAAAGGAGAACGGATTGCCACGCCAGTGTGCGCACTGGCTCGCAATGACATATTGTCTTAATCAGAGAAAGAACAATGATACTGAATTAAACGATCAGTATATAGAAATAAGGAGGCACCCCTATGGACTACACACTGGAAAACGAGTACCTGAAGGTCACGATCACCACCTCCGGCGCTCAGGTCAAAAGCGTGATTCGCAAGTGTGACGGCGTGGAGCATATGTGGCAGGCGGACAAGGCGGTCTGGGGCTATCACGCGCCCATTCTGTTCCCCCACTGCGGCAAGGTGGTGGACGGCGTCATCGAGGCCAAGGGGCAAACCTGTCAGTCCCCCCAGCACGGCTTTGCCCGGCTGATGGAGCACAGCTTTGTGGACCAGAGCCGGGATACGCTGGTGCTGGAGCTGTGCGCAGACGAGGAAACCCGAAAAATGTTCCCCTACGAATTCCGGCTGGTGTCCATCTTCACGCTGGAGGGCAGCACCCTGCACCACACCCTGAGTGTGGAGAATCTGGACGGGTGCGCCATGCCCTTCGGCATCGGCTACCATCCTGGCTTTGCCATTCCCTTCGACGACAAGCACACCGCCGAAGACTACGAGCTGCGTTTTTCCGAGCCGGAGTCTCCCCTGTGCGTCAACAACCTGCCCCACGGGCTGATGCACGGCAACCTCTATTATCTCGGCTCCAACATTCAGTCCATTCCCATTGACGACAAGCTCTTCGCCAATGACTCTCACTGCATGGTGAACCTGCGCTCCCAGACTCTGGGGCTGTACGAAAAGGACACGGGCCGGGCGGTGGTCTGCGACATCTCCCAGTTCCCCTACACCCTGATCTGGAGCAAGCCCGGTACGCCCAAATTCGTGTGCATCGAGCCGTGGCACAGCCTGCCCTCCCCGGAAAACGGCAGCACCCGCTGGGAAGAAAAGCCCGCCGCCGCCATTCTGGCCCCCGGCGAGGAATGGAGCTGCACCTTAAGCACCAGTTTTGTCCGATAATGGATTTCTGTCACCGTGAGCCGGCGGCCCTGCCGGCTCACGGTGATTTTTTTGTCTTGAAAAATGGGACAGGCGGCGGTATAATAGTCAGAAGTATGTAAAAAGGACGTAAAATATGCGCAAAAATAAGATTGCCGTCTGTCTCATGACGGCGCTGCTTTTGCCGGTAATGGCCCTGACGGAGCTGGTGTCCATGCAGGAGGAGAATTATCCCCTCTCGGCGGAAATTCTCACTTCCGGCGGCAGTGAAAAAATCGCCTGCTGGCGGTAACAGGGCTGCTACTATGTGTTTCTGCCCAGCGGCGCGGACCCAAACCGGACAAAGCTGGTGACAGACCCGCTGGATCTCATGTTCCTGTTCTGGGCCATCAGCATCGGCATTATCTGCGGCGCGGGAATGGCCCAGATTGCGGTAATTCTGTCCGTGGGCCTGACGGTGGGCCTTCTGTTTCTGGACAAGCTGCCGGTTGCCAAAGCGCCCATGATTCTGGTGGTGAACGCGCAGGGACTGGAGACGGAGGACGCGGTGTGTCAGGCGGTGGCGAAATACGCCAAACATTACAGCGTCAAGTCCCGGAACGTGTCGGCGCAGACGCTGGATCTGGTGCTGGAGCTGCGCACGGCCCAGGGCGCGGAGCTGGTGCGGGCTGTGAATCAGCTGGAGGGCGTTCAGTCCGTCAGCCTCATGTCCCACGACGGCGAGGTTTCTTTCTAAACGAACAGTTACAGGGGGCGGGTCAGCAACCCTCCTCTACGGATGGAACGCGGAACAGACAAAATGACCCCCCGGGCGTTGCCCGGGGGGTTGCTGGGTTTATTGGGGGAATGACTAGGGCTGCGGATCCACAATGGTGAACTTCATGCTCAGGGGCTGGCCCCGATCGATTTCTTCGATATCGGTTCTGACATCCTTAACGGTGATGGTCACAACCTTGCGAAGCTTCGCGTTGTCGTCAACAGAAATGAGCCATTCACCACCGTCTTTATCGTAAGTGATCTTAACCTTGCTATAGTCGGAGCTGAACTCCACATCCGTGGGCTTCAACCAATTGATCACTTCATCGCCCCTTGTATAATCATACGCAATAGAGGGCGCAGTCGTGAAGCAACTGCGGTACAGCTTGTCCGTTTCCAACTCCGGAGCGCTCAGCGTGTGCGGTTTCACCACAAGCTTGAAGGTAGCGGTCTTCTTGGAGCCGTCGATGGCGGTGGCCTTGACGGTGACGGTGCCAGGCTTCTTGCCGGTCACTTTCAGGGTATCCAAACTGCCCTCAAACGATTCTTTAAATTCCACGTAGCCCCTGTTTCCGGAGATGCTCCAATTGACATCGGGGTTGGCTCCTTCATATCCGGTGACATCTTCAACAAGCGCGCGGAATTCCAGAGATTCGCCCTGCTTGATGGTGACGGTGCGGTTGTTCAGGTACTCTACGTGCCTCTCAGCATTCGGCCAATCGCCATCGGAAACGATATTGATGGCACCGGTCATGGCGTAGGCTTGCAAGCCAATGCAATCGGATGTGCAGAAGCCATCCTCGGAGGTGGCCCAGACATAGTAGGTATTGCTTCCCGTGAACCAGGAATTATCAATCTTGAGAACGCCGTTCTTGATGGTGGTCTTGTCGTAGTAATCCAGCCCTTCTTCGTCCTCATTGTAACCGATGTGCCACACCAGCTTCTTATTGGTGGCGGGAGCCTCACCTTCGTTAATCACAGCGGACAGCTTCAGGGACTTGCCAACGTACAGAGTATTGGTGGGCCGGGTGATCTTGATGGAGGTGACGGCATTGCACAGATTGACGGTGGCCTTGACGGTGACAGGCTTGGTCTGGCCTTCAATCGTGCCGGTGACGCTGATGGTGGCCTTGCCGGTTTTGCCGGTGAGCACGATGTTATCATCTTCAATCTTCGCGAGCTTGGAGGGGGAGACGGTAACATTGGAGACTGTAAAGCCAACCATATCGCCGCTTCGCAGGACGCCCACAGAGACAGAGTTCACGGGGATGGATTTGTCCTCCTGCACATTCACATAGTAGGTGCCGGGAACTGCTTCACGGCCCACGGTGACGTAGGTCTTGTCCTTGGGCAGGATGGTGACTGTGACATCAGCTCTGTTCCCCTCGCTGTTAACGACCACAGCCTGCACCTCGGTTGTCTTTTCTACATTCTTGGCGGTGAGTACGCCGGTCTTGGTGTTGATCTTAGCGGCGTCGTTCTCCACTGTGGTGTAATTGTACCAATCATCGGCATCAATATCCGCATCCCCCTCAAGCAGATACCACTCAAACTTCTGGACGGAGGCTTTGGCTTCATACCAGTTCTCTTCCGAATCTTGCCATCTGTGCTTGGAGGTGGCGGTCAGCTTTACGGACTTACCGGCGGTGACCGGGCTGTTCAATTTACCGTCTGTAGCGGGGTTATTGATCTCCACGAAGGAAGCGGGCATTCTGACATGAACCGTGGCAGTCGCCTTCTGCTTGCCCAGCGTGGCGGTGATGGTAGCGGTGCCGTCCTTGTAGAAGTACAGGAGATCGGGGTATGGTGCTGTTGACAAACTCCAAAATCTCGATTTTTTATCGGAAATATGGTACAATA
>OBLI01000599.1_pt1 | contig 38157 bp, 30 predicted proteins | sample 1519701 | NCBI WGS metagenome assembly OBLI01 (sample SAMEA3663005, study PRJEB22513) | pig gut metagenome | biome: pig gut; feature: pig-associated habitat; material: faeces | place: France | collected 2012
AGCCTTAGCTTACGTGGATTCTTTGCCGCCAGATATGTTCTGCTATGTCTGTTCTGAATGAACCCATCCGATTTGTGATGGCGCAGCATTCGCGTGAAATGCGCAACGGTGTCAATAAGCTCTGTGGTGAAGGTGAGGTGCGTTGGCATGGTTCAGACCAATGATACCTACTGAAAAACGCCCCCATTCCCATGCTATGTGTGGGAATGGGGGCGTGTGGATGGTTAGATTTCAGAGACTAATTCGCAGGTGGTTTATTTTATCAGTATCTTCCGTCCCTGGTAGATATATATGCCGTGGGTGGGATGATTGACTTTCCTGCCCTGCAGGTCATAATATTGGTTGTCGACGTTTCCTGTTTCTTTCACTCCTTCAATGTCAGTGGGCTTGATGTAATTGTGCTGGCTATAGTAAAAGCGTTGTTGCTCACTTGCTCCACCCCTATAGGTGAGGCATGTGGACAAGTAATTGGAATCATCTGTGAGGTATGTGTACTTAATGTAGAAGTCATCTCCCCTCTCCTTCTTTATCAAGCGACCATTACTGTCGAATGAGTAGATATCCGTACTGGTGATTTGCTTCTCTTTATTGTAATGGTCGCATTTCACCTGTGTGCCGTCCCAATAAACACGACGAGCATTATATGGTGCATCCTTTAGTTCCCACATCTTATCTTCTCTGTTCCATTCATAATACCAACAACTCAACATCTCTTGCGCATCATACTCATCCACATGGTCCAATGGCATGATGGGATCCGTGTAATTTAGTTTGGGATCACTCGGTATAGTGGCATCATTTATCAGCCATTCCTCATAGTAGCCATTCATAATTTCACCTTCCACTACGCTATATATTCCCCTTCTCTCCCATATCCCATCGGTCTCGTCTATATTATGGTATCCTTCGCTCATGTCCTCACCGATGCGGCGCTTTGTCTGCTTTCTGCGCATGGTTAGCCTACTGCTTTTGCTTTCAGAGTACGTTTTATACCAAGGACCGTTCTCGCTATCGCCCTCGTACTCTTCACGCCCCGTCCATGTGCCCAGGTCATCATAGATGTACACTTCCTTGATGTAATACGTCTTGCCATAATCTTCGTTGCAGATGTCTATCATATAGTCCAAGTGGCCGTCGGCCCGATAGTGGAAGGTCATGGTACCTTGGCAGTCAGGTTGCTCGCTCTCTTCTCCGTTTGTGTCGGTCATCCGGTATCCCTCGGTGTAGTGAACACATGTCAGACGTCCTTGTCCATCATATTCAGCCTCTGCTTCTTCGTAGTCTATGTGCCCGTCGTACATATTCTCGTAGCGATAGGAAGCTATATGCCCAAAGAAGTTGTATTCCTCCTCGGGATACAGTATCAATCCATTCAATCCGTCCATCGTTTCCTGCAGCGAATGCTGTGGAGCATAGTCATCTGCATAGGTGTAGGTTTCACAACGGTCTTGGTCTGTATACTTCGTGAGTCGTCCTTTGTCGTCCCATTGCCAGGTGCCTGTCACCTCGCTTTCGTACTCATACGACCTGGTCGAAATGCCTGGGGCATATTCAATATAATTATACCTGGTCAGAGGGCGTGTGCCATCGGCATTGAGTGTGTATACTTCCTTCCCTAAATCTGAGGCCTCCCATTTGCTGTCGACCTCCTCTAAGGAGAATTTCTCGCCCCAGGGCAAGGAATATTTTCTGATGATGAGCGTGTCGTTGCTTATCTCTCTGGTGACCTTGAGAGCGTCCGAACCCGCCGAAACATGAAACACTTTCTTGTACTTATCGTTTACCTCATCCCACGTAAAATACTCAGACCCTTCTAACCTGTATTGGAGTGCCGCTTCCAGGAAACGGTCGTAGTTTATGTGGTTCTTTGGCGGCAGTGGGCGGCTATAGTCGTAATGCTTCTCTTCGTACTTATACAGGTATGTGTCATCGTAAGAACTATCATATTCGTATTCGGCATAAATGACCTCGTTACCCCACGGATCATACGCCGTTGCGGTCGAGAGGTGGCAGTCTTGGCCATCGTAGGTGGTTTCCCAGTATCGTTCCCATGTATAGATGCCATCCTGTTCTATGGCTCCTTTGTCCTGCATTTGGCCACGTTGCCCGTTGGAGAGGAGCGAGTATTGTACGCGCTCGATGCATTGTCCGTCGTCATTGAAGGCATAAGTCTGTTCGTAGGACTCACAGGTGTCGAGTTCCCAGTCTTCGGCTTTGTTGTATACCTTCATGGATGTGATGTATCCATACTCGTTGTATTGGTAAATCTTGCGGTATCTGTCGCTCACGATGCTGTCAAGCAGATTGAGCGTGGTGTCGGGACGCACTGCCTTGATGTGCCGCAGGGACAGACGGTTCTGTGTTTCATCAGCCCAGTTGGGTAACGAAGATACTATCACGAGGGACAGCAAGAGGGTCTTGTGTAATGATTTCATATTGATAATTTTTTACGGATTAAATCTGTTTCCTTTTGCCTTGATGTCTGTTCTTGAACTTTACGGCTAAAGCCTCTTGTAAAGATTGCAAAAAATCATGCAGAATTACCTTTCAGAAGGTGTTCGAAACACAAGAAGACGATTCAAAACTATGCAATGCCGTAGTTTGCTACCTATGGTTTTCCTTAGTCCGTCAGTTCCATTTTTGGATGAAATTAGAAATTCAGAGGTTTTTCATATATGAAAAGCGTGGTATATTCCTACTTTTTTTATTTATTTGCATAGGGAAATGTAATTTATCCACTATAAATATACACGGATTCAAGCAATGACGTATCGGAGACGGTTATCCTTTCTGGTGAGCATGATGTGCCTGTTGCCCACACTGGCTTTTCTGTTGGCATGCAGGTCAGAAAAGGGTAGGGACGGTGATGAGGGTGAAAGAAAGGCATATGCTCTGCTGCTGGAAGTGATGGAGCACAATGCCCTCGGCGAGAAACAAGTGGCCCTTGCACTGGCAGACAGTGCTCTGGGCATGAATCCCGCCGATACCACACGCAGTTGGCTTACCAGTGAGAAGATGGTGGCATACGTTGACCAGGGCATGCTGAGAGAGGGCATCACCATAGGGAAGAGTGGTATTCCCTTTGCCGAGAAGATCAATGATTATGAGGGGATGCTTGCCATGTGCGGTGCCATGGGAGTGTGTTACCGCCGCATAGGCGATGTGGATTCCTCCTTGTTTTATTATGAGAAGGGTCTGCAAAAGGCCATAGAGGATGGGAACACCGAATATGAGATATATCTGTGCAACTGCATCTCTGTACTCTTCAACGAGCAGAAGAGGTATAGCGAAGCCATTGAGTATTCTGACAAAGCCGAGCAGAAGGCTCTGGCCATCAATGATACCATTGAGCGTCTGTCTGCCCATGCCAACAAGGGATCCATTCTGCTCCGACAAGGACTTTGTCAGGAAAGCGTGGATATGCTGGTGCCATTATGGGAGCAGGTGAGGAAAGTGAATTACAATATCCTGACCCTCAAATATCTGTCACCATTGCTCTCGGCCTATCTGCGTTTGGACAAGACGGATTCTGTGGCATTGTATATGCCCTATGCCGACGAGTCCTGTAAGGGACTTCCACCAACCACCATCGGTGTGTTGGGAATCCTGGAGATCAAGGCGGACATGCTGGCACGGCAGAGGAAATATGCCGAGGAGAAGCTGCTCCTTGACAGCATGGGTAACCTGAGCAATATCAATATGGCCATGCCCCAGGGAAAATACCTTGCCCTGCGGGCCGAGTGTCTGAACAACTTGGGACAACATGAAGAGGCTTACAAGGTCATGAGGAATGCCTATGAGCATAGCGACTCGCTCAAGCAGAGTGACATAGACAGACAACTGTCGGAATTCAATGTCAAGTACAACACCCTGGAGAAAAAGGTGGAACTGGAGAAGATGAACAACGAGCGGATAATGCTTTATTCCCGTATCTCGTGGCTTGCCGTTGCACTTGTGGTTCTTTCCGTGGTCTTCGCAGCTGTTCTCTATCGCAGGAAACTGGACAGGCAGAGGGCCGAACTGTCGGAGAAGATGTCCTATATCAATGGGGTGGAGACAGAGCGCATGAGGCTTGCCAAGGAACTCCATGATGGAGTGTGCAATGATATCCTGGCCGTAAGCATCATGATGCAGACCGACCAGGAAGAGGCAGAACGGATGCTCAGGAACGTGGGGCATGACGTGCGCCGCCTGTCGCATGAACTGATTCCGCCCAGATTCGACAACACTTCACTTCCCGAACTGATAAGGGTCTATTGCCAGTCGGTGAGTGACGAAAGCGGCGCTGTGGTCAGTCCTGTCATCAGTGCCTCTTTTGAGAAACTGGTAATGCCAGCCACCAAGGCCATAGAGGTGTACCGCATCGTACAGGAATGTGTGTCCAATGCCATCAAGTATGGATACAGTAAGATGGTAACCGTGACGCTGGACTCAAGTGGGCAGCAAGCCACGGTGAGCATTGTCAATGACCTCTCACCTTCCCATCCTGTTCGTCCAAACGAAAGGGGGATGGGCAAGGATACTCTGAGAATAAGGGTGGATGCCCTGCAGGCAGAGCTGCGCACGGAGAATAGCAACAACCAGTATCAGGTGGAAGTGATATTCCCGCTGTAGAGCCGATGGAGGTTCGCTTCCTGGTAAACAACAAATAGCACGAATATTTATATGGCAGAGAAAAGGAATTTGCTCATAGTGGATGACCATCCTGTGGTGCTGGCTGGCTTGCAGCACCTCATCATGAATGAGGGTATATATGACAAGATAATTTCCGCTACAGACATAGAGGGCGCCAGGAAGATGGCCATGCAGACGAATATCTCTGTGGCCATCATCGACCTGGAGCTGGGTGAGGAAAACGGCATACAACTCATCAGACTGCTTCGCCAGGTGTCACCGCAAGTCAAGGTCGTGGTGTATACGATGCATGAGGAATTGTGGACCATACGCCAGCTCATGAATGTCAATGCCGATGCCGTGGTCATGAAGGGAGACAATCCCAAAGAACTGCTCACGGCACTCCATATGATAGAAGAAGGGAGAGGCTATTTCAGCCAGCAGTTTGTCAGACTCATCAACCGCCAGCCTGCCGAAGGACAGGTCAGTCTGTCGGAACGGGAACTGGAAGTCTTGGAACATATCTCCAATGGTTTGTCGACCAGCGATATTGCCCAGCGCCTCAACATCAGCAGCAATACCATAGAATATCACCGTCACAACCTGATGAAGAAACTCCAGGCCAGCAATGTGGCACAAATGGTGCGCAAGGCCATGCAGATGGGGCTGCGCTTCATGAGGTGCTGAGCAGTGGGGCAGACACCTTGTTAGCCTCGATAAGCCAGATGCTTGTGCTCATGACAAGGGAAGAATCGGTCTGCACACCACAAGAGAGTTCCCCCTCTCTCTATGTCCATTGTTCCAGCAGGAGCAGGGTGATGAATCCGAGAAGAAGAGCATACGTGGCCTCTTTCTGGAAACCGTGTGCATGCGTTTCAGGTATCATCTCATCACTTGTTACATAGAGCATGGCACCTCCTGCGAATCCCAGCATCATAGGGAGCATTACCTGTGAGACAGCGCCAAGACTATATCCAAGAAGCACTCCTGCAGTCTCGAGCACTCCTATTGCCAATGAGATGGCAAGGGTACGCACCATGCTGATACCTGCCAGCAGGAGGGGAGCAATGATGACCATCCCTTCGGGTATATTCTGCAATGCAATGCCCACCGATACACTCCAGTCCGTATTGCCCGTCTCGGAACAGAGGCTTACGCCTGCAGCCATTCCCTCGGGCAGTTTGTGGATGGCTATGGCCAGGACAAAGAGCAGAACATGATTTATCGTAGAGTTGTTTCTGTGCTGTTCTGGGTCGAGTCCTGTGATATGATGCAGGTGTGGCGTAATCAAGTCCAGGACATTCAGGAATGCGGCTCCAATCATAACGCTTGCTGCTATTGCCCACCAATGAGTCCCCTGCTCAAAGGCAGGTACTATCAGTCCCATGGTGGACGCTGCCAGCATGATTCCTGCACAATAGCCCAGAATGATGTCGTTCCACTTGTGGGGTAAGTCTCTAATAATCAGTCCCAGCAGGGCTCCTACGACAGTGGTTCCACAAAGTCCTGCAGCACTTATCCATACGTCAGTCATCTCTTCTGAATTTTAGTTTTTTCCTCTGTTTACGTGTGTTACCTCCTCTGCTTCCCGGAACTCAGAGGGGAGATATCCCGTTTGTCTCTTAAAGAACTTGACAAAGTATGAAGGGTCATCAAAACCGAGTTCCAGTGCTATCTCCTTGATCATCATCTCCGTGTATCGTACCATACGTTTGGCTTCCAGGATGATGCGGTTGTTGATGAGCGTGAGCGGTGAGTTACCAGAGCATTCATTCACACACTTGTTGAGTGTACGTACGGCCACGTTCAGCATGTCGGCATAATCCTGCACGGCATGCGTCTTACGGAAATTCCGTTCTATGGCTTGCCTAAACTGCAGGAAAAGTGTTCGCGTGGGTTTTATCTCATCTGGTATCTTCCCACTTGCTTGCCTGCCGTTTCTTAATACATTGATGAGAAACATTCGGAGCAAAGCCTTCAGCATGTCCACATTGCCGAACTCCTGACTTTTGGTTTCTTCACATTCCATCTCTTCCACCAGATGTGCCAATGTTCCCGACACCTTGTCGTCAATGACATAGAAAGGAGGAATGTCAAAAGCATGGAAGATATCATATTTCAGGGGCAGACTCCCTGGGTTTTGCTCATCTTTCATGAAGTCTGTACACATCTTGATGGATACTCCACGGTATTTCTTTTCGTCATCGAAGTGGTGTATCTGTCCGGGAGTCAGGAAGAAGATACATCCAGGCCTCACCTCGTAGTCTGTGAAATCAACGGTATGTATGCCTTCGCCCTTCTGAAACCAGATTATCTCATAGAAGGCATGTACATGGGGTGTGCAGTCATCTATCTCGTTCTGCAGAAGAACTTCTGGCATGTGACCGATGCGAAACCCATTGCCACTGGGTGCTGCGCATACGGATTGTAACCTTTCGCTGAGTTTGTTTGTTTCCATATCTGAAGCTATACGTGGTGTCACAAAGTTACGAGTTTGATGGTAAAATTCAGCACGAAGATGTCTTAAATCGTGAAGCGTGCTGAAATTTACCATTGTTGTACCATAATTTTTTCTTTGATTTGGATAAAAAGTGGCAACTTTGCAATGCAAACTTAAAAAAAGAGAACGATTATGGCAAACAAGTATTCAGGTACACAAACAGAGAAAAACCTTGCAGCAGCTTTTGCAGGAGAGTCACAGGCACGCAATAAGTATACTTATTTTGCGTCAGTAGCCAAGAAGGAAGGTTACGAGCAGATGGCAGAGATCTTCCAGCGTACGGCCGACAACGAGAAGGAACATGCCAAGATGTGGTTCAAGGAACTGGAAGGCATTGGTACCACTGCAGAGAACCTCAAGGAGGCTGCAGAGGGAGAGAATTATGAGTGGACGGATATGTATGCTGGATTTGCAGAAACTGCCGAGGCTGAGGGCTTCAAGGCTTTGGCTGCCAAGTTCCGCATGGTGGCCGATATAGAGAAGAGACACGAGGAGCGCTATCGTGCACTGCTCCACAACCTTGAGGCACAGGAGGTATTTGCCAGGAGTGAGGTGAAGGTGTGGGAGTGCCGCAACTGTGGTCATATCGTGGTAGGTACCAATGCTCCTGCCATCTGCCCCGTGTGTGCACATCCTCAGTCCTATTTCGAAATCCACATGGATAATTTCTAAGCGTTAAGCTTACTGCTATCAGTGCTGAGTGACTGTCAGATGATAGCATTGCCGAATGGAATCAGATAAGTTCATGACAAAAGGAAATCCCCAGTCCCTGGTGTAGGGCTGGGGATTTTCCTTTTAGTCCTTCGATGGGACTGTATGCATCTTCCGATTATGTCAGAGGCCGGTTCCGGCCTTTATTTTCTGATGATGGTCTGAGCACGGTCTGGTCCCACGCTCACGATGGTAATAGGTGTGGAGGTCTCCTTCTCTATGTATGCGATATAGTCGCGCAGTTGCTGCGGGAACTCCTCTTCACTTGTCATCTGTGTGAGATTGGTCTTCCATCCAGGCAGTGTTTCATACACAGCCTTCCATCCTTCGGTATCGTAGGGCATATCGGTGGTCTGTACGCCATCTTTCTCGTAAGCTGTGCATACGCTGATGGAATCAAAACCGTCCAGAACATCGCTCTTCATCATGATGAGTTGTGTGACTCCGTTGACCATGATGGCATATTTCAGAGCTACCAGGTCGAGCCATCCGCAACGTCTGTTACGTCCTGTCACTGCGCCATATTCGTGACCTATTTCTCGAATCAAGTCGCCAGTCTTGTCGAAAAGCTCCACGGGGAAAGGTCCTGCACCTACGCGTGTGCTGTAGGCCTTGAATATGCCATATACCTCTCCTATGCGATTGGGTGCGATACCCAGACCCGTACATACGCCTCCGCACACGGTGTTGCTGCTGCTTACGAATGGGTAGGTGCCATGGTCGATGTCGAGCATGGTGCCCTGTGCTCCTTCTGCCAGCACGTTTTTCCCTTCGCTTAATGCCTTGTTGAGTTCTATCTCTGTATCGGTCAGAGGGAACTGACGCATGTATTCCACTCCTTCCATCCACCGCTTTTCTTCTTCTGTAATGTCAAAGTCGGTGAAATGGAGGTCTTCCAGAATCTGCATGTGCCGCGCTTTCAGTGCTTCATATTTCTGGGGGAAGTCATTCAGGATATCTCCCACGCGCAGTCCTGTACGGCTTGCTTTCTCGCTATATGTGGGGCCGATGCCTTTTCCTGTGGTGCCCACTTTGTTCTTGCCTTTAGCTGCTTCATAGGCACGATCAAGCACACGGTGGGTGGGCAGGATGAGGTGAGCACGCTTGCTGATGTGAAGTCGGCTCTTGAGGTCATAGCCGGCAGATTCCAGTTCGTGGGCTTCTGCCGCAAACAAGTCGGGCGCTATCACGCAACCATTGCCAATGATATTCAGTTTGCCCTCGTCGAAGATTCCAGAAGGAATGCTTCTCAACACGAATTTCTTTCCTTCAAAGATGATAGTGTGTCCCGCATTAGGACCACCTGCAAAGCGTGCCACTATATCATAGCGTGGTGTGAAGACATCCACTACCTTTCCCTTGCCCTCATCTCCGAATACGATTCCCAGCAGGGCATCTACTTTTCCTTTAGTCATGGGTCTGCTTATTTGTCTGTTTTACTTTTCTTTTCTGTTCCATATAGCACTTGCGGCACAGTCCGTGGAGGTAGAGTACAGGCTGTTGTACTACAAAAGACTTGCTTCTGACAGCAGCCAAATATTTCTCCAGTTCTCGGCGTTCCAGTTTGGCCACCTTCCTGCAGTGGTCACACACCAGGTATGCCTTGGGTGCGGGTTTCATGTTGAGCTCGTAATGAGCTGCTCTTGCCAGAGTGTGCTTGATGAGCAACTGTGCCTCCACCAGTGTCTCCAGATTGTTGAACAGGGTGGTCCTGCTTACTTGCAGCCTTCCTTGCTGACGTATCTGTTCGTCCAGCTGGTCGATAGTGAATATTCCGGGTATTCGGCATGCCGCCCTCAGGATTTCGTTTCTTTCGGGTGTCTTGCGCATATTTCTGGCTGTCAGGAATTCTGTCAACCTTTGTGCGGCAGAGGCTATGATATCTTCTGCGTCGTGCATACCATTTACAAAGATATGGCTTTATTTTGGGTTGGAACTCTTTTCCTCCTGCTTTTTCCTGCCTTTCTCATATTCTTCTTTCCATGTGAGTGCTGCACTTATGGCCTTTTTCAGGCTTGGCGATGCATCTCCCATGAGTGCTTGGGCATGGTTTTCCAGTTCGGAGAGTGAGCGTGTTTCCACTTGAGCACCTTGCTGTAGGAGGCGTGCCACACACAGGAATCCGCATATCTGCTTCATAGTGTTTTCTGACGCTATCCATTCGAATGCGGTACTGCATGCAGCACGCATCCTGGGCATGAGATGTGTGGCCATTATCTGAGCCACCTCCACGGTGGAAATCTCGTCGCCCCAGATGTCTGCCAAGTCGTGTGTGAATTCTTCTGCAGGCATGAGCATGCATGCCAGCAGACGTGTTTCACGTATGTTCTCGTTCCAGAGTTTCTGAGCCAGTTGTCGGTCGGGTGTGTATTCCGATGCGATATCCTGCAGACGGGTAAGTTCCACTCCAAACACCAGTTTGTATGGGAATCCTGCTTCTCTCATGCGTGCAGAGAGGATGCCGTTCATGCTTGCTCTCAAGTCTTTCTTGATATTCAGAATCTCTTGTTCTGTGTTCATGTCAGTGTGTTGTATTGTTGACTATAGCGTAACATCTGTTCGTCGTAGGCTTCGTCGTAATCAATATGTACGTCAGTGATTTGTCCGGAGGAGTCATACACTGCGGTATATCGAGGGTTGATGAATCCTTTGTATGGGGCCAGATGCAGTCTGTGGTAGCGTTCCAGGATTTCTCTGTGCAGAGCATCATCTATTCTTACTCCATATTGCTCTACCAGCTGTTGAGCCGCCATCAGGTCTCCTTCGCTCTTTATGCGCTGTATCTCGGCCAGAAGTGTTCCAAAGGCGGAGCGTAGGGTGGCATAGTCCAGGATTTCCACGTAATGCTTGTTGTCTCTTTCCTTGAGCCGGACAGCATGGGGGTAGTGCTCCAGTGTCCATCTTGCTATCAGGGCTCTGTTGCGCATGTGTGCTTCCTCTATCTGATTCCCTGGCTGGATGCGTACCATTTGGGTAAGCAGTCCGTTCATCAGATAACTGTAATATTGGGCTTTGTATGCTTCTTCGTTTGGAGTCAGTCCCAATTCCACCAGTTTCTGATCAGCCAGATAATAGAGACCGAAGAGGTCGGCCCTTGCCTCTTCGATGGTGCTTCCGTAAGCTTTCAGTGCATCGGGGTCCACGCCTGGCAGCAGTTGTCCGCTCCCATGTCCCAAGCACTCGTGCAGGTCGGTGTGCAGGTCATCGCATATCGTTCCGTAAGTGTTTATCAGTTCCATGGTCTGAGGGTCATCCACAAACTCCTCGCGGAATCCGTTTCCTCGTGCTGCTTCGTCATAGGCATGTGTCAGATTGGCTATGGTCACGCTTTTGCTTCCATGTTCGGCTCTCACCCAGTTGCTGTTGGGCAGGTTGATGCCGATGGCACTGCTCGGATAGAGGTCACCACCCAGAATGGCTGCATTGATAACCTTGGCCGATACGCCTCGGCATTGTGCTTTCTTGAATCTGCGGTCCACAGGAGAGTGATCCTCAAACCATTGCGCATTCTGGCTCAGAGCCTGAGCACGTCTGGTGGCTTTGTGGTCTGTGTAGTTGACATATCCTTCCCAACTGGCTTTCAGTCCCAGTGGGTCTCCGTATACCTCAGTGAATCCATTGGTGAAGTCCACTTCGCCCTTTGTCTCCTCCACCCATAGGATGGTGTATGCATCGAAGGTGGCCAGACAGCCTGTTTCATAGAATTCTATCAGCTTGAGAATGACATTCTTTTGCTGTTCGTTTTCGGCATACGGGATGGCTTTTGAGAGCATCTCTACGATGCGCTTGATGGCTGTTCCATACATGCCGCCAGTTCTCCACACATTCTCATACAAGGTGCCGTCTGCGGCTTTTTCCAGTCGGCTGTTCATTCCATACATGACGGGGTGTTGCTGGTCGCCCGTGGCTTTCTTCATGGCATAGAAATGTTCAGCTTCCTCTTGTGTGATGTCTGGTGCATAATAATTGCATGCCGAGGTGAGCAGCAGGTCTTCTCCTGCAGCCTGGTTTACCCTCTTGGGCATAACGTTTGGGTCAAAGATGACGGGGAAAAGTTCTTGCTCCAATTCCTCCAGTGTCTCATATCCTGTCTTGTCCAGTTCTGCCATCAAGGCATTGTGAAGAAACTCCTTTGAGAATCCAGGGACGAACTTTTCGCATCCATAGTGATGGTGGATTCCATTGCTGAACCACACCCGTTTCATGTATGAAACAAAAGCGGCGAACTCCGCCGATGAGCGGTCGCCGCTATAGTGGATATACACGGTTTCAAGGATGCGACGTATACGCAGGTTGAAACGTCCGTTTTGGTCCCACAGGATATCTCTGCCCAGCAGGGCAGCCTGACTGAGATAGAAAATGAGTGTCTTCTGTCGGAGACTTAGTTCTTGGAATCCAGGAACTTGGTATCGGAGCATTTGGATGTCGGCAAATCGTTCGCCGGCATAAGCAAATTCTCCTGTATTCATTTTGCTTTCTCGGCTTGTGCTTTTGCCAGTTTTGACTTACGCTTTTCCAAGCGCTCTTTCTTCTGGTTCTCTATCTCGTTGATGGCTTTCATGCGAAAATCTCTGGGAGTGCATCCTGTGCGCTTGTAGAATGCGGCATAGAATGACTGGCGGTTAGAGAATCCCACCTGAGAGGCAATGTCTTCCATGGACATGCGCATGCAATGCTTGTCCTTGAGCATATACATGGCATCTTTGATTCGAAATTCGTTTACCATCTGTGAATAGTTGTCCTGGAAGCGCAGGTTGATGACAGCGCTGATATAGCGACTGTTGGTATCCAGTTCTTTTGCAAGCTTCTGGGCGGAATACTCAGGATCCTTGTATTTCTTCTCTACCACGAACTTAGCCATAATCTTCTGGTAGAGTTCCTCCACCAATTGTGGATTGACCAATGTCCTGTACAAAGGATTCTTTTGCTTTTTCTCTGTGAGGTTGTACTTGTTTGTTGACATAATTGTGGTGATATATGTAGTAAATTATTTCAAGCACAAAGTTACGAGAATTATTTTGTCATAAATACATATTTATGGATAAATATTGTTAACATTATCTAAATCTTTATGTATTTTTGCTCCAAGAGGTTATAGATGGATATTTTTTAGGGGTTAATGATAAACTTATTATTCATTTTTAATCAAATCTGCCAGGCGGATTCTCTGGCAGATTTGTTGTGCTGAATATGATTTTGGATGTATTCTCTTATTGCTGATGTTGTGAACTGTTTGTTTCCTGACTTTCCAGGAGCAGGTCGGTCTTGGCAATCTCAAGCATGATGTTTCGTCGTTGCTGTTCTTGCAATTCCTGTTGTGCGGCCAGAGAAGCCAGTATCTCTTCTTCGTTGTTGCTGGCTTTTCCTCCTTCGGCTTGCAGGTGTACGATACGGCTATTGAGGTTGTTGACTCTCTCTTGGCACAATGCTGTTTCCAGGTTGGATGAATAGATATGGCTTCTCAGCTCGTTCCAGTCCTTTTCTTCTGTCATCATTTTCTCCAGTTCGGAGAATTGTATGGGTGAGTTTTGTGCATTGTAGTTGTGTATCCAGATGTCAATCTCGGCCCTTACGTCCGCCATCATCTCGGCCTGTTTTTGTCCCAGTGCAGTTCTGTATTCGCTATTTCCCTTTGTCCTGTCGGTCAGGCTCTGCACTTGTTCGGCCTCTTGGGTAGCTTCCTTTTCTTCGGTGATTGCTTTCTGGAGCAGGTTAAATGATTCTCTGAATTGTGTTCTTGGATCGCTCTCGCCCGTCAGTCTTTCTATGCCGGTAGCGTTTTCTTCTATCTTCGTCTGGCATTCTTCTATTCTGTCTTGCAGTAGCTCAGCCCATTGGTTTATGATGGTCTGTTGGTTGTGCAGTTCTTCCAGGATAAGTTGTTCGGTCATCTGCTCCTGGTTTTCTCTTTCTATCTGCTTGTTGATATTCTCCCATGCTGCGGCCATCTGTTGGATTCGTCCTTTGAGTCCCTCATGGCTTTCTTTCCATTCACGCAGCCAGTCGGCAATGGTGATGGCCTTGTCGGTCTGTTCGTATAATCGGCTGTAGCGATTACGTTCTTTATCTATGTGAGTTTGTATCCTTTCCACTCTTCCTGCCATCACCTGGCATGCGGTGTTGACTTCTTCCAGTCTGGTACCGAGTTCGCTTTTTCGTTGTTCCACCTGTTGGAGTTTCTCGCTCAGGGCAGCTATCTGCGTATGGTGGAAGGTGAATGTGTCCAGTTCTTTCTGTGCCAGTTCATAATCACGTCCCACATTTTCTTGCAGTTGTCTTATCATGGCCTGCCGTGCTTCCTGGTTTGTGTATGCCGTGCAGTCGTAGAACGAACGGTCGAGTGTGGCATAGATGCTCCATTCCTTCACGTATTCGTTTTGGCTGATGCGCAGTTTTTCGAGTGCGTTTTCCAGAGCTTTTCGCTCTCCCTTGCTTTCAGCCAGATTCAGTCGGAGTGCTTCCAGTTGTTTGAGTTTGCCCTGCACTTCTGCTTCCAGGAGTTCGTAGTCCGTCTTGAATTCACTTATCAGTTTGCTTTGCTCCAGCATGGTGTCGCAGTGGTAAGGATGATGCTTTGCTCCACAAACAGAGCAAGCCGTTCCTTCGCGCAGTCCGGCTCTGAGCTGGACCACGTTTTGTCCTTTGCTTAGCAGATAGGTGTATTCTTTTTCGTGGCTTATGCGTTGTGCCTTGCCCGTTTCTGTTTCCAGTGCTTTTATGTTTGCCTGGGTGTGTTCTATGTGCAGGCGTAGTTCGTTGAGTCGGATTTCACTTTCTTCTATGGCGTTGTATCCTGTGGAGATGCGCTTCCAGAGAGATTCTGCACTGAGCAGCATCTGTCTTTTTCCTTTCAGGGTCATCGCTCTCCCCTGCATGTCATAGCTGTTCTGTCCTTTGGTGTTGTCGCGATGAATCTGCAGTTCTGCTTCCAGGGTCTCGCTTTGCGATACCAGTTCGCGGTACTGTGTGTAGAGTCTGGCCAGTGACATGTTTTCTTCTTGTTGTCTCCTGGACGTTTCTTGTTGCTGTGCAAGCAGTTCTTCTTGTCTTTCCTTGCTTTCGAGCAAGAGATCCAGCCGCAGCAGGATGGCTTCTGTGTGCATGAGCATGGGCTCGTGCATTTCCATGCTCTGCCTGCCGGCTCTATGCCTTTCCAGTTCCTGTCTTATCAGTCCCAGTTCGTTTTTATGGTTGGTGATTTCCTCTTCCAGAGCTTCCGCAGTCCGTCGGATTGTCTCCTTTGTCTTAAAGAGATACTGCAATTCGTCATCGGCAGCCTCTTTCATTCCTTCCATTTTGCATCCTTGGAAGGTGTTGTTATGTGTTGCGAAGAAATGGTCCTCGGCCTGCTTTCTCTGCTCCTGAGCCAGTTTTTTCTGTTTCACCAGTTCATCCTGTCTGTGTGCCAGTTTTTCGGTCTTTTGCTCCAGGTCGTTTTGTTCAGTCTTGTTCTCTTCGCTCATGTGCCTCAGGATGCTCAGTCGGATTACCTTCTTCAGAATGTTCTCCACCTGTTCGTGCTTCAGCAGCAGGGCGCGGTCGGCATCCAGAGCCGTCTGTTGTTTTTTCAGTGTAAACAACAAGTCCTTTTGCTGCTTCAGTTCCAGTTGCAGTTCCTTGTGGCGCCTGAACCATTCCTGTTGCTTCTGTAACCTCTTGAGACTCTCTTCCACATGCTTCAGTTTGGTCTCGGCCAGCCTTTTGCTTTCTCTCAGCCTCTGCAGCTGAGCGCTGTTCATCTTTCTTTGCTGTGGGATTTCGGCCGATGAGGCAGAGTCGTCTCTATATAGTGTGTTTGAGTCTGTGTCCTGTATCATAGATGTGTTGAGATATGACTGCAAAGGTAGACTTTTTTTTTGTTATCTTCTCATTTCCTCTTAACTTTGCAGGCGGATTTATGACAGGTCATGGAGATGGTATCTCCCCTCTCTGGTCCCCCGATGGATATGCATGTGGCAGTATCCTTACTCAGAGAGGCATCTGAGTGTGTGCCAGTGGGGCAGAAGAGGGTAGCGGCCTTTAGGCCCGAAATGGTGCAAATTTTCAGCAAGAATATTAATATTATAAATAAATAATTGTATGTCAGCAAATTGCAGTAAGCCTTCCATCCCTAAGGGGACACGTGATTTTTCTCCTGTGGAGATGGCCAAGCGTAACTATATCTTCGACACTATCCGGCAGGTATATGCACTCTATGGTTTCCAGCAGATAGAGACCCCAGCCATGGAGAACCTCTCCACGCTGATGGGGAAGTATGGAGAAGAGGGAGACAAACTCCTGTTCAAGATTCTCAATTCGGGAGACTTCCTGCATGGAATGACTCCCGATGAGGTGGCCAATACCAGCACCCAACGTTTGGCAGCACATTTCTGCGAGAAGGGCTTGCGCTATGACCTTACAGTTCCCTTCGCCAGATATGTGGTGCAACACCGCGAGGAGCTGGCTCTTCCCTTCAAGCGTTATCAGATTCAGCCGGTATGGAGAGCCGACCGCCCCCAGAAAGGCCGTTACCGTGAGTTCTATCAGTGTGATGCCGATGTGGTAGGCAGCGATTCTCTCATCAATGAAGTGGAACTCATGCAGATAGTGGATACCGTCTTCTCACGCTTTGGTATCCGTGTGTGCATCAAGATCAACAATAGGAAGATTCTCACGGGCATTGCCGAGATGATAGGTCAGGCCGACAAGATTGTGGATATCACGGTGGCCATCGACAAGCTGGATAAGATAGGACTCGAGGCTGTGAATGCTGAGCTGGCTGCCGATGGCATTCCTGCCGATGCCATTGAGAAGTTGCAACCCATTATCAACCTGAGCGGCACCAATGAGCAGAAGTTGCATACCATGCGCCAGGTGCTGGCAGAGAGTGAGGTGGGACTGCGTGGCGTGGACGAGTGTGAGTACATCCTCCGTCATCTTGTGGGATTGAAGAATGAGGTGGAACTGGATCTTACCTTGGCTCGTGGACTCAACTATTATACGGGAGCCATCTTCGAGGTGAAGGCTCTGGATGTGCAGATAGGGTCCATCACGGGAGGTGGACGTTATGACAACCTTACTGGGATATTCGGTATGCCCGGATTGAGTGGAGTGGGAATCTCCTTCGGTGCCGACCGCATTTTCGATGTTCTCAATCAGCTCGATCTCTATCCCAAGGAGACTGCCACCGCCACTCGATTGCTCTTCGTGAACTTTGGAGAAGCAGAGGCCGCTTACTCTCTGCCCATTCTGGCACAGGTGCGTGCTGCAGGCATTAGTGCCGAGATATTCCCTGATGCCGTCAAGATGAAGAAGCAGATGAGTTATGCCAACCAGAAGCAGATCCCCTATGTGGCTATTGTGGGTGAGACCGAAATGGCTCAGGGCAAGGTGATGCTCAAGAATATGCAGACGGGTGAACAGCAGTTGCTCGGTCCCGACGAACTGGTGGCAGCAGTCCGCCTTTGACACTTTCGCCCCAGGTCTGTGGTTTCTCCCTCTCCTCTTCGCACTTTTTCAGTATAAGGTACTGAGGAAGTGCGAAGACGTCTTTCTGGGGTGATCTCTCCTCCGATAGTTGTACATATATATAATGTACGCGCGCAAGTCCAGTATTGTTTCTGTGGAGATATCCAGAAAAAGGACTGACGATTTCGGTACCAGTTTTTGCCCATCTCAGACGCAGTGCACTGCATCCGCCCTTGCACTGCACTGCAACCGTCCTTGCACTGCACTGCATCCGCCCTTGCACTGCACTGCATCCGTCCTTGCAGTGTACTGCATCTTTTCCCGCATGTTTTTCCCTTGACTGAGCCAAAAACATGCTTGGCCTTCGTTTTCTTCTCTCGTTCTGCAGCGTCCCCTACAAAATATCCGCTGAGTCCGCTTTATCGGTGTGGGTTTCTATCTCCCAGGTTCTCCTCCCGATAGGTAGACGGTGATATCCCCTCGTGCTGACGGAAGACCTTATAAAAGTATGATGGAGTTTCGAATCCCAGTTCATAAGCAATTTCTTTTCCCGTCAAACAGGTGTTGAGCAGCAAATCCGGAATCAGCCCTAAGTTTTGTGTCTCCTAAGAAGTTCCGCGGACAGTAATAGTGTGGATACCAGTCCTTATCTTCTGCCGGCCCTTGTTGTTGTGCTGCTGGTGTTGCTTTGTGTGGTACGGGTACTTGATGAATTGCTGTTGCGGGTGGATGTGGAGGTCGACTCTGTGCGAGTGCCACGTCCAGTGCGTGTAGATGTCTGGGTCTGTGTGGTAGGTGTGGTAGACCCTCTTCGTCCCGAGGTAACAGTTCCGCTGCTGCTGCTGTTACGGTTGTTGATCTGTGGTGAGTTCTTGTTGCCACTTACGTCTCGGTAGCGCTCATCCTGTGTCCGGTTGGGCTGGTTGGAATTGCTGTAATTGTTGTACCGAATGCCTTCATTGCGGTCTCTCATGTTTACTCCGAAGTCGTTCTTCAGGTTCAGACTGAAGTTCTGGCTCCCGCTGATGCGCATCTGATTGGTGTATCGGTCCTGATTCTTGTACCTGCCCGTGTAATACCCCTTGCTGTAATTCTTGCGTCCGTGCTCGCCACGATAAGTGTTGTAGTGGCTGGGAGCGTCATAGTAGAAGAACTTGTGGTTGGTGTACGTCACGTAGATACGCAGATTCCATTTCTTGCCCGTGCTGAAGATGGGACGGTAGAAGTAATCGGCCTGCATGAACTTGCGGTACTGATAATAGGTGAGCACATAACTGGCATCCTCGTTGCGGCGGTCCAGCAGTGTGTAATAATAGTAGATGGCATCCCGATATCCGCGCATCACATCGTCCATCACCTGGTTGGCCTCGTACAGGAAATCGTAATTGATTTCGTAGAAATCATCATACTGGCGTGGGGTGAGATCCAGCTCGTACGCCATGCGGTCGGTCAGGAAACGTGCACTTGTGCGTATCTTGGACTTGCTCATGGCGGCTGCACCCAGAGTGGTGCAGAGGATTGTCAATGTAAGGATCAAGCGTTTCATAACTGTATTCTTTAATGGTTTGTTACTTGCAGATATGTGTTCCGAAGACCTTTTCTGCTTTGTCTGTGATGCAAAATTAGTGTTTCGCCTCGTACCTGGCAAATGTGATTTCCTCATTCTTTCGGGGGAAAAACATTTTTCTGTGTAGGAAAACCCCGCCAGACATATACCAGGGGACATATATATATATATATAATATGTACGCGTGCGTGCGCTATATATATAAGATGTAAAGCCAAAGGGCAGCCATGTGCTGGTGGAGACGGATTTGTGGGAAAGAAAAAAGAAAAAAGTAGTTGTAGATGCTTGTTGTTCAGCGAAAAAGTAATACCTTTGCACGCCGATTATTATCTGGAAGGCATGTGTTGTGCCTTCGCGGCTCGTGTGGATAGCCTCTCCTTTGGCCGGGAAGACGGTCCGTGAATCGGGTCGAGAGAGAAAAGTAACAAACAGAATCAAGAGTAAAACCAAAATTAAGTAATGAATACTTTAAGTTACAAGACCATCTCTATCAACAAGGCGGCAGTCAAGAAGGAGTGGGTAGTGGTAGACGCTACCGATCAGGTTCTTGGCCGTCTGTGCACAAAGGTGGCTAAGCTGCTGAGAGGTAAGTACAAGCCCGAGTTCACTCCCAATGTGGACTGCGGTGACAATGTGATTATTGTCAATGCCGACAAGATTCGTATCACAGGTAACAAGATGACCGACCGTGTGTATCTTTCTTATACCGGTTATCCCGGTGGTCAGCGCAAGGCTACTCCTGCCAGCATTCTGGCTAAGCCCAATGGTGCTGACAAACTGATTCACAAGGTGGTGAAGGGCATGCTGCCCAAGAACAAGCTTGCTGATCAGCTGCTGGGTAATCTCTATGTTTATGGCGGTGCAGAGCACAAGCATGAGGCTCAGAGCCCCAAGGCCATTGATATTAACCTCTACAAGTAAGATTAAGAGATGGAAAACAAGTATATAGCAAATGCAGTGGGCCGTCGCAAGAGTGCGGTGGCACGTGTGTACGTGGCTGAGGGTACAGGCAAGATTACCATCAACAAGCGTACTTTGGAGCAGTATTTCCCCAGCACCATCCTGCAGTTCGTGGTTAAGCAGCCTCTGAACCTGCTTGAGGTAGCTGAAAAGTATGATATCAAGGTGAACCTCTTTGGCGGTGGTTTCACTGGCCAGTCTCAGGCTTTGCGTCTGGCTATTGCCCGTGCATTGGTGAAGATTAATGCCGAGGATAAGAAGGCTCTGCGTGCAGAAGGCTTCATGACTCGTGATAGCCGTGCTGTAGAACGTAAGAAGCCCGGACGTCCCAAGGCACGTCGTCGCTTCCAGTTCAGCAAGCGTTGATATTACTCTGGCAGGAGAGTGCCTTGGTGCATGTTGCCTGAAGCAATATGATACGTGGCACTCATGTTTAGCATCTAAATCTGCTTGACTCCCGGAGGGCGTGAGGCTCATCTCTGAACAGCCTAACATGCGCTCACCTATCACCCTCGGCGAGGAGATGATTCCAGGACTACTTGCAGATTGGTTCCCAACCAGACCATCAGGTCTTTCTGTACAGATGCATCTCATGATGGCCGACAGGACAGAGAGACTCGGACACAGTCCGGAGAATTAAAAAAGAAAGTAAACAAACAATTCAAAACAAAACAAAAAATGTCAAGAACAAATTTTGAGACACTGCTGGAGGCTGGCTGTCACTTTGGTCACCTCAAGAGAAAGTGGAATCCCGCCATGGCTCCCTACATCTTCATGGAGCGCAATGGCATTCATATCATCGACCTTCACAAGACCGTAGTAAAGATTGACGATGCCGCAGAGGCATTGAAGCAGGTAGCCAAGAGTGGCAAGAAGATTCTGTTTGTGGCTACCAAGAAGCAGGCAAAGCAGACTGTGGCTGATAAGGCAACTTCTGTAAACATGCCCTACGTGATAGAGCGCTGGCCCGGTGGTATGCTGACCAACTTCCCCACCATCCGCAAGGCTGTGAAGAAGATGGCCAACATCGACAAGCTGACTTCCGACGGCACTTTCAGCAATCTCAGCAAGCGTGAGATTCTGCAAATCAGCCGCCAGCGTGCAAAGCTGGAGAAGAACCTGGGTTCAATAGCTGACCTCAACCGTCTGCCTGCAGCCCTCTTCGTGGTTGACGTAATGAAGGAGCAGATTGCTGTTCGCGAAGCTAACCGTCTGGGCATCCCCGTGTTCGGTATTGTGGACACCAACTCTAATCCCGACAATATCGATTTCGTTATTCCTGCCAATGATGATGCAAGCAAGAGCGTCGAGGTGATTCTCGAAGCATGCTGTGCTGCCATCGCAGAGGGCCTGGAGGAGAGAAAGGTGGAGAAGGCCGATTCTGAGGCTGCCGCTCAGCAGGACGATCAGCCCGTGAAGAAGTCTCGTCGCAGTGGTAAGGCTCGCGAAGAAGAAGTGGCTGAGGCTGCCGAGGAAGTAGAGACCACTGAGGAAGAGCAGGCTTAAGCGTTGCCCAACATTTGTCAATAACAAATACAAGAGAAGAACTATGAATGTTACAATGACCGATATCAAGAAGCTTCGCGAAATGACCGGAGCTGGTCTTTCTGATTGCAAGAAGGCATTGGCAGAGTCCGAGGATATGGACGGCGCTGTGGCTTATCTGCGCAAGAAAGGTCAGGCTGTGGCAGCAAAGCGTAGCGACCGTGAGGCAGCCGAGGGTTGTGTACTCGTAAAGGCTGTGGACGGTTTTGGTGCTATTATCGCTCTCAAGTGTGAGACCGACTTCGTGGCTAACAATGCTGATTTCGTGGCTCTGACTCAGGAGATTCTGGACGCAGCTGTTGCCAACAAGTGCAAGACACTGGATGAGGTGAAGGCTCTTCCCATGGGCGACGGTACAGTGGCTGATGCTGTTACTGCACGTAGCGGTATCACCGGCGAGAAGATGGAACTGGATGGTTACTCCTACATTGAGAGTGACAACATCTGCACATATAACCACATGAACCGCAATGGTCTTTGCGCAATGGTGGCCCTGAGTGCTCCCGTAGCCGATGAGACTGTAGGTAAGAATGTGGCCATGCAGATTGCCAGTGCCTCTCCTGTAGCCATCGATGAAAGTGGTGTTCCTCAGGAGGTGAAGGACAACGAGATTGCTGTAGCCATCGAGAAGACCAAGGCTGAGCAAGTGCAGAAGGCTGTGGAGGCTGCCCTGAAGAAGGCTGGCATCAACCCCGCACTGGTCAACAGCGAGGAGCACATGGAGAGCAATATCGCCAAGGGATGGATTACTGCCGAAGAGGTGGAGCGTGCCAAGGGCATCATCGCTCAGGCTTCTGCCGAGAAGGCTGCCAATCTGCCTGAGGCAATGATTCAGAACATTGCCAAGGGACGTCTCAACAAGTTCCTCAAGGAAAACTGTCTGCTCAGTCAGGAATACATCTGGGACAAGAACTTCACCGTGGCTTCTTACCTGGATTCTGTACAGAAGGGCTTGACCGTTACCAACTTCAAGCGCTTCACATTGCGTGCTGAGTAATACAGTCCATTCATTGGATAATTGATAAAAAGTGGAATTCCCGTGTGGGGATTCCACTTTTCTTTTTACCTTTGTTCTGAACTTATACGTGGAAATCTGCGCTTAGGCAGGGATACAGAATGCTTCTTCACGTGTCCAGCTATTGCCTGTTTCACGATGCCAACTCTACGGGAAATGAAGATATTCGGAATAGGAATGAACTATGCGGAGCACAATAAAGAGCTCTGTCATACGTTATTATATAAAGACCCAGTCATTTTCACAAAGGCGGACTCTGCTCTGCTGACGGGTGGGAAGCCCTTTTTCATCCCCGATTATACCAAGCAGTGTGAATATGAAACGGAACTGGTGGTTCGCATCAACCATTTGGGAAGAAGTATTCCCGAACGATTCGCACACAGGTACTATGATGAGATCTCGGTAGGAATAGATTTCACTGCACGTGACTTGCAGAAGCAGCTGCGCCAGAATGGTTTGCCTTGGGATATATGTAAGGGCTTTGACGGCAGTGCGGCAGTGGGCCAATGGGTGCCATTGACACAGGTGGGAGAGGTGCAGGACTTGCATTTCCATCTCGATATCAATGGGCATACCGTCCAGAGCGGTTATACTGGAGATATGTTGCACAGTGTGGACAGTATCATCAGTTACATAAGCCGTTTCTTTACCCTCAAGACGGGCGATATTATCTTCACGGGCACACCGGCAGGCGTGGGCCCGGTACAGATAGATGATCATCTGCAAGCCTACCTTGGTGAGCGCATTGTACTTGACTTTCATGCTCGGTGAGCAGATGGGCTTGGGTGATTCATCTCAGAGGGTGAACGTCTAACAGGGATGAGAAGCATTACTCTTGTCTGTCTCCTCAGCGAAGAGATGATGAGAGTGGGTGTGAACTTAAGATTAGAAGGATAATGAACAGACACTTATATAATAAGATGTGTATGATGCTTCTGCTGCTGATGGCAGGAGCAGATTGGGCTTTTGCTTCTTCTGCTCAGGAGTGGCCCAGGGACATCAGTGCCGACTTTACCCGTCTTGATTGGAATGAGTTGCGCATTGATTCCACATTGCCCCGATACACAGAAGTGATTCCTTTGGAGTCGGACTACCGGCGCTTCGATTATAAAGTGACATTGGATTATCCTGAATACCAACCGCTCACTCATGCAGAATCGCTTGTGGCAGAACAGTTCGATTCCCTGGTAAGTGAGGATATTCAGGTGAACACCTTCGTGGGAGTGGAGAGAAGGGTAGGCATGCTGGATGTGTCGTTTGTCCCTGTTATCCGCAGGGAGGGCAAGTATCTGAAACTTATCTCTGCACGTATAACTATCACTCCTGTGCCGAAGAGCGTGCGCAGGACAGCATCGTCAGTGGCAGTGACAAACGGGCGCTATGCCGAACATTCTGTGCTCAGCAGTGGCAGGTGGGTCAAGATATATGTGACTGCAGACGGTGTATATGCCCTTACCAGATCCAGGCTGCGTCGTATGGGATTCAACAATCCCGACCAGGTACGTCTTTTCGGATACGGAGGATATCGTCAGAATGAAGTCATCCAGGCTGATACTGATTATGACGACTTACAGGAGATTCCCCTCTTCAAGCAGAACGATGATACTTGGCTGTTCTGGGCCAATGGATTGCTCTATTGGGATGGGAATACACGTGTGTTCAATCCTTATGCCACCAAGTCATGCTATTTCCTGACGGAGGGAGGCGAACCTGCCACTCTGGAAACCATGGCAGAGGTTCCTGCATCTTCATCAAAGGCCCAGATCAGTACGTTCGTTGACCACATCCTTTATGAGAAGGATGAGTATGCGTGGTTCTCAGGAGGCAGAAACCTGTATGACGGTACCAGTTATGCAAGCAACAATACCCACAGTTATGCTCTGACCACAACCGATTCGGACGGTGATGAGAGTCTCACGGTGGCCTTCTCTTCCGGTGATAAGAAATCAACCGCTGTCCTGACCAATGTGAACGGACAGGATGTGGGGACTCTTTCGCTGGGAGCCACTTCGAAATATGTATATGGCACCACATCGTCGGCTACCTATAGCGTGGGTGCTCATGCCCAGGGAAACAAATGGACCATACGTCTTACCAGTACGGCAGGCAACGAAGCACGTCTCGACTATCTGGCCCTTCATTACCGTAGGCGTATCAATGTTCCCTCCCAAGTGGGGTATGTGGCCTTCTCTGCTCCTTCTTACAGCAAGCCTTCCACCTTTGTCATCGGTGGTAATCCTGCTTCTCTGCGTCTGCTTCGTGTGGATGCTCCCCGTTGTCCATCGGTTCTGGTCAGTACACAACCCCTGGATGGCCAGTCGGTTTCTGCTGTGGTGGAAGACCCTTCAGCCCGATATGTAGCCTTTGACGTCACACACTCCTTCCCCGAACCGACATATGTGGGTGAGATAGAGAATCAGGACTTGCATGCCACCGACAGTTTGGACATGGTCATCATCATCCCTGCCAACGGCAAACTGCAGGCAGAGGCACAGAGGCTGGCTGATGCTCATGCCCAATATGACGGGTTGCGCGTGGGAGTCTTCCGTGCCGACCAGATATATAACGAGTTCTCCAGCGGGACACCCGATGCCACGGCCTATAGGCGCTTCATGAAGATGCTCTATGACCGTGCGCAATCCGATGCCGATGCTCCACGTTACCTGCTTCTCATGGGAGATTGCGCCTGGGATAACCGTATGATATCCTCGGCCTGGAAATCCTATTCGCCCGACGACTATCTGCTCTGCTATGAGAGTGAGAATAGCGGCAGTGACATATCCTGTTATGTGATGGAGGATTACTTCGGACTGCTCGATGACGGAGAAGGTGCCAAGCCGCTCCGTGAGAAGGCAGATTTGGGCATAGGCCGATTCCCCGTCACCACCCAGGCCGAAGCAAAGGTTATGGTGGACAAGTGTATCACGTTCATGAGCCGATCCAATGCCGGTGCGTGGAAGAATCTGGTGTATGTGTTGGGTGACGACGGAGATGAAAACACTCATATGGATGGTGCCGACCAGGTGGCCGAACAGATACGCCAGACCAATCCCGGATCTGAGGTACATAAGGTGCATTGGGATGCCTATCAGCGCGTGAGCACCATCAAGGGCAATACATATCCCGAGGTGAACAGTCTGATACGTCGTCAGATGACCGACGGAGCCCTTGTCATGAATTACACCGGACATGGAGCCACCTACACGCTCAGTCATGAGTTTGTACTTCAGACCGAGGATTTCAGTTCTTCCCGCAGTCAGAACTTACCCTTGTGGGTGACAGCTGCCTGTGATGTAATGCCCTTTGACGGACAGATAACCAACATAGGAGAGACGGCAGTACTCAATCCCCAGGGCGGTGCCTTGGCATTCTATGGTACCACTCGCACCGTTTTCGCTTCGCAGAATCTGCTCATGAACAAGTATTTCATGAAGCATCTGTTTGCCAATGATGCCCAAGGCAATCCTGTGCGTGTGGGTGATGCCATCAGATTGGCAAAAGCCAATATCGTATCGGGAGAGAATGACAACGGCTTGTATCTGGAAAACAAGGTTCACTATGCTCTCTTGGGTAATCCTGCCCTGGCCATTACTCTGCCTGCAAACCGAGTGGTGCTCGACAGCATAGGCGGTCAGGACCTCTCAGCAGGTGCCGACATCAATCTGCGTGCAGGCCAGCGTGTCAGGTTGGCAGGTCATGTGCAAGATTTCCAAAACCATCCCATCACTGATTTCCAGGGCATACTCAGCTCACGCCTCTTTGACAGCGAAGTGACTGTTACCTGCCACAACAATGCAGACGCCAGCAAAGCATTTACTTACCAGGACCGCACCTCGGTGCTGTATGAGTCACTGGATAGTGTGTCACAGGGCCGCTTCTCCTTCGAATTTGTTGTACCCGTGGATATCAGTTACAGCAATGCCTCTGGCCGTCTGGTATTCTATGCATGGGAAGACAATGCCGGGAGGGAAGCCAACGGATATTCAGAGCAGTTTACCTTGGGAGGCGTAGATGACGGACTGGATGCCGACACCCTGGGACCTCAGGTGATGGCTTGGCTCAATACGGAGGATTTCCAGGATGGAGATGTGGTAAACGCCACTCCCTGCTTCATGGCTCAGATAGAAGACCAGAGCGGTGTGAATGTGAGTGGAGCAGGAGTAGGACACAACCTCTCGCTTGTGGTAGACGGGCGTGCCGACTATACCTATGACCTGAATGATTATTATGTGAGGGAGTTCGGCGATTTCACACGTGGCTCAGTGGCCTTCACAATTCCTGCTCTCGACGATGGCCCACATAGTGCGACCTTCCACGCATGGGATATCCTGAACAATATGAGTACCACCACCCTTGCCTTCCAGGTCAACTCTTCGTTCCGACCAGAGATGCTCAGTCTGTCGGCCAGTCAGAATCCCGCAGTCAGCAGTACCAATTTCCTGGTCTCCTATAACCTGCCGGGGAGCGAATGCACCTTTGTGCTGGACGTCTATGACTTCTCGGGCCACCTCATGTGGAGTACCACCCAGACAGGAAGCAGTCCCAATGGCCTCTATTCCATACCATGGAATCTGGTGAGCGGAAGTGGTGGGCGCCTCTCCACGGGTGTATATTTCTACCGGTGCAGATTACAGAGCGGAGGCAGCAGTTATGTATCCAAGACGCAAAAAATCATCGTCATAAACAATAAATAACTCCTTCGGTAAGTTTATATAATTGTATGAAGGTGAAAATTCCATATAGATTATGTGTGCTGGGGATATGTGCCACGTTGGCTCTTCCAGCCTTCTCCGATAGTGAGGGCAGTTACAAGAACAATATGTTCAATCCAGTCCGCACCAGTGTCACATCGCTCTCCATTGCACCCGATGCTCGTGCAGGAGCCATGGGAGACGTGGGTAGTGCCACCGAGGCAGATGTCAACTCTCAGTATTGGAACCCTGCCAAGTATCCTTTTAATATTGCTCGTGCAGGAGTGGGAATCAGTTACACTCCCTGGCTTCGCAAATTGGTAAACGATATCAACCTGGCCAATGTGGCAGGCTTCTATCGAATAGGAGACTATTCGGCGGTGAGCGCTTCACTCCGATTCTTCAGCCTGGGCGAAGTGTTCTTGAGCGATATGGAAGACATGACCATCAATCCCTATGAGTTTGCCATTGATGCAGGATACAGCCGAATGCTCAGCGAGCGCTTCTCCATGGCTGTCAACATGCGCTTTATCTTCTCCGATATCCGATATGACTATACGGCAGAGAGCAGCGCAGGCAAGGCATTTGCTGCTGATATAGCCATGTATCGCTTAGGCTATTTTATGATGGGCAGCCGCGAATGCAGTTTCGCCTGGGGATTGAATATCAACAATATCGGCAGTAAGATTTCCTATGGCGGAGATGACAATGCAGAGTTTATCCCCACCAATCTGCGTTTGGGACTGAACATGACTGTCCCCTTCAACGAGTATAACAAGTTCAGCGTGGCTGTGGATGCCAACAAACTGCTCGTACCCACATATCCCAAGCAGGATACCGAGAACGGAGAGACGGACAATGATTACACTGACCGTGTGCAGAAGGACTATTATGACGTGTCGCCCATAGCGGGTATCTTCAAGAGTTTCTATGACGCCCCCAATGGATTCAAGGAGGAGATGCAGGAGATACAATGGAGCGTGGGATGCGAATATACCTACAATGACCGCTTCATGTTGCGTGGCGGATATCATCACGAGGCTGCCAACAAGGGTAATCGTAAGTACTTCACCGTGGGTGCTGGCTTCCACATGAGCGTCTTCACTGTGGATGCTTCTTATGTGTTCAGTACCAGTCAGACCAACCCTCTTGACCAGACCATGCGATTCTCTCTGGGCTTTGACCTCGACGGAATGAGAGACCTCTTCGGAAAGCGCAGACGTTAATGTCTCCTTTCTCAGATTCATCACCCCTCTCTTGTCCTGTATGCCTTCCCTTCCCTGATTCCCACCTTCGTGCTTCTGCTTCGCTCCATGCGCCGCAAGGCACTCCGCCAGATGTCTCATCAGAGCTAATTCTCTATGAGTCTGATACCTGAATATCACCTCATTATAGGCAAAAGAGGTTCGTCAGAGGTCTATTTTCTTGCACAAAGTATACCCTTCTGTGCAAAAATGGCCAACTTTTTATCTCAAATAGTTGCATGGTTGGGTAATTTGTAGTTACTTTGCAAGCCGAAACGAGAGAGATAGTAAAATTATTCATTTATCTAAATCGATACATTCATGTCTGAAATTGAAGCTAAAGTAAAAGAGATTATTGTGGACAAGTTGGGCGTTGACGCTGCTGATGTAACTCCCGAAGCATCTTTCACCAACGACCTCGGTGCAGATTCACTGGACACCGTAGAGTTGATTATGGAGTTTGAGAAGGCATTCGACATCAACATTCCTGACGACAAGGCCGAGAAGATTTCTACTGTTGCTGACGCAATCGCTTACATCGAGGAGAATCAGGGTAAGTAATTCCCTCTTTTCCTTTATGATCATTTAATTCCTGTAATATGGAGTTGAAGAGAGTAGTAGTGACAGGTATTGGCGCCGTTAGCCCCTTGGGTAATTCTGCTGCGGAGACATGGCAGAAGTTGCTCGATGGTGTTAGTGGCGCAGCACCTATCACACATTTCGACGCCACAGAATTCAAGACTCAGTTTGCATGCGAACTGAAGGGTTTCAAGGCCGAGGACTTTATCGACCGCAAGGAAGCCCGTAAGATGGATCCTTATTGCCATTATGCACTGGCTGCTGCCAGCATGGCCATGGACGATAGCGCCATTGATCTGGAATCCATCGACAAGAATCGTGTGGGTGTGGTGTTTGGTGTAGGAATCGGTGGAATGAAGACCTTTGAGGACGAGATTACCAACTATGCTCTGCATAAGGATACTCTTGGTCCCAAGTTCAATCCTTTCTTCGTGCCTAAGATGATTGCCGACATCTGTGCCGGACAGATCAGTATTAAGTACGGATTCCATGGCCCCAACTACATCACTTCCAGCGCATGTGCCTCATCTACCAATGCATTGGCCGACGCATTCAACCTCATCCGTCTGGGTAAGGCAAATGTGATTGTCAGCGGAGGTTCCGAGGCTGCCATCATCCCCTGTGGAGTGGGTGGCTTCAATGCCATGCATGCGCTGAGCACACGCAATGATGATCCCGAGCACGCCAGTCGCCCATTCAGCGCCAGCCGTGACGGATTCATCATGGGTGAGGGTGCTGCCTGCCTCATACTGGAGGAGCTGGAGCATGCCAAAGCCCGTGGCGCTAAGATTTATGCAGAGATGGCAGGCGCTGGCATGAGTGCCGACGCCCATCACATTACTGCATCCCATCCCGAGGGATTGGGTGCAAAGCTTGTGATGCTGAATGCTTTAGAAGATGCAGAGTTGAAGCCCGAGGATATTGACTACATCAATGTTCATGGAACATCCACTCCCGTGGGTGATATCTCTGAGGTGAAGGCCATACAGGCTGTGTTCGGAGAACATGCCTATGAGCTGAACATCAGCAGTACCAAGTCCATGACGGGACATCTGCTTGGCGCAGCCGGAGCTCTTGAGGCTATGGTGAGCGTGCTTGCAGTACAGAATGATGTGGTGCCTCCCACCATCAATCATGAGGAGGGAGACGAAGATCCCGAAATCGACTATAAGTTGAATTTTACCTTCAACAAGGCTCAGCAGCGTACCGTACGTGCAGCTCTGAGCAATACGTTTGGCTTCGGTGGCCACAACGCTTGTGTCATCTTCAAGAAATACGCCGAGTAACATACTTGCGTAGTGCACATAAGAAACCTAATCGATGCGATAAGGCTTCCCTTCCGAAAAGAAAGGGAGCTTTATCGCTCTTTTTATTCCATACTGGGTTTTTACCCAAGGGATATATCTTATTACCGTCAGGCTCTCATGCACAAATCCGTGGGCATGAATGTCTCTGGCGAGAAACCGCTCAACAACGAACGGCTGGAGTTTCTGGGTGATGCTGTCCTGGATGCCGTTGTGGGAGAGATAGTCTTCCATCACTTCCCTGGGAAGAAGGAAGGATTCCTCACCACAGCCCGCAGTAAGGTGGTAAAGCGAGAGACACTCGGACAATTGGCTGTGCAGTTGGGACTGGACAAGCTGGTCCGGTATCAAGGCAGTTCACAGTTACACAACAGCTATGTGGCAGGCAATGCTTTCGAGGCATTGGTGGGAGCCATCTATCTCGACAGAGGTTATGATGCTTGCCTACAGTTCGTCAAGAAGCGCATCCTGGAGCATCTGATAGACCTTGACAAACTGGCTTACCAGGAGGTGAACTTCAAGAGTAAACTCCTGGAGTGGACACAAAAGCATAAGCTCACCCTGGAGTATGACCTCCTCTCCGAGGCTCGTGACTCATCCGGTTCGCCTGTATTCCGCACGCGCGTGCTTATCAATGGTATAGAATGCGGCAGGGGGACAGGCTTCTCCAAGAAGGAAAGTCATCAGGTGGCCAGCAGGAGTTCGCTGAATCATATCAAGAAAGACAAGAAACTGCATGCAACATTGTTGCAGAAGAACAGAAAGGAAACCAGCAAATGAGCCTTACAGCATTAGTTCGACCTTTTTTCTATCGGCGTCAGAAGCAGCTTGATTTGTATTCCACACAAGCCCGTCAGTTGCAGATGCATGTTCTGAAGCGTCTTCTTTCCAAAGCTTCTGATACGGAGTGGGGGCACCTGCATGGTTACTCCAGCCGCATGTCATATGATGAGTTTGCTGCACATACACCTGTCAGTTCTTACGAAGAGCTGAAAGGATATATCGACAGAATGCGACATGGCGAGAAGGATATCCTATGGCCCGGACGCGTGAAGTTCTATGCCAAGTCCAGTGGAACCACAAGTGACAAGAGCAAGTTCATACCTGTAAGCACAGACGGACTTCATGACACCCACTATGCAGGTGGCCGTGATGCCGTGGTATGGTATCTCTCACGTCATCCCGAGAGTCGTCTCTTCGATGGTAAAGCCCTTATCCTGGGTGGCAGTCATGCTCCCAATTACAATCTGCCTCATAGCCTGGTGGGGGACTTGAGTGCTATACTGATAGAGAATATCAATCCTCTGGTCAATCTGGTCAGGACTCCCTGCAAGCAGACAGCCCTTCTGGCTGATTTCGAAGAGAAACGCAAGCGCATTGCACAAGAGGCCTTGCATGCCAATGTGACCAATCTGAGCGGTGTGCCCTCATGGATGCTTTCCGTCTTGTTGCAGGTTCTGGAGGAGGCAGGAGTAGACCGTCTGGAACAGGTATGGCCCAATCTGGAAGTCTTCTTCCACGGCGGAGTGGCCTTTACTCCCTATCGTGAGCAATACAGGAAGTTGATAGCCAAGCCAGGCATGAACTATATGGAGACGTACAATGCCTCGGAAGGTTTCTTCGGCCTTCAGGACGATCCCTCCGATGAGAGCATGAGCCTGATGCTTGACTATGGTGTCTTCTATGAGTTCATCCCCATGGATCAGTTGGACAGTCCCCATCCCGAGGTGCTCCCCATATGGGATGTGGAGACAGGCCGAAACTATGCCATGGTCATTACCACCAGCAGTGGTCTCTGGCGATATCTGATAGGCGACACCGTGCGCTTCACTTCGCTCAATCCATACAAGTTTGTGATCACCGGGCGTACCAAGTTCTTTATCAATGCCTTTGGCGAGGAACTGATTGTGGACAATGCCGAGAAGGGACTTGCTGAGGCTTGTGCCGCCACGGGTGCTCAGGTGCTGGAGTATACGGCAGCCCCTGTGTTTATGGACGAGCAGGGCAAGTGCCGTCATCAGTGGCTTGTGGAGTTCAGTAAGGAACCTGCCGACCTGGATGCGTTTGCACGTCTGCTCGATGAGGCTCTTCAGCGCATCAACTCCGACTATGAAGCCAAGCGTTACAAGGATATCACCTTGCAACCCCTGCAGATGCTCAAGGCACGTCCAGGAGTGTTTCATGACTGGCTCAAGTCAAAGGGAAAACTGGGTGGGCAGCATAAGGTGCCCCGCCTGAGCAATAAGCGGGATACTATCGAGGAAATTCTCACGATGAACAAAGATTGATGGGTAAGAAGCATTTTCTTCTGGGCTTGCTCGTGCTGTTCCTGACAGGAGCATGTGCCAGCATAGGCAGTCCCGATGGAGGACGATTCGACGAGACTCCACCGCGTGTCCTGAGCAGTATGCCCAAGGATGGAGCTGTCAATGTCTCTGCCAAGAAGGTGCAGATACTCTTTGATGAATACGTGAAGTTGGAGAAGGCCAATGAGAAAGTGATAGTGTCACCTCCTCAGATAGAGACTCCCAACGTGAGAGCCGAGGGCAAGCGCGTCAAGGTGGACCTTTATGACACTCTGAGGCCCAACACCACTTATACGATAGATTTCAGTGATGCCATCGAGGACAACAACGAAGGCAATCCCATGGGACAGTACACCTACTCCTTCAGCACAGGATCTGTCATAGACACCATGGAGGTATCGGGATATGTGCTTGCTGCCGATAATCTGGAACCCATCAAGGGAATCATGGTGGGACTCTATCCTGCCGACAGCACCTGGGCCGATACGCTCTTCCGCACACGTCCTTTCCTGCGTGTATCACGTACCAATGGAGAGGGAAAGTTCACCATCAAGGGTGTGAAGGATGGCCAGTACAGAGTGATGGCCCTTGAGGACAAGGATGGAGACTACCTCTTCAGTCAGAAGAATGAGCGCGTGGCCTTCGACACGGTGATATATTCTACGGGCAAATATCCGGATGTGCGTATGGATACGGTGTGGAGAGACAGCGTGTGGTATGATTCCATACGCGTGGTGCCTTACACACATTACACTCCCGATGATGTGGTCTTGCTTGCATTCCTCGAAGATGGGCAGGAACGTCATTTGCTCAAGAGCGTCTATGCCGACCCCTTCAGTTTTACCTTCTACTTCACAGCCCCATCGGACAGCACACCAGTCATCAAGGGACTCAACTTCGATGAATCTTCCCTGGTGACGGATGCTTCCGTTCATAATGATACTGTCACCTATTGGGTGAAAGATACTGCCCTCCTGGCCAGACAGGATACACTCTCTTTCATCCTTACTTATCAGGAGACAGATACGCTGGGACAGCTGGTGGAACGCATGGACACACTTGACCTCTCGCCCAAGACCACCTATGCCAAGATTCAGGCAGAGCGTAACAAGACGATAGAGGCATGGGAGAAAGACCGTGAGCGCAGGGAGAAGAAAGCCAAGAAACCGCTTCCTCATGAAGAGAATCCCTACAGGCGTGTATGGCTTGAAGGAGGTTTCAAACCCTCTGGCGGATTGGACCCCAATCAGAATATGCGTTATCTTGCCAAGGAACCTGTGCTGAGCGTGGATAGCACGAAGTTGCATTTCTATCTGCAGAAGGATACCAACTGGTTGCCTGCTCCCTATCTGTTCCTCCCCGATGAGAACTCAAGCAAGACTTACACCCTGTATGCCGAGTGGGAACCCGGATGTAAGTATCGCTTTGTGATGGATACCGCTGCTGTGGTGAGTGTGCTCGGTCATGAGTCCAAGTATAGCAAGCAGGAGTTCCGGGTAAGAGCCAATGATGAGTTCGGTTCTATCTTTATCCATGTGATAAGTCCCGATACGGGAGTGGTGGTACAATTACTTGACCGCTTGGATAAGGTGGTTGCCAAAGAGCGTGCCGACAAGGATGGCAATGCCGACTTCTTCTATATGAAACCTGGTGAATACTTCATGCGCTGCTTTGTGGATGCCAATGGTAACGGACTGTGGGATACGGGCGAATATGCCACAGGCCGACAGCCAGAGAAGGTGTATTATTTCGGCAAGCCACTGCCTCTCAAGGCACAATGGGACCTCAGACAGGACTGGGACATCAGGGCTGTGGCCTTGGAAAAGCAGAAACCAAAGGCTATCACCAAGCAGAAACCTGACCAGCAGAAGAAGGTGAAGAGTCGTAATGCGGAGCGCGACCGTGAGCGGCAGAAAGGAAAAGGTTCCAGCTCCCAAAGATAACCTCGTCCTCATAGGAGGAATGGAACAGAACAAGTCACACGTATCATACCTGCCGAGGCTCAGGGTTGCCTGGGAGGAAATGACCGATAAAGGAGGAATAGCTATGAAACACAATTGGAATCTGAAAAGAGCAAGGCTGCAAGGCATACTTGTACTCATGTCTGTGATGTTTTGTGCCATCTCCACAGGGATGCGGGCACAATGTACAGCCAGCAATACTGCCTTCCAGGGTGGGGAAGTGCTTGACTATACATTATATTTCAACTGGAAGTTTGTGTGGATGAAGGCCGGGACGGCACGGATGGAAATTCGTGACACCAACTGGCGGGGAAAGGACGTCTATCAGGGCGAACTGATTACGCGCACCAACAAGAAGCTCGACAAATACTTCCTCATGCGGGACACTCTGCAAAGCATACTCTCCAAGGATATGCGCCCCTGCTATTACAAGAAGGCTGCCAATGAGGGCGGACGCTATTACGTGGACCAGGTGTGGTATGACTATCCCGATGGGCAGACCGTCAATCTCAAACAGCAATATCTCAGCAGGAAGGGGAATCTCAGCAATACCTCCTACAGCAGCTCCGACTGTATATATGATATGATGAGCATCATGCTCTGCGCCCGTTCGCAGGATGCAAGCAAACTCCAGAAGGGAGACAAACTGGTGTATCCGATGGCCGACGGTCGCAGGGTGGAGAATATCACACTGGTTTATCGTGGAAAGGAAAACCTGCGCATCAGAAACTCCGATGTCACATACCGATGCCTGGTATTCTCATTTGTGGAATATAAGGGTAAGAAGGAGATAGAGATTATCACCTTCTACATCACAGACGATGCCAACCATATGCCCGTACGCCTGGATATGTTCCTGAAGTTTGGCGTGGCCAAAGCTTACCTGAGCAGGGCCAGAGGCTTGCGCAATGCCTGTACTTCCATTATAAAGGAATAAGGAAAGGCATTACCCTCCTCCCATCTCAAGGCGTTGTGCCATGTCAGATCTTGCCTCCGAAAGCAAGGTCGCCTGCGTCGCCCAGTCCTGGCACAATATAAGAATGCTCGTTGAGCTCCTCGTCAATGGCGGCACAGATGAGCACCACATCATCATTGTCCCCATACAAGCGTTGCATGTGCTCCACACCCGCGCGGCTTGCAATGGCACAAGCAATGAAGATGCGTGCAGGCTTTCCCTTGGTCTCAAATGCCTTCAAGGCCAGTTCCATACTCTCGCCAGTGGCCAGCATGGGGTCCACCAGTATGAGAGTCTTGCCCGTGAGGTCCGGTGCAGCGATATACTCTATATGGACATCCACCTGCCTGCATTCTTTGTCCTTATAATAGCGATAAGCACTTACGAAGGCATTCTCAGCCTTGTCAAACACATGGAGGAATCCCTGATGCTGGGGTAGTCCCGCACGAAAAACCGTGGCCAGCACGATATCATCATCATAGGTGTTGGCAGTGGCCACACCCAGAGGTGTCTGAACAGATTTCTGTGTGTATCTCAGTCTCTTGCTCAACTCGTAGGCCTGCGCCTCACCGATGCGTTCCAGATTGCGGCGGAAGCGCATGCGGTCAGTCTGTACATTCACATCCCTCAGTTCCGCAACGAAACTGTTCACCACGCTGTGGGAGAGCCCCATGTCTATGATTTCCATCTTCAAAGTCTTTGTTCTAAAAAAAGGGTTATAAACGGATACAAAGTTAGAACTAATTCTCCCAAATGCAAAGTCCATATCGCAAAAATGTGAAAAAGACTGAAATCGGTTGTCTGTTGGATGAAAAAACGCAAGGGGAATTTTATCACATCAAAAGAATGACGTAACTTTGTCGTGCCTTATGCGTAGGCCATACAGGTGAAACGATTCAGAATATCAAACCATTTAATATATAACAACAATGGCAACATTAGATTTGACAAAGTATGGCATCACAGGTTCCACTGTGATTGCCCACAACCCCTCCTATGAGGTGCTGTTTGCAGAGGAGACCAAGGCTGGTCTTGAGGGTTATGAGGTAGGTCAGAACACAGAGCTCAACGCTGTAAATGTGATGACTGGTATCTACACCGGACGCTCTCCCAAGGACAAGTACATCGTGATGGATCAGAACTCAAAGGACACCGTATGGTGGACTTCTGAGGAGTACAAGAACGACAACCACCCCATGACCGAGGAAGTGTGGGCTACTGTGAAGGACCTGGCTGTCAAGGAGCTCTGCAACAAGAATCTCTATGTGGTGGATGCTTTCTGCGGTGCCAACAAGGACACCCGCATGGCTGTTCGCTTCATCGTGGAGGTGGCATGGCAGGCACACTTCGTGACCAACATGTTCATTAAGCCCACTGCTGAGGAGCTGGAGAACTTTGAGCCTAACTTCGTTATTTACAATGCATCTAAGGCTAAGGTGGAGAACTATAAGGAGCTGGGTCTGAACTCTGAGACCTGCGTAGCCTTCAACGTTACCAGCCGTGAGCAGGTAATCATCAACACTTGGTATGGCGGTGAGATGAAGAAGGGTATGTTCTCTATGATGAACTACTATCTGCCCCTGCAGGGTATCGCTTCCATGCACTGCTCTGCCAACTGCGATATGAATGGTGAGAACACCGCCATCTTCTTCGGTCTCTCTGGTACCGGTAAGACCACTCTGTCTACCGATCCCAAGCGTCGCCTTATCGGTGATGACGAGCACGGATGGGATGACAATGGTGTGTTCAACTTCGAGGGTGGTTGCTATGCTAAGGTTATCAACCTCTCTAAGGAGAACGAGCCCGACATCTACGGCGCTATCAAGCGTAATGCCCTGCTGGAGAATGTGACTGTGGCTGCTGATGGCAAGATTGACTTCAATGATAAGTCTGTCACCGAGAACACTCGTGTGTCTTATCCCATCAACCACATCAACAACATCCAGCCCGGTTCTTCTGCTCCTGCTGCCAAGAACGTTATCTTCCTCTCTGCTGATGCCTTCGGTGTTCTGCCTCCTGTGTCTATCCTGACTCCCGAGCAGACTCAGTACTATTTCCTCTCTGGCTTCACAGCCAAGTTGGCAGGTACAGAGCGTGGTATCACAGAGCCCACTCCCACCTTCTCTGCTTGCTTCGGTCAGGCATTCCTCGAGCTGCATCCCACAAAGTATGCTGAGGAACTGGTGAAGAAGATGAATGTATCTGGTGCTAAGGCATACTTGGTAAACACTGGTTGGAACGGAACAGGCAAGCGCATCTCTATCCCCGACACACGTGGTATCATCGACGCTATCCTCGACGGCAGCATCCTGAAGGCTGAGACCAAGAAGATTCCTCTGTTCGACTTCGAGGTTCCCACATCTCTGCCCAATGTGAATCCTGCTATCCTCGATCCTCGTGACACTTACGCCTCTGCTGCTGAGTGGGAGGAGAAGGCAAAGGATTTGGCTGCTCGTTTCATCAAGAACTTCAGCAAGTACACCACCAACGAGGCTGGTAAGGCTCTGGTTGCTGCTGGTCCTCAGCTGTAAACCTTGTTTAGAGCATAATATTAGAAGCGGTCTTCCCGAAAGGGGAGGCCGCTTTCCGTTGGTAAATGGCTTGTTTCGGATGGTCATGTTGCGGTTCAGCAGAATCAAGGGTTCAGTAGAAATTTCCTGGGAGCTACAGGTGCATCTTTCCTCCCTTTTTTCTCCTGACTTCGTCAATGCGCCACTCAAATTAAGATTGGGTCATCTGACATTTCGATTGATTACCA
>OBLI01000601.1_pt1 | contig 38092 bp, 39 predicted proteins | sample 1519701 | NCBI WGS metagenome assembly OBLI01 (sample SAMEA3663005, study PRJEB22513) | pig gut metagenome | biome: pig gut; feature: pig-associated habitat; material: faeces | place: France | collected 2012
GTAACTTATGGACTAAATCCTTGTGCTATAAGGCTTTATATCAACATTGTGTTATTGATAGATTGAAATGTATAGTGCTTAAAAAGTGCCCAAAATAGCGACTTGCAAAAATATTTTTTTTGCAAGTTTTTTTATTGCTCAAACTCACCACGAGTATGTTACTTTCGCTAACACACGTTTATCATCTATGTCGTAATCCGCGCCAACACCAAGATACTTGCCACTTTTGCTGACCTTCCATGAATGAGTGTATCCTATAGTTTTTTCCCACGGTTGATACTCAATTGTATTCAGCTGTTTTTTATATGCCTGGATATTGTATTGGTTAAGATTAACAGTTTCATTCTCATCCAACTTGTCAAGCTCTACGACTTCATCCGGGTGGCCTTTATCAGTGACTATAGAGAAGTCTGCCTTCTCCTGCTTGCTAGCCTTTTCTGAGGCTTCTTGTGCCTTATCACCTGTGGTCTGAATAATATATACTGGTTCCTTTTCAGTCACCCTGATTTCCCTGATAGTTTCCGACACTTGCTTAGTCTGCCCATTGTCTAATTTGATGTGGGCATTGCTGGCAGCCTTTTCAACCCCTGCTGGTGTTTCTGCCTGTTGCTGTGGCATAGTAGTTGCAGGCTTGGTTGTGTATCTATTCAAACCTGCATTAGCAAAAGCAAAAACCACTGTCAATAAAATCAAAAAGCTCATGACTATAAAAAGGCCTCTATTCCATTCCCCTTTGAACCAATTCTTAATTTTCTTCCACATAGTTTTCCTCCTATGTCGTATAAGGCGGCAGCCTAAGCCACCGCCACACACCATTACACTAATTCTGTTTGTACCAGTTGGCTTTGCCTCTCAGCACATCACCGCCACGGCTTCCGTTAGTAGACCAAGGATTATATGCTGGACTTTCAGCAGTACCAAGGTACTCTAAATCGCCCCTGGTATCGCCGTCCTGGTAGCTATCGTTCCACCATGCGTAAGGATTATGAGTACCGATACCGCCGTCCTCATTGTTGGCAGCCTCGCCGTGTGTAAGGACGTGATCCTTGTCGATAGTCAGCCACCATGCAGAAGCCACGGCATTGATCACTTGGGCCATAACTTCAATCTGCTTAGGTGTAGGCGGATAAGAGCCAAGGTCAGCAGAACCAGCTCCATAGGCACAACACAAAGCAATACCCAAAGAACCGCTGTTTCTCCGCCAAGTATGACTCTTAGTCTCTGCAAAATTGGTAGTAGATACATAAATTTTGCCATCGCCTGTAATATTAATATGATAATCCGGAAAAGTAGTGCCATATTTGCCTGCTGTCCAATGCAAATAAATCTTCGGCTCGTGGCCATTAGCCTTAGCAATGCTCCAAATGCTTTCCCGACTTTCTTCTGCAAGCTGCTTTACCTGCTCCAACGTTACTTCCTGCATATCAATCACCCCCACAAATCAATACCTTCATCATATGCCCGTACTTCCAGAACACTCAAATAATCAACCATAGCTGCCATCTGCTTATCGTAAGTAGCTCTCGGACAAGTAGGCATGAAATCCAGCTCCCCTGCATCCCACTTTTCACACATCTTTTTCAAGCCCTCATAGCGAATCCTCAGCTGGCGGTACTCAGCTTCAAAACGTTTCTTATAATCGGGGCTCTTCATGTTGAATACTGTGGCCAGCAATGGAGAATCATCTTCCACAACATAGGCTTCTTCAAAAACCTCTTTTGGGCTCCAGCTTTCATAGCCGTCACGATACTTCACAAGGTATCCCTCGTCAGCAGGATTTTCATCCGCCGGAATCTGCCAGCCACGATAAATATTATAATCACCGCGGGTTATAGGTCTTGCTTCGACTCTTTCTACACCAATATACTTCTGCATAATATTACCTCCTAATAATCACTCAGGACGTTCCCCGTCACCAGAATTATACTTACTGTCCAGATAGTAGCGGGCATACTTTGTGCCAGCTAAAGCTGCTACACCTGTCATTCCGGCTACCACGGCAGAGATACCCTGCCAGCAGCTACCCAGGTCAAACTTTGCTCCGCATAAGCCGTTGGCCCAGAAGCCCACGAACCAGCTAACCATCACTAAGGCTAAAAACACCATCATTACTGTTACCAGTACGCCAATCTGCCGTGTCTGAACAGCTTTGAACAGCTCTTTCAACTTATCCATAGTTATCATCTCCTTATCCTATTTTCTTCTCTAGCCCGTCGAGCCGGTGATGCGCCGACTTTGTAGACTCTTCAACCCGCGCCAGCCTCACATCGAAGCTAGTCAGCTTATCATTCATTCTGTCAATAGATGTATTAAGCTTATCTACCGACTCTCCCAGGGCATCCACTTTTTCATCAATAGAATGTATCAAATTATCAAATCTGGTATTCATTGGCTTCAATGTTACTTTATACAGCAGTGTACAAGTAGCAGAAGCTATCGTGATAATCTGTACAGCGCTAGTCAGTATATCTCCCACCAGCCATCACTCCCCGTTCTTTAATGCGTATAAGCTGAGCAATCTCAGCAACTTGATATTCATCTCAATCAGTTCCTCGTTGCTCCTTACGCTCAACTCTTCTTGCAGCTGCAAGTCAGTTTTCTCCTTAATCTTTTGAAAATCATGCTGCATAATCTTCACCTGTGATAATTTTGTACTCATCTTCTGTGATGATACCACGAGCGACACGTTTCTTCATGTCGTCCTTAGTTACCTTGCCGGCTTCATACAGCCTCTTAAAACTTGCTACTACTGCTTTCATTACAGCGTTCCCTCCTCCATCAACTGCTGGGTGTACTCGTCAATAATGACAGCCTCCCGCTTCAACTCAATGCCCTCAACGCACTGCATAACGTCCAGGGCACTTTTAGTAACGATGTTTTCATCATAGGTATAAATTGTACCACCATTGCCATCGTCGTTTTCTGTGATGTTCTGGCGGATAATGTAGCGGTCGTTGCCTACATTCTCAACCGCCAGTGGTTTTGTTTTGCTCTGACTTTTTGTGAACATGTTTCCTGTCTCCTTTACTTACAATTACCCTCATGAGCTTCATATTTATTTTGCTAGATATGTACTTTTGAAACGCATGATATGTGTCAAAATGACTAAATCTGCCACCATACGATAGCATTTTATGAGCATCGTATGTTGTGATTTTATCTTTCTTAGCAATTCTAGTAGCAGTCCGCTTAGCCCGCAGAAATACTTTATCTTTCAGTACGATTTTCTCTTGTGAGATTGTGGCTCCGATGAAGCCTATCTTCACTTTAGATAACATGTGTATCTGCCAAGGCCTTTTCAGCACCAGCCCCAGGGAGTTAATGTGCTGCTCTGCAAGCCCCAAAATCTTTTTGAGTTTGCGCTTGTTAGCGTGAAAGATTAGCATATCATCATTGTATCTGATATAGTATTTAGCCCCGCTAGCTTTGATTAAATTGTCTAAACTGGTCAGTAAAATGTTAGCAAACCAAGGGCTTGTATATAGCCCGATTGGAGTGCCTCTCTTGATTCTGCTACCGTCTGGCCTGACAATTTTGTTAGCTCTCAGTATCCTTGCAAGCAGCACCAGCACACGCTTATCGCGTATTATGCGCCGTATCGCACAAAAGACCTTTGACGGCTTTATACTGTTGAAGAATTTCCTTATATCAAGAACAGCGAAATATTTCGTGTTCTTTCTATCAGTCTTAGCTTTGCGGATATACTTCACAGCGTACTCAACACCACGGCCAGGTATGCTTGCGCATGAGTATTTATAGAATCTTCTTTGAAAAATAGGTGCGCAGATATTTAGTATCGCGTGATGTACAATCTGCTCATTTACAAAGTCTGGGCAGACTATTTCACGCTTCTTTTGCTGGATGCCATCATTGATTACTTTGACACTATGTATCGCATTAGGCCTCCATGTACCACCTTGCAATTGCTCCAGCAATTTATCTGCTACCACTTCTTCGTTAGCTAGCACCTGCTGTACTACACGCTTCTTTCGCTTTCCCCTAGCTGCTTTGTGGATAGCTAAGAGAATATTTTCTTTTGTACATATCTTATCAAACAAGTTATTTACAATTTTCATCTGTCTTTATCGCCTCACGGATATTCGGTATCCCTACTAATCCGTGCTTTTTACGGCTTAATTTTCCCCTTTCGGTGCGGAAAAGTACAGGCATTAATTTTATAAAGATTGGAGGCCCCGATGTTCCAATTCGCATTCGACGGGGCATTGTTCACGTTGAAACAGAAGAGGCCAGAGGCCGTCCCGTTGTTCACATTGCCGCCGGAAATCAGAGCACACGCCCATACAATCCCTATTTATAGTTTTTTTATTCGTTAGTTAGTGGTTTTAGCCAATCCAAGGGAGAGGTTTCTCCCTTGAACCCTCTCTAAAAGCTCTTAAAAGACAGGGAGGCCCCGATGCTCCAATCCGCACTCGACGGAGCAGCGTACACGCCGAAACAGAAGAGGCCAGAGGCCGTCCCGGCGCTCACATTGCCGCCGGAAAGCAGAGCACACACACCGCCAGCAGACCAGCCACCATCGCAATAATACGTAGAAGCAGAGCCACCAGCAGTACCTGTATCACCTTTGTACTTAGTAAGAGCAGTAGGAATAGCAAAGCCATATTTACTGTTAGCTACGTCAACGAAATAGCTACCGCTCATTGCCGGTACTGTTATGCCGGTGTTTACGTAACCGTCAGCAGTGCTGTTGTAGTTCTGCACTGTAGAGCCGTCAATAATACTCTTAGTCATTTTCACAAAGACTTTATAGTCTTTTGTAATCAATCCTACGCAGCGCCGCCATCTATGACCCCACCAATTTTCCATTCCAAAAAACTTGGTAGCATATGCTGAGGTCGTGTAATGACCAAAGAACATACCTTTCTTATTCGCAGTACCGACTTTGTGGGTTAATCCGCTGGAGCTAGAGCCACAATTGTAGCCTATTGCCATCGCGCAGTTCAGCCTGCCCATTACCAAAACGCCCAACATCGCCACAAGATTTTCATCAGCCCAATTGGTAATGTTCCAGCCTGTGCCGTTGGCCTTGGCGTAAGTCATTTCCTGGTCCATAGTTGTGCTAGCTGTCGGCAGTGCCGCTCCCGCGCCTGTACCATCTGTACCGGTAGACAAAGACCTCATAACATTGTTTACTACCCTGCCTTCATAAATTGGCATATACCAATATTCGCCGTATGTGCCGTCGTCCTTCTTTGCAGAATAGCACTCATAGCTATCATCCAGCTTCTCAGAGCAGTAGTAGATATAATGCTTGGTGCCGATAGTTTCATTCTTAGTAAAGACTGGGCTCCACTCCATCATTGCATTACCGTCGTAATTCACATCAGAAATATCCGTAGTAGGGGAGCCATCGGCTTTCTGATTGTAATTATTAGGGTTGAGATAGTAGTCTACAGTGCCGTTGTTGCGTAACATACAAGGCTTCGGCATAAACTGAGCATTTTCCCAGTCACCCCAATCCAATACATTTTTCTCGACATCGGTATCGAAAATCATCTTGATTGGCCGGTAGCCCTGGTTATCATAGCCGTCTACATTGTGCACGCAAGTAGACTCAACACCATCTTCTCTGTCAATCCATATCGCGTAGTGCCAAAAGCCAAACTTGTTGAGCCGGTGATAGCTAGTGTTACCGCCAGCAGACACAGGAAACGCCCGATAATACCATTTATCTGCGTCAGCCTGTGTGTCAGTGTACGGATTTGTTTTATACTTGTCACGCTCGGTAGTCGTAACTACAGTAATACCATCGCTTGGAGACTCCGGATAAGCCCCCTGCTTCTTTACAATTACAGTCTTAGCCCACTGTGCATAGCCATCTTTCGGGTCCTCCCAATACAAATTTACTGTGTTGCCAGACTTTTCAATACGGCGCTTTCTACACCAGCCCATTGTTGTCTCTCCAGCTTCTACAACAATATCTTCTTTTGTGCCGTCAGCATACAAAATACTAATAGCATCGTCATTCTTGGTAATATGAGCTACTGTATTTTTCGCTATCTCACCGCCCAGAGTGTCTGCATAAATCTCATTAGTGCAGACCTGCTTCCATTTCAATTCCGGCGTGCCTATCTGGCCAGCCCCATTCTCCCAGGGTGCAATGCCTTTTCTTGCCATTTCATCATTCCTCCTTAATTGTGATAAATCCGTCTTTATTCAGCCTCAGCAGATTGCTAAATGTAGGGTTCTCCGCAGGTACTAAATAGCCTTGGTCGTTCAGTGTAAAAAAATCATCCATTGCGACTTTTATTTTTACCCACACATCGCTCGCATCCGGCAATGTCCCCGGTGCGGAATAACTTGTGCACTGATAGATATAGCCGTCATTGTACACTACTACATCATTTGCTTTATACGCTTTATCAGCATACCAGATACCTGCTGCCCGCCCCATTACCATTGCTGCATAACCCACAGTTTCATTTTTGCTGCTTTCGGCCTGCTTGGCCAATTCTGCTATCTCGTCTACTCTGTTCCCCGCCTGCTGAGCAAATCCCAGTGAGTCACTCGCAGAAGCAGCTGCTGCACTTGCAGAATCCGCAGCCAGTTTCGCATTTTCATTTATTCCTTTGATAATATCATCAGGGGTAAAATCCGCCCCCGCCGATACTTTTACAGCTCTGCCAATTATTTCGTTCAGCTCTTGGATCAGCATGACCGCCCGGTCGTGCATTGCTTCCAGTATAGCTAGGGGATATTTATCCCCTAGATCTACCGGCTGACTTAGCTCTGTCTCTCGATATATAACAATTTTATGCCTACTATCTACAATAGCCGGCCGTTCAGCTTCTGCCATTTCCTGCCCCGGAGGGTAGCCAGGATAGTTGACTGTACTTGCTGTAGTATCAATGTAGTAGTCTTTAGTCAGTACCGTTGTTGAGTCGCTGGCTATATCATACAGTGCCACCTTTACATCTTCAGCAGCAGCATATTTAAAAGAGAAAGGAAACACTGTGGTTTCTCCATCTCCCAGATACACAGCTTTAGTTTCCGCAGAAGGTATCATTTTTTATCAGCCCCTTTCTTTTTCTTCTTAGGTTTTACCGGCTCCTGAGGTATCTCTCGTTCTACCGGTTTTTTGTTCCAGATGGCAGACCACACGATATTAGACAGTGTCTTATCATATCTGCCGTCTCCATCTGCCATATACTGCAATGTAGTCATAGCCGCATTGGCCATAGTATCAGTTATGCCGGTTTTGGCTGCACTTGCAGCTGTAACCGTCTGTGCAAAACCCTTAGCAATATCTGCCCAGGTAATCCTATGAGCCGGCTTCATATACTGTCGTTTTTCATCAAATTTCTTTTTAGCTTCCGGTGTCATTTTGTCATACTTAGCTTGACGCTTTGCCTCCTGCTCGTCTATCCTGGCGTTTTTTTCTTCCTGCTGAGTTACCAGTTTGAAGGTATTAGTCAGCTTGTCAATAACTCCCACGCTGATACTTCCGATGCTGGCACCTCTGCCAAAATCTGTACCTTCAAATACAAGATTGTTATAAAGGCTTACAATGTCTCTTAGTCCAACAAAAGAGCCGGAGGCTGTAGATACAGTATTTTTCGCTAGCTGTACAAAGAATCTTTCTATCAGAGGTATTTCTTCTTTTATGTCATTTCCTTCATCGTCCTTTACTTTTCTATATTTATGGTCATCATCACTGCCATCACCCAGGATAACCATTTTTAAAAGTGTGGCCATAGCACTTGTGAGCACAATTCTATAGAATACCGCTTTGGCAAAAGGCATCCACCTTTTATAATTCTGGCCGCCTGCAATATCTTGTTTAGCAAATTTGCCCTTATAGTAAGCTGCTAAAATAGCATTCATTTGAGTGCTGAAGAAACTATAGAAGGCAGTGAACAGCTTTAGAAACTCACCGCCTTTCTGCACAGATGCCAAGTCTTTAGTCTGACCAGAACCGAAAACATTTCTAACTACAGCATCAGCATCTTGTATAGCTCTATGCTCTGCTTCTTTGATTATATCAGACTGGCTCTTAAACGGCCTTTCAGACAGCCGTTCTACTTCGCATGTTGCTTTAAAAAGGCTTTTCTTCAAAGGCTCCAACTCAATCTGCAGCTCTGCAATCCTTTTCCTTATTTCATTTATCTCTTGTGCAGTGCCTGGACCGGCTTCCTGCTCGTAGGGGCTTCCTTCCGTCAATCTCTGCTGCAAGATATATATTTCTTTGTTGGATTCAGATATTTGGATACGGTATTCTTTTACAGCCTCCTGAGCTGCTTCTAAATCCGCTTTAGCCTCCTTCTCTTCTCTAAGCACTTCTTGATAACGGCTGGCAAAATTATCTTTATATGCTTTACACCACAGCGGCTTAGAGAACATCAAATCTGTAAAGGCTAATGCTGTATATGCGTGTTCCTTTAGCCAATCAGTAGTAACATATCCGGCTTTAAAAATGCCAGGTGTTGCACCTATGTCTCTATCCATGCTGTTAATGCGGTTAGTCATAAATATTGACTTCAATAATAGTTTATCATTCTCCTTTCTATGCTTCATGTAGTCGCCTATTGCCGTAACAGTTTCAGCAGCTCCGATGCGGTCCATCATCGGAAAAATATTTGTTACATTTTCTATCACCGGCCACCATCTCCAACCCATGATATTGATAGCAGCATTTCTTCGTAAGAAGCCAATAGCGCTGCTAAAAATACTTGAACCTAGGTCGTTATCTGTAGGCATGGTTCGCCAGCAGTCCACTACCCACTGATCAATAGCTCTTAGTGCGTCGTCTCCTAAAGTGCCCCTGACCAGATCTTCAAACCCCTGGGAATGAGTTAGTCTGTAGGCATCTCTAGCAGCAATGCGGAATGTAATGTTTTGAATAACATTTTGTAGATGTGTAGGAATGACATTGAATTGCAGTAATAGTGGGCGCTCAATGTTTTGTGTGTCGCTTCTGCTCTTTGTAAATCCACGGCCAGTACCCAGTACTTGTGCACCACTCATGTTTCTTTGAGTCACAGCATCCATTGCCTGCTGTTCTGCCCTAGGACTCTTCATAGGATTGTAGGCTATAGGATAATAGCCACCTCTCATTTTGATAGGCTGGCCATCACACATTACAGTAAACGGAGTAGGCTTTACCCCCTCCAGTGTTACGCCATTCAGCTCTTCTTCAACCTTTACTGTCTCCGGCCAATAGCTCCCGATAAGATCCCAAATAGCTTGAACTACTTCCCAATCTTTTTTAGTCATGTTGCGCTCTACAAATCCTTGGAGCACATTGCCCATAACATCCAAGCCCTTATAAAGGCGGATGAAATTTACGTCGTTGCCCATGTTCAGTGCCATGCAAATAATATTTTCCTTACTAAAGGTTTCTTCTTTTTTACCAATGCGGAACCTATATTGCTGTTTGGAAAAGTTCTGCTTTTCTTTACGGCTGTACACAGACATGATTTCCTGCAGTTTTTTGGTAGCTTCCGCGGTACGTCTGCCATTTTCGCCGGCAGCTCTATCATATAGCCCATACAGATATTTGTGTGCTACCGGCCCCAAAAGCCTAATCATTTCTTCTGGTTTCATGTGAGCTACCAGGTACTTAGAGCCATACTGACTTAGAGTCGGGCCAATACCTGGTATTTTAGCAAAATAATCATTGTAGCCTAGCCCGCCAATATTATCATTAACTTTATTTTGTATAACATGAGGCAGATTAATTACATCGCCCTGCTCATTAATATCAAGGCGTATGTCGTTCAGTACATCAGAGATAAGTTTGCCATCAAAAGATTTTAGCTGGAATTTGTTTTTGCCCGTTTTGTAGAGTACAGAAATAATATCTATGCAAGCTTCAAACTGCTTGGCCGTCAATGCTCTGTAATCAGTAAAACCTGGCTGATAGATAACATCCAAGGCACCCAGCATATCTTCCTGTACATCCAGGCTGTTTTTCAATTCTGCAAATATTTCTGCCAGCTGGCGGCAATCCTCCGGCCGTACAGGTTCCTTGCGTACAATTCTGCCATTTTCGCTTGTAGGTCTGCCAATATCCTTCTGCCAATTCTTATCCAGCTTCATATCAAAAGCAATCTTCTGAATCCAATATCTATGCTCAACAGGGATGCGAACACTTTTTGCAGTCAGCTGTTTTGCCACTTTGGCCAGAATTTTATTTACTTTTTCCCGGTTTTTCTCCGCAGCCTCAGCTAAAGCAGCAGATGTAAATCTGGCTTCTTGCTGTATCATAGCCACGTCCCAGCGCCCAGCCCGTACCATTTTATGCATCATTTCAGCAGCTCTTTTTTCGCTGGCTACATAACGGCCGTAGTCGCAGGATTCAGATATAGGCTGATTGTGGAGCATAGAGCGAGTAGTTTTCTTGATAATCTGCATCCGCCCCTTGAAGGCTTCTTCCAGGGTTTTGAGATTGCGCTTCCAAGCTGTAGCCTCCTTAGAAAATTCTTTCAATGCTTTTTCTACATCAGCCTTTGTAGCCTGCTTGGCCAGCCCCTCTATATCGCCCAATTCCTTGGCCGTCCAGCGGGTAGAGAACCGCAGCTTGTTGATTGCTTGAAGTAATTTCTTTACTTCCTTGTTATCCTTTTCGGCGGTAATATCTATATCATCTGGCAAATTATTTACAGCAGCATTTACCTGATCCATAGCCTCCTTAGCCTTGGCATTAATCTTGTTAGCAGCCTTTTCTTTTTCCCGCAGTGCCTCAGCCTCAAAAGCCATCAGCTTCTTATGATATACAGTCTGCTCCATCATCTTGGAAAGCTGTTCCTCAGAAACATGTTCCTGCAAAATCTTCTTGTCCATTTCCTCTGCAAACTCCTTCATGTAGTTTTCCAGAGTATCTTCCAGACTTCCATATTCTGCCAGCTCTGCATGATAGGCTTCAACAGTAGGGTACAGCCCAATTTCTACAACAGCATTATCATTGCCGGTTTCCTTGGCTACCTTTTGAGCGATATACAAAGGCAAGGCTTCTAGATTTTTTCTAGTCTCCTCTCTCTCATGCTCCAAGGCTTCCTGGTATTTCCGTTGGTGCTCTTCATCCAGGTCTTTCATCATAACCTTCATTAATTTTTCTTTGGCCTCCTCCTTGGCCTCCTGATACCACCTTGCATAGGTTTCCTGCTGAGTTTCGTTAAGAAGCTTTTCACCGCCTGCCTTGGCAATATCCTTATATCTATCATCCAAAGTCATAGCCTCTATTTCTTCATCACTGGCCAGCATTCTTGCCATAACCCTCTCTACCTTGGCATTGGCCCGTACACCTTCACCAGTAAAGGCAATGTAGATTGCGCTAAGGAATTGCTTGAACCGTCTAAACACGCTCTGTAAGCCTCTGCTTGGCGCGGTGCCATGCTGTAAATACATTTCAAAACCGCGGGCAAATCTTTCATGAGCCCACTGGCGACGAATTTTATTGACAGTATCATAGTCTCCTGCCTGCTCTGCTGCCAACATGTTATTGGCCATTTGGCGAAATTCTTTAGCAAAAGGACTGCCCTTGAATTTCTTTTCGTCTCCTTCGTGATAGTTAGCCCACTCCATGATAGTATTTAAATCCGCCCGGCACTGATCATCCAGCTCTGCCAGCTTCTCCAGCTCCAGAAGATATACATGAGCCATTTCATGCATAAAGGTAGATTCATCTGCTTTCTCAAACAGGGAAACAATATACTGACCATTAGCTGTAGTGCCGGTCTGGCCTTTAATTTCCTGATTGAATTTTTCTATTATAGAAACTGCTTTATCGTCAAAGACAACATAGCACCGGCCATCCCTATCGCCCTCATATGATATGCCTTCAATACCTGCTTTGCTGAGAGCCAAGGAAGCCTCTTTCTGACTGCCGTACCACCTGGAAAGCATATTGTATATATTTTTACCTGACAAGAAATTATGATATTCACTGTCACTAATTCCTGCTGAAGCCAATGCATCTTCATCCTTGACTACTTTTAGTGTTTCGTCAAAACATGCTTGCATTGCATCGTCATCAATAGCGCCTCTATCGTATTCTGCATATTCAGTGAAATATTTATGCATGACCTCACGGCCTTTATCACCCTCATTTTCTACAGCCAGTTTTATAGATTTGTAGACAGCAGGCGATATTGCCTTTATTTTTACCAAGGCTTCCAGCACTGGCAACGGCTGATAACATATGCTTTTGTTTTCATCCAGCATATTCTGACTTTCTGGTATTTCTACTTGCATCAAAGTAGGTTGATTTTTCAATCCGCCAGTGCCTTTTTTTAAAATACTTATAGCCTTCATAGCTTCATCTGTATATTTGCCGCGTATTCTTCCGCTATCAATAGAAGCCTGCAAATCCTTAATTGCTTCTTTTTTTGTCATTCCTTCACTTAAACAATCAAGAACATAGCACATTGCTTCGCCGTATTTATACTTTTCATCACTAAATATCCCTGCACTCCAATCAAAATCTCCATCTTCTGATGCAAAATATTCTTTTCCGTCCCAAACGACTACCTGTCTTTGAGTCCCTACAACTTCTTTATACGCTTCCGAAACTTTCCTGTCTTTAGCAAAATACAATCCCCAGCCATGAACCTGCTGGCCTTCACCGGTGCCAATAGCCCCCAAGTCAAAACTATCGAAATTGTACGGGCTTCCATGCCAAGCCATCTGATTGAAAATTTCGCTCTGAGCATTTGCTGGAATAGCCATATTTCCGAATATCACAATAGCATCTATGCCATGTGGGCTTGGCATATATCTACCCTCTTCAATCTTCTGATAGCACTCTCTGGCGGTATCTCTTTCCCAGGTCCAAGCTTGGTACGCTTCCAGTGCTTCTTTACCGCCCGGACGTTCATTTATCTCATTCTCTAATTTATCTATTGTATCCCAAACCTTATCATCAGCCTTTTCGCCAATAGATATAGAGTCCAATTTACTGAGCAATGCCTGTACCTCTGACGATGCATCAGAAAAAGCCTTATTGTATTTCTGCTTATACTCGTCAGCTTTACGCTGTTGCTTCTTGTATTCTTTTACATTCTCACTATTTTGAGCAGCCCTGCTTTCAATGTATCTAGCTTCCTGCTCTCCGGCCAGGCGCCAATACAAATCTACTCCATCTCCTCCTTCGGTAAGTGCATTTTTCAATGCAGTGCGTCTTGCCTTAATTTCTTGAATCTCTGCCCGGCGTTCCTTGCTTATTCTTTTTTCTAGCTTTTCAATTTCAGCAGAAGCTCTGGCTGCTTTTTTATCGTCAAATTCTATTAAGGTGGCATCCATCCACATATCTTGATACACCAAATAAGCTTTTTCATCTTCTGAAAAGCTTCCAAACTGCCTATCTAATATTCTTTGTTCTTCTCGAATTTGTTCGCGGGCAGTTTTTGGGCCACCACCACGGGCAAATCCTTCTCTTTTTTGGATAAGGTGCTGGATTTCATGCACTAAGATACTTTTTGCCTCATTGTCGTTTTTCAGACTTGCAGAGATGGTTATTGCATCTGCATAGGCAAAGCCGTTAAATCCCTTCTCTATTTCCTCAATTCTAACCGGAACATCTTTCAAATCTGGGTATGCTTCAAAAAGCTGCGGGTTATCATATATTTCCCCCAGCTTAGCCCGCTTATCATTCAGCAATTTGTCAAGAGTTATGGCTTCCAGATTATCCGGTATTTCAAAGCGCCATTTGCCATCCTGGCCTTTAAACCAGCCAGTAGCTTTATAAATTTCCTCCGATGAGCTATCCTCCGCCATAGCCTTAGCCTGCTCCAATTTATCCAGTGCAGCAGTTTTGGCATTTTCGCCTGCCATTTGATTGAGTGTATTTCCATTCTTGACAATCCCTAATAATTCCTGTATATTAGGAATTGAAAGAGCACGGTTACTGTCTGTAGTCAGGTCACCTAGATTGATCGACCTCTCAGAACCGTGTTCTTTTTTGTATGTTTCAAACATTTTTTCAGTAGTGCGGGTGGCTGTCAAGAATACAGTTTCCCCATCCGGTCTAAACTCCAGACACACAAAGTATAACTGTCCGTCAATGTTACTCTTTGCAAAAACAGGCACACCACCGTACTCTCCAACTTCAATTTTCGATAAGCAAACATCTTGCAACTTATTTACGCCGTCCTGTATATTATTCAAATCATTCATGTTAAGACTATGTTTTCTTATAGCATGCTTGACTTGCGCTCCTGGGTAAGTAACTTTATTTTCATTATCAACCCACTTAATTTTAGATACATTCACCCCTTCTTTTCCCTTTTCCGCTATTTTGTCAGCAAATTCTTTTAAAGATGACACTCCCACTTTAGATACATCAAACATAGCCTGATTCATATTGCTGCCGCTGTTATAGGCCCCGCCCAGCTGCAGCTCTATTTTTTTGGCCGCATCTACAGCGGTGTATTCCTGGTTGCCGGTAGCTCGTCTGGTATTTTCTGCCAATCGCTCTGTCATGTGGGCCAGAAGCACGGCATTTACCCTAGCAGCTCTGCTAGCAGTGCCAGGCGCATTCCCTAGCATAGTCATATAGTTTCTATAAACTTTGTATGCCTCTGGGCTCATAGACTCTGCTATCTTCATTTCAGTGCTGTTAATCTGCTGTACTTTATCTTTTACGCTGTTCAGTGCCTCCAACCTATCATTGACAGCACTCAAATCAGCAGACACCTTGTCGGCCTCTGCTGCCATATGTTCATCAGTTACAGTGAAATACTCAATATTTGATTTACCGCTCACCATATCGGAAGCTATATCCATAAGCTCCTGCTTGGTGGGCTTTCTTTTGTGCTCCCGATAGAAATCCTGATACCACTTAGCATTTTCAGACACACGAATGCCACGGCCGTCACCGGTATCAATAATGGATACACCTTGGCCGTGAGTATCATTAAGAAAATTCAAAGCCGGCTGTAATATGGCCAGCTTCTCTGCCTCTGCCTGCTGGATGAGCTGCTTTAGACCTCTGGCCGGATTTTCCATATCCGTTACAATAGCAGCCTCTACCAAATCTCTATAAACTTGTGCTTCCTGGGTATCTTCTGGATACAGCTCCTGGGGAATAGTTTTTACTAAATTTATCTGCTGCTCTACCAGCTTTTCAGCATTAGCTTTCATGGTTTCCAGAGTATGCTTTGCATTCTCTCTCATTCTAGCCATAGAATCAGCCTCTACATTGAAGGAAGCTGCATCCAATATTTCAGAGCTAGCTTCTGACTGAGCAAAGCACTCCAACGGTACAGCCAATGTTCCCTTGGTTTCTACCGCCGTCTGCAATGCTTCTTCGTCAATGCCGGCAGCCTTGGCCACCTGTGCCAAATCCTCCTTACCGTTCTCTTTCTGCATAGCCATTTCGGTATCAATATACATGACTTCAAAACCGGTGCCGGCAGCCTTATCATGAATCAATTTTTTCTGTACATCTGGGGCCGTCTGCTGTAAATCGCTATCATGTACAGCCTCCTGCAATTCCTGGGCCATGATAGTACCTGTGTAGGTATGTCTGGCCATAGCTCCGTTGTTGGCTTCTATCTGAGACAAATGCCTCTGCCTTGCTGCATATCTGCCAGTAGAAGCAGCACCAGAACCAATAGAGCCTGCCATACCAAAAATCAAAGAAGAAGGTATGGCCACCACAGCTGCATCTATTGCATTGCCCAAAATCTCCTTAGCTGTTAGTGCCTTGCCTTCATCATACAGTACACCATACTTCTCACTGTATGCCCGGCCACCATTATCATTTTTGATATTGTTCATAATAATATCATCAGAGATTTGCTGAGTAGCTTCTTCAAAAGACTCAGTGGCGCCGACTTTCAAGGTACCACCCATAAACTTCTTGAAGCTATCCCCCATATGCGAAGCCAGTTGCGTTTTTGCTGTATGGCCGGCAATAATATCCTCAAACACTCTGGCTGATTGTTTGCCAGGTGTGGCCAACTTGCCCAATACACCGAATGTAGGCACTACCTCTAAAGCTGCATTAGCAGAACCACCCAGGATTGCATTGCCCCAAGCCTCATCATCAGACAAAAGAGGATTGCCCTTTGAATCCCGCAGTTTTTTATACTCATCATATCTATCACCAATTTCCGGAGCCGCCATACCTCGGAATGCGCCAAACTGCATACCAGCCTTCATAAGCTGAGGTGCTGTTGCCTTGGCTGCACTTTCCATTGCTACCTGACGAAGCACTTCCCGTCTTGCCTCGCTGGTTGCTACAGCCTTTGCCACGCCTTTCACTGTGCCGATAATACCGCCGGCAGCGCCACCTGCTACAGCACCGGCAGCTGCACCACCTGGCCCTAATGCACTGCCTACTCCAGCACCGGCCCAAGTACCAGCAGCCCACCATGCGCCTGCATCTTCCATGCCCGCATAGATAGACTGGCCCATTTCCGGCAAAGACTGACCTACTGTCGACAGGGCATACAGAATTGGATTATCCCTGAATTTCACATCATACAGTTTCTGCTCTATATCCAGCTGCTTTTCCAAATCCTGCATACGCTGTTTGTCATTTTCAGACAAATCTCCGCCATGAGATTTAAACCGAAGATTATTTAATTCCAGCTGTTTGTTACCCATGCTTAGATACTGAGAAAAGCCGTCTATAATGTCCAGCTCCCGTCTTATCTTTGGTGCATCTTTCAGTATCAAGGCACCAGCAGCAGGATCCGCTTCTGCTACTTCCTTCACAACAGGATAGCGGGAATAAAAATCGTCAATACTCCACTGCTGGCCATTTTCCTCTGCCAGCTTTTTATATTCCAGATTTTCCTGGTACATAGCATTGGCCTTTTTCCACGACTCCGAATCAGCCATAGTAACAGCTACCGGTATGCCCAATTCCTGCTCCACAGTCCTTGCCTGGGACAGCTTGCCTGTCTCACTAAAGAAATAGTCGGCTGCTGTAGAGCTTTGCTGTATAGCCTGGGCTACAGGCTGAAAAAAGCTGTTATTATCATTAGCCACCGCATTGATATTAGCTGTTAAATCATGTCTATTGTATGCCTCATGGGCCTCGTCCCAGCTTTTGGCCATCAGTACATCCCGTGTATCTTCATAGGCCTCTGTAGCTGCATTTTTGACAAACTGGCCAACGGCAGAATCAGCCACCCACTCTGCCGCATCCTTAACACCGTCTATCATGGTATCTAATATACCCTTGTCATTTTCCTCTGGCTCTCTTGGCTGGTATTCCGGCTGTATATTGCCACTCATACCCTCTAATCTCTGTCTTATCGCATTGCGCTGTTCCTCTGTCATAATTACTCCTTATTCACTAAAAGCCGCCCGCAGATAATACTCCTTGGTTTCATCACTCACAACACCTTCAAGAATATTCCATATCTGGCTATAGCTGTATCCCTCATTTTTCTTTTCGTTAATCATATCCAGCACTTCTGTATCGTTCAAATCCGCAGTACCTGTGCCATGATAGAAGTTATACCGCCTTGTTGCCCGATTGTACTTTTTCTGGTCAGATGCCGAAATAGTATCATCCGGATCGTCCATACGGTCGTTATATTCTTCTATCAAACTTAAATCTTCTTCCTCTGTCAGAGAATTGAAATATCTATTAGCAGATTTATTTCTGCTTCCTCCGCTGGCAGCCTTTATAGCCTGCTTCTGTGCTTTGTTCAGCCTATTAAGATATGTGTTCTTAGTCTTTGCATTTAAGCCGGAATTTTCGATAGCCGCCCGCTGTTCTTCAAAAGTGTTACAGCCAGAGAGGGTTGCTTCCAAATCCTGCATTTTCTGCTTCTGGTCGATATTATAAAATCTGCTTTGATCAGCATATAAGCTGTACACGCCATCCATCAGCTCCTCATATTTATCTGCATCAAAGGTACTGCCACCACTTCCCAGCTGGCTTGACTTGATTATCTTGGTAGGCTGCTGCCCGCGCATCTCCCGATAATCACCGCCTCTGATTACCATATTCTGACGGGAGCTGTTGCCTACATAGCCAGTGCCTCCAGTAGCCACAACAACATGATTATCATCTCCGTAGATAATCATATCTCCTGGTTCCACCTGATCAGCAGAATAGGGAATTACCCCAGGACCGCCATTTGCCGTCTGGCTTTTAGAAACCAGCGTAGGCACATAAGTATCTCCTTGTATAGACTGAATCCAGGAATTGCTATTGTCTGTACCTAGTATTCTAACGGCAGCCTCTACACAGCCTTTTGTGCCGTGTGGCATTGTCTGGCCACCCCATTTCTGATACCCTGCCTCAATACTATCAGAGGATATACCATTGCTTTTCGTACACATTGCACGGGCTTCTTTCTCCAAGCCTGCTATATCCAGCTCGTTAGTCTCTGGATTGTAGAATTTGCCTATCAGAATCCTTGATGTATCTTTTTTGTCCTTGGACTTTTTCTGCTTTTCTACAGTGGCATAGAGAGAATTAAACTCGTCCTGGCTCATATTCTTTCTCTCACGCTTCAGCCATTCGTAGGCATCGTCATATTTTTCATCAGCCACGCAGGCCTTAACAAGACTTGATACCGTCTGGGTACGGAATGTCATTTTCTTGGCTTCCGTCGTGGCAGCATCCCAGCCCTGCTTATCCGCCCAGCTGTTCAGAGTCTCGTTCGCTTCCTGCATTTGCCCATAAACAGTATCTGGATCCGCATAGCTGAGAGCCATGCTGTTTGAAAAGTTGCTCATTCTAGCGTTGAAAGTGTCAGTTTGATACGCTTCCCTTTCCTTGTTTTCCGTCTGCATACCAAGTTTGCCGTACTGCTCCAAATCCTTGGGCAGGTATTTATTCATCAGCTGATAGCGTACACGGCCATTATAATTTCCAGCTACCTCCTGGGTAACATCCTGCACAGACTGATTTACCCTGTCTGTCATGCCCTGGGCATTTTTACCCTTGCCGGTAGTGATAATACCATCTTCTGAGTAAAGGCTTTCATTCAGTTTTTGACTAATCTCGTTGCGGGCCGCCATAATGTCCGCCGCATCGTCCTCATCCTGTCTCTTTTGGATAATGCCGGCAATATGATTTGCAGCAGAGCTCCAAGCTCCCAGCTGGCTTCCATCAGTGCCGAAGGCTTCCTTAGTAACGCTGGTATATACCCTGGCATTAATTGTGTTAGCTTTTACCGCTGGTGTATATGTTGAAAACTTCATTTACAGCACCTCACCAATAATTTTTCTTGTTGGGATTGGTAATAGTCCAGCCCCTGTTTTTGCCAGCATTGAAATTGCTCATACCGCTGACAGTATTTTCCCGCCATTTCATAGTAGCATTGCCAATGCTTCCACCTGTGCTTCCAGAAGCCGTAGGTGTTTGTGCTCCTGCTATACTTGCAGCCGTGGAAAGCAGAGTAGGAACAAGCTGACCTTTGGCCTGGCTGACCACATTATCAGCAGCCGCCCGTTTCTGATTGGCATCGTTAATATAGTTAGTCTGCACCACTCTACTGTTGTAATTATCATTGCGCTGATTAGTCAAGAGCGTTGCCTGGTCCTGTCTATAAGCATCAAGACTGCTGGATAAAATATCCTGCTGAGAACCGCCAAAGCCAAGGCCTGCCGCTCCCGCTTGGGCACGCTGGGCACCCTGGGCCAATCTCTGTCGATTGCGCAAATCCCTTGCTTCCTTAGCATAGTTATCCGCTATCTGCTCCTGCTTACGTCCTTCAATCCTTGCATTCTGTTCATCCGCCTCTGCCTGTGCTCTCATAGCCTTAGCCTTTGTATCGGCCTGCTGAACCTGCTGCTGATAACCGAATAGCGCAGAGGCACCTATAAGACCTGCTGTTAAACTACACATTATTTTCACCGCCTATTGTAAATTTCCAAAACTCATTGCTTCCTACCATGTATCCCTTGTCAAACTTAGCGCCGTATGTACGAAGCCAGCGGATAGATAAAGTATTTTCTTTAGATACAAAATTCCAAAGCACCTTGTATCTTCTCCTCCATCTTTTCAGTATCTCCATACAGCAGCATACAAATGATTTCTTATAATCGTTGAAGATGTTTGAACCCAGGCACCATATCTGACCGCCCGGCTCCTTGTCAATTACTCCATATATGACAATTACTTTTCCCGTACTATCATAAGCGGCAAAGGCTTCATCAGAAGCCATGACCGACTCCTTGACTTCTTTATACCTATCCTTTACCCCCAGCTTATCCATCTCATCAATATCCTGCTGGCGCATATTCTCCACCAGGTTTTCTATAAACCAATCGCTATTTGCCCATATTGGCACAATGCTATATTTACAAGCCTGCTCCACCTAATGTCACTCCTCTCACTACTGACAGCAGGGTAAACGGATACGGCTTATCATGCCTTATATACACCCTGCCATTTTTATTAAAACCACCACTGCCCATTGTTACATTCTTGTCACCAGAAAATAGGCAGGGCTGACCTAAATCCATTTCTCCTATGTCGTAGACAATATCATGCAGAGTATCCTTGTCCGGGCCTATCTCCCCGCCAAAGCTTTTAGACAGACGAAGCACCACAGTATTTACTGTCTGCTGCATACCCTGAATGTTGCCCATACCGGATACCGATGTATTAAAATTAGGCTGTTCCAGCACCATTGTGTACGGGATGCCTATCACCACATTACTTGCTGCCTGTTCCAGCTCAATAGCGCCGTTCTGAACTGTCTTAGGATTAAACAGATAACCATCACCCATCGCCAATACAGTACGGCCTTCCAGGTGCTCTAATCCATTAATAACACATTCTGCTTTTTCGTATGTTTTTCTTACGGCACAATCCAGCATGATATAGTCCTGCTGATTTTCGCTATCACTATCCAAATCCAGCTTCTCAATATACCTGGCAGTCTTGCCGTTAATCTCCCGTGCCACCTGGCAATACACTACATCATTGTTCCCCTGCTGAGCCGCCAACACGGCCTCAACTACTCCGTCGGTCACAATATGGCTCCAACCATATACCTTCTGCTCCATAATGTATGTGAGACAAAGCAGTGTGCCATCAGAGCGCACAAAGTAGATAACACTGTCCGGTTCCTGAGCAAAGCTGCTATCTACAATCTCCTTGCCATGTACAAGGTGCTTAGCCAGCAATGTTAAATCATAACCGCCATAGCTATCTGTATCATAGCTGTATGCCATATCACGGATAATACTTCCCCGTCTCTGCACATATACCAGCCTATTACCTACCCTCACCGGCTCCACATCATTACAACCGTAGTTCTGCTGGAGTCTTGGTGTGATATTTGTAGGTGTCACTGTTTCAGAGCCTGATATTGTCCACTCGTTGCCTTCTGTTAATACAATCAAATCGTTACCGGCATCCATGTGTGTTATCTGATACGGCCTCAGCGATAGCAGGTCAGCTGATATAGCACTATCATCAGTTACAGTGCCGGATTCCTTATCTACAGAAAAATTTTCATAATCCCCTGTCATACTCATCCATATTCTTTGGGGATACTTCACATTAGCAGCGAAGCACAATCTGTCTTGGAAGAATGTTGCACAGCTAGGATACCCCTGCTTTTTTCCCCATGCCGATAGATACCAATTGTTTGTCTTATTCGTACCGCCCAGGGCTTTCTCCACATCAGCAGTTACTTCCCTGGTACTGACAAAGCCTGTTATCTTTGCATATCCAACATGCGTGTATGGATACACTGTTAGATCTGCAGTACAGCTTCCAGAGCTTTTTGCTACAGTAACACGCACCAAAGCATACTCTTCTACAGTACCAGATTCAGTAGGGTTATAATCGTCGCTGGATGTGTACTGCCTAAGCTGAAGCCATGTAGCACCATCGTCATATGATATTTCTACCGTCACAGTACCGCTCCATGTTCCATGACATGTGATTTTCCAAGTATCCCCCGCCAGGATGCTTTTACTTGTACCGCCGGTACAGCTTACAGTCTGCCCGCTCATGGATTGTTCCAGCTTTATCCAATCCCCGACACTCTCTGCTGTCCATGTATCCTTTACGGCTGTCAGCGTAACATTCCCCGTTGTGCCGGATGGAGTTATAAAATTCTCTTCGTCAACATTCAAATCCCCATAGGGCACCTGCTGCCAATCTACATCAGCCAGTTTCCACTCCCGTTCTGAATACCTCATCAGCTTCTTTACAGGGTGTTTTCCGCTGGCTATATACAGAACATCCACCGACTGCACAAAACGCAGTCCTGCAAGCTCTCCTGCCTCATACGGTGTATCCAGCTCTATACCAAGGTAATGACCATTGCGCCATACTCTTATATACTTATGGCCAATCTCCAGCATATAGGAAATAGTCACTGTAAAGTTAAACTTAACCAGCATACTCTTTTTATCCTGGTACTTTGTCTGGCCACAGTAAATCATGCCAGGCCGTTTCCGTACCGCCCCATAAGGGCGTACAATGGCATTCTCTGCCTGCAGTAGTGCCACCTGATATTTATCCAGGTCTATACGGCTGGCCACATCGACAGATATTTCACCGCCCGTAAATGCCGGCTGTATAGAATAAAACGCGTTGGGTGATGCCATTTATTTTCCTCCTCATTGAAATCTGGCCTGAGCATAGCTTTCCGGGAAAACAGTGCTCTTCCTTCGCTCCTGTGCCGAATAAATCTTAGCCGCCTCTATGCTATCCTGATACAGTTGGAATTGTGTCTGCTGGATGCTGGCACTGCCTGTCAGTACCATAGCCATGTTGCAGGCCAGATAGTGAGCAAAGGCCTCTATAAACTCGTCTGGAAACATATCAACATCTTTCACATTGTATGTGTACTCGCACCATGCCAGTTCTACATCAGTCAGCAGTGCCTTTTGATTGCCTGTCAGCATAGCTGTATCAAAGTCCTGTACCTGCTCTTCTTTTGCGCTGGCTCCTTCCTCGTCAAACACATAGCGTACTGCCAGGCACCCTGCCGGATATGCATAGGCAAAATCCCACCCAGGTTCCTTGCCGGCAAGCAGTGCCAGCTTTACAGTACGCTTGGCAAACCCCCAGGGATACTGTCTAAGCAGCAATCTTCTGGCATGGTCGTAATGTATCTTGCACTGTGCAGCCTCTTCCGTATTATCATCCATAGAAGTAATCTTGCCTTTCGATAAATAGCTCAGTGCTAAGTTGCAAATATCTGTACTTGTCATTTTTCTTTTCTCCTTTCCTGTCCTTTTGCTATACCGCCCAGAGGGGATAGACGATATAGCAAAAAGGCAGGAAACAAATATGATTTTGTCTCCCGCCCTCGGCTTAATCTAATATATCATCATCCAACACCAGCGCGGCTGTAAGCGCGCCATCGGTGTATGTGCTGGTTGCTTCCAGCTTCATGTAGCCCTTATTGCCTCTTGGCAGCTTGGCCTTGATTGGTAACTCTGTATATGTGGCCAAAGTTACCGGTCTGGTAAACGCTTCATCCGCAGCCGTAATAACAGCTACAGACAAAGTACCAGTCCCGCTGGCACCGTTTACATCAGCAAACAGAATCAAAGGATCACTGGCCTCACCAGGCCCCAGCTTGATAATGTCGCTGTGCAGCTTGCCACTGGATAAAGTCTTTTTGTCAAAGAATGTATTTTCACCATCGAAAATCATATCAGCACCTCCTGTTAGGTAATAGCCGGCTCCTGCTCGGAAATAGCCTCACACTTCTTAACCGGCAGACCGGTGAAGAATAACTGTGGCATCTTGCCCATCATTTCCTGACGGGTAATATGCACATTGTTCTTATCCATCAGCCACAGCTCCAGCATGTCATAAATGCTTGGAGATACATACATGGCCATCTGCTTATCACCTCTATCAAGCCCCTGGATGCGGTTCTTGGCCTGTACGATAGCTTCAATGATAGCCTGCTTGTTGGCAGCGGTTTTCAGCTTAGTAACATCAATGTTGCGTACCAGCGCATTTGCACGGATATTCTGTACAGCCAAGCCTGCCTTCCAAGTGAACAAAGACTGCAAAGCCTGGTACTCACGGCCCTCGGAATCAGTTACAGTCTTTTCACCCAAATCACGGTGCTGCAAGCCCATAGCAGAGTTCTTTGGATAGATACCGCAGGTGGCCTGTGTGCCCCAGCCTACAATGTAGATACTGGTGTTGGTATCAGTACCGGCTGTACCAGCGGAAATAACCTGGTGGCCAGCGGTACCATTACCGCCATCAGTCAGAGTATTGTAGCGCACACTCAATCCGTTGAATGTATCCGGATTATCATCGGTACTGCCATAAAACATATTGGCTGCCACCACATCAGCAAAGCCCTGCACGAAAGCAGCATCCTCAGAACGGCGGAAGCCTTCTTTGTCCTTCTGCAATGCCAAAAGCTCAATATCCACGCTGGAGCGATCCTCCAGGATAATGCAGGTATCCTGTACCTGCTTAGTGGTGCTCTTGCTACGCTTAATACCACGGTTAATCTTACGAATAGACGGGGTAGGCAGGCTGGTACGAATGGTAGTTACATTACCAGTAGGCAGATTGCCTTCCTTCCAGCGGGCATCCTGAGTAATAGGATTTACCTTTTCCAATGCCTCAATAATAAATGCTGTAGTCCCGTCCGGGTTTATACGTTTCTTGTAGTCGCTCAGCGTCAATGCCTGGGTTCCTAAAACGCTCATGCTTTATCATCTCCTTAATAGATTCCAAAATCAGTATTGCCATACAGACTAGAGCGGATTGCTCCACTGTTGGCTCCAAAGCCTTTGAAGGTATCCTCTTTAGTCAAGTCACCCACAAAGGCCAACATTCTGATAAACTCAATGCGATTACCGGCACCAGTGTAATTCAATGCCTCCCGCAGGTTAGGTATTGCTTTCTCCATAGCCTCAAGGCCGGCGCCTGCCTTCTGCAAGGTACGGTCAAAGTCAATGCCCAATTCCTGCTTGGCTTCCTGTCCCCAGCCGGCAATTTCATTCTGTCTCGCCTGCTGGGCAAGCTGTGTCATACTGCCGGCATAGTTCATACCGTATGCAGCCAGCTTGCTTGCCTGCTCGTTGGAAAGCTTCAGCTCCTTGGCTATGGCGGCAAACGAGTCCGCCTGCTCCTGATTGTATTCCATGCCTTCCGGTACAACGGATTTAAAATCATACGCCTCAGTTTCTTCAGCTGTTTTTCCAAGCAGCGTTGACTGATTCGCCTTACCAGTTCCGACTTCATTCTCCTGGCCTTTGCTGTTTTCCTCTTGGCCAGTCGCAACTTTCGAATCTGGTTGCGGATCTCCCGCATTATCTCCGCTTCCTGCTTCTCCATCTCTTCCAGCCTCCCCAAACAGCTGTAAATCAAAATCAAAACCAAATTCCTTGTCCATAATACCCTCCTATTCCTCTGCCTTCATATACCTTGATACGATAGACCTTTTAATTTCCTCCTGCTGATCGTTATAGGCCTTGCTTTCAGACTCCATTTGATGATACAAGGATAAACCATCGCCCATACTGAGAATGTTTTCCTTTATCACCAAGCCTACCCGCCTTTCGCCTTCCTGCACCAGCATAGCATTAGTATCCATAACCATGCTGCCATCAGAACGGAGCAAACCCAAAGCAGAATCAATGTGGCAATTCTCCAGCAATCTAGCTACAAACCACCGCCCGTCTGGGCTTTCCATTACATAGCTGATAGCTGCTTTATCCCTGCCTGCAACATTATCAGATAGTACCTTGTTAATTTCCTGGTGCATTTCTCCAATATCGTATCCTGCTCCCATAGCCCACTCCTTTACATCATACCGCCCAGCCACTGTTGAAGAGCTGGATTTCCATCGTTGGCAGCATCCGTAATATTCTTTGCCGCCTGTGCCGCTGGAGCTGCAAGCTGTACGGCCTGTGCCATTTCTGCCTGCTGTTCCTGCTTGGCAGCTGCTTCTGCCTTCTGCTTCTGAATTGCTTCAAATTCATCCTCAGTACGCTTCAAACCTGCTGGAGCACCTACCATATCGAAGTAATCATCAATAGCCTTGGTCCAATTAACCTTGTCCAATACCGACTGGTCAAACTGTGCTAACTGGCCGGTAAATGCAATAGCCTGTTCAATATTAGTTAAGCCTGCCATCTTCTGTGCCTGTGCCAGCGGAGAAATGTACTCTATAGTCACTTCCTCCTGGCTCATTATCATAGCCAGTTCTGGATCCTCAGCCTGTGGCAGTACCCCTGCCCGGTCAAGTATGTTATAGACACGCTCTATAATCTTGCGGAGAAATTCAAACTGCAAGCGCTGGACCACTGGCCCAAGTTGCTGCAATTGCTCCTGCTTTCTCTGCAAGACTTCCTGTGCCGTCATATGCTTATCTTCCAGCCTCTCTAGCATCATAAAGAGGTCAGCGCTGTAAGCTCTCTTTATTCTGTCCTGCAAGTCCATTATCTTTTCCTGCAAGTGCTGGAGATTGATGCCCACCTGGAACAATGGCTTAACAGGTTCATCCCTGCCAACAATGGTGTAACTGCCAGGGGCCAGGTTAATGCCCTGCTTGAATGTGCTGGCACTTCCCATCATTGGAGGACGGATGCCAAGCTCTACCGCCACAATATCGTCCTTCTCCAATTTCTGGAGGCCTTTACTGTCACCTTCCGCAAACCAGCCAGGCCCCTTGCCATAGGTTTCACTGCCTGTCACAAGGTATCTTGCTACCGGTATTGGCCACTCCTCAAAACCGCCAATATCAAGGAATGTATCTGTATTACCTGCTTCCAGCCAATACAGTGACAAATATTTCATGTGATACTTATCCATGATTTCCTTGTTGCGGTCGTGGAAGCGGTTAGGCTCCACCAGCCACCACACACGATATTTTGTTTTCATACCGCCATTATCCAGGTCAGCCCTGATTTCAGCAGGGATTTTGTCAGCGCCATACTTATCTACCAACTGGCGGGCCGTCATTTCAAACTTTGTACAGAATGTATCCACGATGCCATCCGGCCCGTTTTCCATCATGTAAGTGCCTATGGTAAAAGGTACAAAATGCACTCCTGTGTCACTGTCCTGAAATATGGCCATAGGAGCCTGCCCAAAGGCAAGTTCCAGATATGCACTATGGATTGCATTATAGAAATTAGATTTCAGCAGCACATCCTGTAATACAGCCATCCGCTTGTCAAGCAGCTCCCCAGCTTCTGGATGATTTCTCATATCATCACTAGACCATGTTAGACGGAACCATTGCCTGGAAGGCGGTGTTAATCCCGACATAACACCGGCCGCAAAAGCCTGATTAGCCTGCCATGCTACAGAGTGATAGATGTTTGTATCCCGTCTCCGTGCATAGTCCGTAGTGTCGGCTGTATCATCAAACTGGCCAATGTACGGCAGTTGGAAGTCTCTAATTGCTTTCCACCTTTTCAGATAGTCCTGCCTGTTAGACTCCATTTGCTTTACTTTGGCCTGATACTTTCGTTTTTCCAGATTCAGCTTCAAGGCCATATCCGAAGTTGTAACCAATGTTGCAGGTGCTCTTTCCTGCTTCTCTGTATCATACATGCTACTTCACCCCGCCCAGGTTGCTTACTGTACCGCTAGTATCACCAGCAGAGACACCACCAAGCAATGTACCACTGTAACGGTCATTACTAAGGCTGGTGCTAACCCGCTTTCTCTGCTTCTTCTTAGCAATTGCTTCTGCCTGGTCAGCTCCTGTATTAGCACTTGTTACCTGCACCGGAGTTGGATCTACCTTTGCTGGTGCACTTGAACCACCGCCGCCTCCACACATACTATCATCCTCACTTTCAATCATCATATAAATCAAAATCTACATTGCACATTGCGCGCCTGGTCCCGCTAATGAAACCTTTCGGTTGAACCGGATACGCAAAGGTTAATGCCAATGAGTCAGCTATATCCGGAGACTTGCCCATAATCTCCTTGATGTCTTCCTTGCTGCTCAGCTTCATTCTGTTGGCAGCATCAAAGCTGTATTCTGGTACTACCAATTCGCTTTTCAATTCTGGAACATTGGGCAATGCTCCACCAGATTTTATCCATTCATGCATTTCATCCCACATCTCTACACGCTTGTTGATATAGCGTTCCGGATTCAATGCACGGGAACCAAAGTTGACTTCTGTCACGTCATAGCCCATCTGCCGGCACCGGTCAATAACACCTTCACCACGGCCAGCATCTACAAAGACCGCATCCGGCCTATGCTTATCTATCTCACGCATGAGATAAGCAGCAAATGTCATGTTGTCAATATCCTTGTACACCTTTGGCTCATAGCATACAAGGCCCTGACGTCTGGTAATAACACAGCTATCATCACCATATCTTGCCACATCTACGCCTAAGATTACCGGAGCCAAGCCCACATCTTCCTTTGTGTAGGTGCGCCCCGCAGACTCTGTTACCTCGTCAATGGTTATCAGCACATTTTCGCAGGATGCCGTAAAGTCACATAACATTTCCTGTCTGAATTTCGTTTCAGACATTTCTGCCTTCAAGGTTTCCAATGCTTCCGGCCCATATCGACCGCCAACATCAAAAAGCCCCGACTCATCGCAGCGTATCATGCACGCATACCATTTATCATCGCTCTGTGCATTCTGCCATATCTCATAGAATTGGTTTTGCCCTTTAGGCGTGCCGATAAACACCGCCCAGCCGTTTCTATCCATCAAGGCGGGAAGTATAACCTCATCCCACAGCTCGCTCTTTATCTGAGCCGGCTCATCCAGCACAACCCCGTCAAAATAAAGACCTCTTGCACTATCTGGATTATCAGCGCCCATAATATATATCCTTGCTCCACTGCATCCCTTATGCATACTGGCAAACTCTACATAAAGCTCACTTTCATTCACTGTGATTCCAGGCAATACATGCAGGTAGTATTTGAGATAGCTCCATGCTATTGTCTTTGCCTGCTTTCTGTACGGTGCAATATACGCAAAGACCGGCATTCTTTTTTTGCACTTGATAGCCATTTTTATCATGTGATTAATAACAAGTACTGTCTTTCCGTATCGCCTATGGCATACCAGCACAGACCGTGAATGACTCTCCAAGGCTGGATGAATAACTTTTCTGGCATACGCTGTAGGGCAGTATGGAATTGTATATTTAGCCATTATCATTCTCCTCCCAAGCCGTTGTAGCTACTCCGTCACCGTCCACATTCTTAACCTCTGAACGCTCTCTATATTTTTCCGGTGCATTAGCTTTTAGAAGTATCTCCATCAGCTTATCAGAGTATTTTGTGACAGTGCCTACCTTCTGCCCTTTGTAGTACACATCCTCCTCGAAGCCCGTTGCCCTTCTCTGTGCCTCATCTTCAAGAACGGATATGGCCTGGGGCCTCACATCATTCTCATAGACAGCAGCATATCTGGCATCCTCTTTCAGCCAATTGTAATGTGTCTGCCTGGTGATTCCGGATTTAGCAGCCGCCCGGCCAATATTTCCACCACACGATATTAGATTATTAAGAAATACGTTTTTCTTTTTCTCGTTCGTAAATCTGTAAAGCTTTGCCACTTTATCCATCACCTCCCAGCCCTTGTATTATCTACATCCGCAGACGATTGCGTTTTTAGATTTTTCCGGCCGACTTTATGTGTAAAATTTTTGCTCTGTAAAAATCATATCATACACCCCGAAAAGTGACCATGTTTTAGGGGCGGTACAGATTGCTCCATACCGCCCTTTGTTTTACTTATCGCTTATGTGATTTTCCCGGATGCTTTTCTCTCTGGCACAGGCCATAGCCATCAGCGACCGCATGACAATGTGGCTCAAATGATCCTCCATTCTATCCCCGTCACAGTACTTCAAGATGTGGCGAAAAGCCCTGGCCAAATGCTCCTCTGTAGGAATGCTCCGCCATGTGGCCCCAGGATGTTTCCTAGCTCCTACAGTCAGTCCTTCTGCTACTTCCAGCAGTACACCGGATAAACCGTTTTTCAAAAGATACCTGCACTCGTCTCTTTCCTCGTCCTGGGGAAATCTACTCTCTTTGTCTAAAACCTTTGTCATTTTTCTATTCCTCCTTACAAGAACACTGTTGCTCCTTCTTTATCAACACCCAGTTTTTTAAAGATTCGCCGGTTGGTTGCAAAACTTACGGCATCTGTTTTGGTCTGGCAAACCTTCTCCATCTCCTCCAGCATATTCTTGAATGTGCTGAAAGGCAGGTTAGTAATATGCTCACGAAAATACTCCTCGCACATCTTCAATCTCTTTTTGCCAAAACCAAAAGTGGTCCACATGGTATGCAGCCAAATCAGCCTCATATTGTCCATCGTTCTCATTGCGTGATTCCTGGCATGGTGGCGCGCGTATTCGTCAATGCTTGCCTTGGCTGGTGCCTCATTCTTTTTCTGCCATAAGTAGGAATAGCCACACTCCACCTGCAAATCGCTCTTTATGTCATGAAGGCTCAAATAGTGGTGTGGGTATTTACCCCCAGACTCTGGCAGTACCACTCCTTGGAGTCTCAGCTTATCTGATTCATTTGTCTCTGCTACCAGCCCAATGATTTTATTAAACTGCTGGGCAAATCTTACCAGCCGTACATAGCGATAGCCAAAGTCTTTGTACAGCACCCACGCAAAAAGTGGAACATAGTAAGCTCGACAAAAATCCACAATGCGGGTCAGGTTTTTGTTAGCTATAGCAGCCCCCGCCCCGCTCTTGCGCAGCTCCTCCTTCATCTCTCTCATAGCTTTCTTTTCGTCAAGGCTGGATGAAGCCCCTAAGCTCATGTTGATTCTATCAAGGACATTGTTATGCATCGCCTTTTTAACGCTTTTGTATTTTCCCATTTTGCCTCTCCTTTCTTTTTCTCGCGTGACAATAGGCAGACTGAGGATGATTCATCTCCATCAGCTCGCCTATCTCTTTCCATGTGCACCCAGCTTTGCGCAAAAGTGCCATGCCTATATGGTCAACCCGTCTTTTCATGCCGGGATTTGCCAGCTTCTCAAAAGCCATCTCTGCTGACATTGGCCAGGGATTCAGAATGGCCAGTACAAGAGCACAGATATTTTCAGCGTGTATTGTTTCTTCTACCTCTCCCATTCTCCGGCCCTTTCTTTTTCTCCACCTTTTTCAGCCTCATACGGCAGAACAAATACATTTGCCCTGTTTCTTCGCTTACGCTCCTTTCTACATCCTGCAGCTCATAGCCGGGATTGTCCCTCTCTATAGTCACACGCAACAGCTCAGAGTCCTCTGGTATGCTTTTCAGAACTTCAAAACGCTTACGGGATATTTTTGTATTTTTACTGCATGATACCCAGGGCTTGATTAATCCTTTGCTGGAAATCCAGCGTTTGGAGTTTTTCTCGTCAGTCTCCCCACCCTTGGAAAGATAGCTGATGATTTTCTGCAAGCCTATCTTGGGATCACTTCTCAGCCGATCCGCATTGCAGTAACCTAACTGCCATTTGTTTTCGACTTCCTCTCTGGATAGCTGACCGTCCATCAGTACATGAAAATGCATTCTGCCTCTAGGGCTTTTCTCAAAGACTATTATGTACTTGCAGTTTGGCAGCCCCAGCTTCTTGCGACGATAGTTCAACCTCGCTATCCAATTCTTCACCAGCTTGTGAGCCTGCTCCTCAGACTCTGGATAATTATCTTCGCTAAAGGTAGGGTGTACTACCAAATCTCTATTGCCTTTGAAGTTAGCCTCTACTAGAGCCTCAAAGTATCTCTTTGCTTTCTTAGCATTAAGTCTCTTTTGCTTAGGCGTAGACTCACGATACTTTCTCGGTGCCCATCCTGGAAGAGCACCCTCAGAAAAATTAAAATAGGACACCTGTATATAATCTGCCCTTGTGTTCTTCTTTGATGAATTTCTCTTAATCTTTCTGATGATGTTCTTCATACTCTCTACCCCAAATTTAAGTGATATACTTTTCCCTCACTTGTTACTACCCTAGTACAAGCCCCAAAGGGCTCCATCGAACCCTTTGAGACAAATACTTTCTATATAATTATTCCGCCCAGGCCGTCATTTCCAGAACGCCCTTCATTAAGTTTCTAATAGCTGCACCATAGTTATATTTCTTTTCCCCTTCCATATAACTAAGCTGGGTTAATAATGCTTCCATTTCAGTACGAATGTTCTCATAGTGCCGTATCAGCTGTTTTTCTTCTGGAGTCCGCTCTGGCTTTACCGCTTCCAGCTCTGCCACCCTGGCCTGTAACATTTCTAACTGTTTCGCCTTATCCTCTGGCATCTTCTCAACGGTAACAGCGGTAGTTTCTATCGGCGCCTTCTTGGCTTCTTCCAATTGGTTCTTTGTATCCTCAAACAGATTTTGATACTTTTCTACTTCCTGGGCCATAGCTTCATGCTGCTTATCCGCCCGGCTTAAGTCGCGCTGCAAAGACTCACATTTTTTCTTTAGCTCTGTCAGTTCCTGGCTATCTCCAGCAGACTGCAGCTTCGCTTCAGCTTCCTGCCATTTCTTTCTCGCCTCATCACAGTTGTCCCGCATATCATCATATCGGCCTCGCAAGGCCTTTATTTCATAATCTTTCTTGGCCACAGTTTCCTTGACTTCCTTTAATTCAGCTAGAGCTTTGGCCAGCTCCTGCTTGCTCATATCTGGAAGTTCTTCTTTGTGCTCATTCATAAATTCAGTACGCTTTTCTTCATCTTTAATAGAAGATAACGCTAAAAGCTGGCTCTGGTTCAGCTTGCCCAGAAGCTCTGCATCCGGCACCGTGCCAAATAACTTTGTTTCCTTATTATTGAAGTTTTTGTATATGGTGATGATATTCTGGGCGGTTCTTTCCGAATAATCTACATTATCCTTTAACCACTGGCCCCAGTTGCCATGCCCTACAGCTCCCTTGGCTAGCAACAGCTTTTCACCTATACGGCAGGTAGAAAGGTATACCGTCTCTCTTACCTGCTCCTTGATAGCATTTATTTCAGCCGCCAGTTGACTCAGCTTCTGCTCTGCTGGCAATTGGCTCTCTGTATTCATTACTTCGTTCATGCGGTTTTCCTGCCTTTCTTTTTCTCCAGGACTTCCTTACGGAATTTATCTACAAAATCCTGTACCTCTTTGGGTAAGTCTTGATTATATTTTCCCCTAGCCTGTTTGATACGGCCGTCACATATCTCCATTGTGCCAAGGGATTTGTTTATCTCGGCCACTTTTCTGATATACACAACATCAGTCTTTCCGCTGGCCACTCTGCTGATATAGCCGCCCACGCAATTATGCATATCCTTGCCTTCCCTAATTAAATCATTGATTTTCTTAGGAACCACAATTGCATATCCATCCGCCTTGAAGCTGTACTTAGCCTTTAACTTCTTTTGTCTACCTATCCATTTGCGTTCAGCTTCTTCGTCTCTCTTGCGTTTGATTTGTTTTTGCAGCTTTACATGAAGCTGCTCCAGGTCCTTTGGAAAGAGTGTGGCCTTTTCCGTGAAGTCCATTTCCAGCTCCTCGCAGTCCCGCAGGTAGTCTGCATATGTGCTGAATAAATAGCTTTTGCCCATACCATACATAGAGTCATTTTTCTCAAGATACAGCAGGGCTTTTTTTAGCTTTACATGCTCCATGACTTTTTCTATATCCATCATCTGGAATATGCACAGCGTCTCTTTAACTGTCTGCATGTCTATACCGGCTCCCATAGGGTGCTTCCTAATCTTCTGATACCGCTGTAATGTTTGTATATTTATATTGTGTTCCTGAATATACTTCATATCTGACTTGGGAATTTTGCCTCTTAATATTTCCTTTAAGGTATGGCCACGCATATTAAACGCAGCTCCCAGTCCTGCACATGATTGAATGGCATAGATTAAAATACTTTTAAATCCGCTTTTGGCTAGATACTCTATCTGTAAAGGATATTTAGCCAGCATCTTCATTATATCAATCTGCCTCCAAACCTCCCGCATAGCATCCTTCATAGAGTCAAATACATATTGCAAGGCATGCCCCTTTACAGCATTTTGTATCTGCATAAGGTTTGGATGGGCTGTTTTTACTTTGCTGGCTAGGTAGTATGAACTGATTCTATCCCTGCAGCTTGCCCGCAAAACCCACCTTGCTTCGGCAGGTTCGCTGTAGTAGGTGCTATAGTATTCCCCTGCATAGAAGAAATTCTGATGAAACTTTGTACTTCTGGCTATGTAGTAACCACCCTTGTTAGGTATGAAGATATACCGTGCATCCACATATCTATAGGGTTCTGACTCCCAAGGCTTTGTGTTAGAGAACCAATGGCAGCTCAATATAGCAGTGCAGGTCAATATATCCGGATCCTTAATAGATGGTGCCCAATGATATGTCAGCCAGGTTTCCCGCAACCTCTGAGCTTCAGCCTTACGATACCTAGTCATATGTACCACACGGGCCTGCTTATGACAGCAAGGGCACTCACCAATTTCCAAATGCTTGTGGTATTTAGAAAAGTTACTGCCACAGTTACCGCAAACTGTACGTCCTTGCTTGTCTGTCTGGAACAAATATATAGGCCTTACATTATCAGCCTCATGAAGAAACTCTGCTGGCACTTCGTCTGGGAAGTGGGATAGTACCTCATCCACAGTCATAACAATCCCTCCATGCTGAATGCGGACAGATCTACTGCCGCTCTATGAGGCTGTTCTACTGCCACATCTTCCTCTAACTCCTCAGCTTCCGCAACCGGATGCGGTTTTTCCATTTCTGGCTCCGCCATTCCATACGGCCTAAACTTCTTGCTGGCAGCTATCATCATTTGATACAGAAGTCCATGCTCCAGCTTCTGCTGAACATCTTTCATGCCAAAATATTCTAAGATAGCGCCTACTGCCTCTTCCGGCGGTGTGCATACACAGGTTGCACTGCCCCTATTTTTGCTGGCATTTTCTCTCATGGCGGTATATGCTCCGCCTACTGTTTTGCCCTCTTTCAGTATCAGTTCAGCAGCTTCATCAGGTGAAGCCTCCAGCCACAAAAACAAAATTTCTCTGACTCTATCCTTAGCACTGCCGGCAGTAAGTTTCTCCTGCTCCAGCTTCTCCCGTGCTTTATCCACATTCTTATCCACAATGAAAACCTCCTGTTCATAAAAACAAAACTATTAATAACATAGCTATAATCCCCAGCCATGTTACAGCTCTATCTGAAAGCATAGGCCTACTCCTTTACCCAGTAGTTGATTCTAATCTCCTGGCCAGGGTAGATTTTGCCTCTATCCTGCTGGAGCTCTGGGTTGAGTTCCACTATACCTTCTTCAAACTCCAAGATATAACGGCGCCCGCCTGTATTGAGAGGCAGGTACGCTTCGGATATATCCCGCAGGGTATCGCCCTCTCTAACGATATATGTAGTCTCTACCAGCTTCTGGGGGCCGTCATAACAGCCTACCAGGAACCCCACAGAAACTATCAGTGCCACACCTGCAATAAACTTTCTCATATAAATGTCACCAACCCTTTCTCTACCATTTCATCCGCCTTATATCCATGCTGGCTAGCATGATATTTCCCTTTACTCTGCCACACAATAGGCACCTCCAGCAGCGCTTCTAAGAAAGGATGGTATAAAAAAGCAGAAGCGCTTATCCCTGCTAAGGGAGGGTACTGTTCAATGTTGCCCTAACAGGTGCAGTCTCAACTGGAAGCGTCTACTGTGTGGCAGAATATACTCAGTGTTGGACATATGCTCCCCACAGCTTTTCGTAATCTTCTTTTGAGATTTGTGGAAAAGCCTTGGCTATATCAATTTCTTCTCCTATCTTTTCCTGGAGGAAATCATAAACCAATCTTGCCTCTAAGTCATTACGACAGAGAACAAACACATAGTCATTGCACAAATGAAAAGCTATCTTTATGCCTGTATGTTTTTCCATATCTCGGGCTATCTCGCCCATTTTCTCCGCCCAGCGCTTAATGGCATAGATACGGCCGGCTTCTACCAGCTTCCTTGGCACCAATATTCTTACTGCTCTTATATACACAAATTCTTTTCCCATTTACTTGCCTTCTTTCATAGCCACGATAGTATGCAAATTATCTCCCTGGTGCTCCCGAATAAACTCAGTCAGCACATAGATACTGATGCGCTTGTGTCTGCCAAACTGTATGCAGGGCAACAACGATGTGTCTATTAACCTTTTTATAAAAGCTTGATTTGTACCCAGGCGGGCTGCCGCCTCTTTTTGAGAAATAAGGCGATCCCCCTCTGCCACATCAACCACGGAAAACTCTGACATTTCTTACACTCCTTTCTATTTTCTCAACTCATTTCCTACTCAACACACCGACCAAAGTGTGTGCGCCTGGGGCGCAGCAGGCACCCATAGCAGCACTGTCTAAAGAAGTTGAAAAATGACAATGCTTATCCCCTCCCACCATCTGAAGGAGGGTGCAGTCTAAACTATGGATACCTGCTCTGCCACAGGCTAGCCCCGCTGGATGGCGGGGCTATATTTCACTTTCCCCACTTGGCATCATCAATCTTACGGAGGGTATCCAATCTCAATGAATAGTGCAGCTGATCCAACTTGTATTTCAATTTGTCAGCTCTAAGCCGGCAATACAGCGCATTACAGCACGCAGTGTTTCCTAGCTTCACTTTCGTATTCTGGTCCTTTTCCTCTGGTGTATAGAGTCTTATCAGCTTTTCAGCAATCTGGCCAAAGTCACTAGCTAGCCGGCGAAGCTCTGCTTCTCTCTGAGCCGACATCCGCTCCATTGCCCGAAGCTCCTGGCGCGCTATCTTGTATTCCTCATAGATTTTCTTATTCATCTTTCTCACCTCTTTCATCTTTCATATTGCCAAAGCAATTTTATTTAGTACCAGCTCCCGGAATACAACTTCATCGCCGTATTCTACTGTTACATTTTCCAGCCGTTTATCATCCCTGGCCATCACTATCACCAACTTCCCACTTGGCAACCATAATCTTATAGCGAGTATCCAATATCAATGAGTCACGAAGAAGATCTAACTGATTCTCCAATCTGGTAGCTTTAAACCTGCACTTCAACGCCCGGACACATACATCACCCGCCAGCTTCTCTATGGTATCCTGATTCTTCTTATTAAAAACATGCAGCTTCACTATATTCCCAGAATATCTGCCGAAGGTTTTGGCCAGACTACGAAGCTCAGCACACCGCTGTGCTGTTATGTGCTCCATTGCCCGAAGCTCTTGGCGCTTTCTTTTGTATTCCTCATAGATTTCCTTATTCATCTTGCCAGCTCCCTTCTATCCAACATCTTTAACAGCTCTCTTCTGATAACCCCTGGCTCCTGAATGGCCATGATAGCGCAGGTGATATTCTTGCGATGATACAGCTCGCTTGGAGTGTTCTTCTGTACCTGCAGGTACTCCTCGCCAATGAATCTGTAGATTTTGAAAATGTCAGAATCTGCTTCACTGTCGTACTTGTCGCCCAATACCTTCTGAGCTGCTTCCATGAGCTTGGCCTCATAGGCTTCTTTTCTAGCCTTGGCCCAGTTGAGGGCGGCTACTGTGATAATTGCGATGGTGCATACAATAATAATGGTTGTCATTTTTTATCATCCTTTCTTATCTGCTTTACATTTACGCTGACTTGTTTTCCTTCTTCTTAGTTACGGCCATTGTGGCATCATATACGCCGTGGGTGTAGGTCAGTACCTTTTCCTGTACTTCCTCTGGCAACTTAGAAAGCTGTTCCAAAAATTCTATAAACCGCTTATCCATTTTGTTCACCTCCTAAAATACTACTTAATTGTTTCTTTGTCTATATAATATACTATTCGATAGTATATGTCAAGATATACTTGCATTTTTTACTATTTAATTGTATATTATATGTAAGGAGGTGAAGCACATGACTATTAATCAGCGAATTAAAAACTTGCGTAAAGATATGAAGCTGAATCAAAAGGAGTTTGGTGCCAAGATTAATCTTGGCCAAGGTGCTGTTAGTCGTTTGGAGCAAGAAGGAGTATTGGTTATTGACCAGAATATCCGGCTGATATGTGATACTTTCCATGTAAATGAAGATTGGCTCCGCAATGGCCAAGGCCCTAGAGAAGCTGTAGATATTCCCAAGAATCTTCTGGACCAGGTACGAGACGAATATCACCTTAACCATGTTGAGGATCAGATTATGCGGATGTACTTGAAACTGCCAGAAGATGCCCGGCAGACTATCAGCGACTATGTAAAGGAGCTGGC
>OBLI01000603.1_pt1 | contig 38001 bp, 46 predicted proteins | sample 1519701 | NCBI WGS metagenome assembly OBLI01 (sample SAMEA3663005, study PRJEB22513) | pig gut metagenome | biome: pig gut; feature: pig-associated habitat; material: faeces | place: France | collected 2012
CAACCTCTGCAACCTCTGCAACCTCTGCAACCTCTGCAACCTCTGCAACCTCTGCAAGCTCTGCAAGCTCTGCAAGCTCTGCAAGCTCTCCAAGCTCTCCAAGCTCTGCAAACTCTGCATAAGTTGAAGGCGTGCAGTTATGTCGTCATAACTTGTTGTTAAGGCGGGCATAAAAGTCTGCATCTGTTGGTAAGTCTCCCGCGTAGGAAATTGCCATTGAGACGCGCCGAAGTAATGCCCTGCCATTTGCGTTCCAAGTCGCTTGTTGACCTCGCTTTGTGTTATCCCGCTTTCTTTTAGAGCATTACACAAATATGTGCGTAATATCTCGGATTCTCTCCTTATATCCTCTTTGGTTGCTTTTATGAGCGTGTCAAGTTCTTGCGCGCCGTATTTTTGGCGGGCAATCCACCACTTTATGTATTTATTCTTGTATTCATCATGCTTCGCCATTATTGCGGCACGGCTGCCGTCGCAATCTTCTTGCAGTATATCACGCAACAACGAACGGTCTCCCAGTACGCGCGCATAATGTAATGCTTTCTTCCACGGCTCAATCTCCCGTGAATAAAGATATTCTTTCGCGTTATTGCCAAAGCTCCAGCAATAACGTACATAAGCATCAACGTTTTCCAGTCGCTCGAAATCTTCGCGGCTTATCCATCTCTTTTCGTTTTTATATTCACCCCGCGCGGCGGCGGCAAATAATTCGGGCGCGTCTCTTATATCGTTGGCTATTACTTTATGCCACCCCGCCTCGAGTGCAGCGTGGGTAATGGCACAACCGCCTGCAAAAATATCCACAAGACACTCCGAGGGTGGAAGAAATTCGGCAACAATGTGCGCCGCTATTGCATTTTTTGACCCCTGGTAAGGGATTCCGTATCGTTTCATTATCGTTTAATTAGTAATCCTACAAAGCCACTGTTCCCATATCTTATTTGCTATATTAGCAATCATAACAGGTGGAACGCTCATACCGCATATATACTCGGGATACTCTTTTCCAAAATCGTAATCTAGAGGAAAAGAGCTGCCAAGAGTAATTTCTCGTTTTGAAAGGTAAAGAGGATTGTTCCAGTGCATCATTTTATGATAAGAACTGGCTACAATAGTTGGCAGGGGATTATCGGGGGGAACAAATAAATTATTAAAAGAACTACCTTTCTTCCCAAGTCTCTTCTTCACATCCGCAATTTTTCCATCTCCTTCTTTTTTTATTTTCCAATATTTATAAGATTGACAATTTTTATTAATTTCATCACCTTTATAATCTGCAAAATCTTTCAAAGGTATTTCTTTTTCGCAAAAGTCTAAATACAAGTACGGATTTGCTCCAAATAAAGTATCTTCTTTTTTTACATAATTTGTTAAATCTTCTCTAAGGGCAATAAAAAACAATCTTTTGCGTTTTTGAGGCACCCCCATGCGGGAAGCATCGAGAACATGCGTTGTTGCATAATACCCTGCGTCGGTCATTTTCTTAATTATTGCTTGATAATATAAAATAGCATTGCCTTTAGCAAGTGCGGGCACATTTTCAGCAACTATTACTTTAGGCTTTAATTTTTTTGCTAACTTTATAAAATCAAAAAACAAAGTATCTAAAACTTGCTTTTTTTGTCCCTCGCGAAATTTATGTTCCACGCCCCACAATTTTTCTCTTTTCCCCGATATGGAAAAAGAAGAGCATGGTGGCGAACCGTCCAAAATGTCTAATTGGTAAAGCTCCGGGGGATAATCTTCCCTTGTAACGAATTCCCGAATATCTTCAACGTATATGTATTTTGGGTTAAGATTTTTTTTATAAACCTCTGCCATGCGCGGGTCTATCTCGTTGCAGCCCACAACGTCAAACCCTGCCAGCTTGTAACCCATGGACGAACCGCCCCCACAAGCAAAGCAACTGAATACTTTGCCTCTTGTGGGTACTGGTAGTTGCGACAACTTCCATTGATAATTATATTTGTGTTCCATTCTTTTTTTATTTTTTTTTGTGGATTATGGCGGTAACGCTCCGCCGTTCTGCGAGAATCACACCGTGCTATGTGCTGTCCGAGGCTCTTATTTCCATTCGGTGTGCTTTACGGGGTTATCGCTTCGCCCCCCCCGTTGGGATAATCCTTGTAAAAACCCGCGAACCTCACGGCGGGCGGGAAAGTCATAAGTTTTAATGTATTCCCCGACGCTTCGGGGTGAGAATGAAAAAAAGATGAATAATTAAGTAACTTACAATGACCTAAGAGTGGAGAGGCAGGGAATCGAACCCTACAACAACGCGCGTATCGCATGCCTTTCTCCCCGTGTCGTCGCGAACCTCACGGCGGACGACGATTAAAATAAGCGTAAAACATTATTATTGTCAATGCGAAATTAATAAATGTGTTATTAATAACCAAGCGGTTTGCGTTAAATTATGCAAAATATTATCGATTTGGAAATATTGCACACTACATTATATGTGTGCAAAAACAAAACTGCACACTATTAGCGAAGTGTGCAAAAATTGCAATTGTCGTAGCAAAATTGCACATGTATCTCTACGTGTGCAAAAATAAAAATGCACACACAACATGCAGTGTGCAAAAACTTGGTGTTTTCATGAATTTTGCAAACAACACATTGCAAATGATGAAAGAAATGATGTTTTTAAGAGACGAAACGATGAAAATTGCAAAGTACACATTGCAAATCAAAACATAGAAGTATTTTACAAAAACATCATCATTTGAAATATAAAGATAGCAAAAATTCATCATTTTGTAAGACCTTTTTATTTTGCAATGTCTGCATGTCAATTGATTCCGTTTTTGTGCGACTTAAAGAAAGACGAAGAAAAAGAAAAAAGAAAGAAAAAGAAACAAGAAAAGAAAGAACCAAAGAAAAGAATAAAGAATAAAGAAATAATAAAGAAAAAGAAGTAGAAAGAAACGCTAAACGTGTGCGTGCGCGCGAAGGAGAAAAAGCGAAATTTTTGCACACAAGCAACCAAGTGTGCAAAACACCACCTAAACACCTTCCCGCCGTATGGCGTTATTCATCTCGTAAGCATCTCGGGAGCGTATAAATTTGCAGAAAAATGAAAACGTTTGAATATCAGTAGGAAAATAATTATATCAAAAAAAAGGTTGCAAAAAATTTGGAGGATACAAAATAAATGTGTACTTTTGCGAAAGTATTAACCAAAATAACAAGACATGGAAAAAAGAAAATTCGACAACGAAAAATTCCGCGAACTATATAAAGCGAGCGGAAACACTACTGCACGCAAGGCGTGGGTGCTGAAACTTGCGGAACTTACTAACCGCATGCCCTCAACAATCAAACAGTGGCTGCAAGGGATATCGCAACCCACCCCAAAAACGGCGGAATTGGTAGCACGCGAATTGGGAGTGTCGGCGGAAGAATTATTTGCGGGGGTACTCCGTAACAAGTACACGGGACGCAAAAGCAAAAAGTCATGAATAAGTCAATCATAATTGATAGTCGTGCGCTTGACGTGGCACGGCTTACGGGGGATAAGTTCACGCGCCTCATGGCGTGGGCGGATTTGCAATTACAAGCCGCCGAAGCTCCCGCCGTGGTATATGTGCGTGGCGAAAAAATCAACATGCAGCGCGGGCAGGTACTTACGACGATAAAAGATCTGGCGACCCGTTGGAACACCTCGCGCCAAACGGCGAACAAGTATTTGGATGAATATCAGGCAGAGGGACGTTTGACCCTCGACGACCGCGCGGGGCTTGTACTTTTGTCGTGCAGCGATGAGACATGCAGCGTGCAGACGACGACCGTGCAGGGAACAGACGACGCCGCCGAAGTCATGGAGACATGCGTGCCGAGCGAACAGAAAGTAATCGCGGACGACAAAAGCGACGCGGAAGCCATGGAAGCGTGGACGCATCCCGAAGAGGTCAACGAGTTGCCGAACGATTACCCGCCCACTCCCGACATTGCGGACACCGTACCCGACCCGGGCGAGAAACACAGGTACGCGGAGGGTGTGGAACTTACATTAAGCGAGTACAACGACATTGTAAGCACCTTTGGCGTTGAGGACGCTTTCAACATCATTGAGCTTGCCTCACAAAGGTACGTGGAGACAGGCAGCCCGTACCTCGACGCACACAATACCATCATGCAAGATTTTGCCCCGCAATATTTCGCGGGAAAGAAAAAAGCGGATGAAAACTCAACGGACACCCAGGCGGACGGAACACATGCAGCCATTGACGAGCAACCGAGCAGCGACGAACCCGCGAGCGCGTCGTCAATTCCAACGGAGACGGTAAAAGAGATGCCGCCCGTCATAAAAGCAACACCCGCACCCGTACCGAAGAAAGTGCCAAAAAAAATGTACGCGGAAAATGTCAAGATGACTGAAAGCGAGTATAACAACCTCGTAGAGAGGTACTCCGAAGAGGGTGCGCGATGGATGATTATTAAGCTGGACAATTACAAGGCGGCGCGTGGAATGGTGTACAAGTCGGATTATCGTGCAATACTTAACTGGGTTGTGAAAGAATGGCAGAAAGAATTAAACGCAAAGCAAAATGGAAACTATAATGGAAGCGGCTTCAGGAGCGCAACAGAACTTGCAGAAGAACAGTCAGACGCAGCATTCGCAGAATATTATGCCACAAATTACGGGCAAGTCTGAATTTTTGAAAAAATACAGTCCCGTCAGTAATTACGGAGTTGGGAAAACGTTTAAGGAAATAGTGCAGGACGGTTCGCCATGTCTCTCAGATTTTTGCAAAAAATACGGGAAAGACACCGTTATAGATTTAGTTATGCTGCACGTTCGCGACCTCTTTGTGTTCGCGGGACTGAAAAAGCTTATCAACCCTACCGTCGTGGCTAACATAGCCGCCGTAATAGTTAGCGGGTACGCACATCTCAACATCGCGGAACTCCTTCACTTTTTCCGCCTCTTTAAGGCGGGATATTTCGCCAAATTTTACAACGCCGTCGACGGGTTGACAATAACGACCGCACTACAAGCCTTTGAGAACCAAAGGAAAAGCGTAATTTTGCAAACAGAATCCGACCGTCGTGAAGCAGAATCACAACGCCGTCGCGCGGAATACTTGGAATGGCAGCAGCACGCAGTAAGCCACGAAAAGATGCAGGCTCTTATTGATGCACACCGCAAAGCGGGAGATTATGACGAGTGGGTGGAATCGTTGCAAAAAGAATACGAAGAAAGAAATACAAATATCTAAAAACAAACAAATATGATATGTTCACATAATTCCATGACTTTTGTTCATGCAAAAAACCCGATAATTAATTACCTTTTCCGTTGGCTTTGGAAATGTCAACGGCGCGGAATAGGAGCGCAAATAAAAGCGGGGGTAAAATGCTTCGACCTGCGTATCGTATGCCACCCGCATAATTCGGGGCAGTTCCGTTTTGCCCATGGACTGGCAGACCTCGACGTGTATTTTTCCGTTCACGAGACTATTCGACACATAGAACGCGCGGGCGGTCTGTTCCGAATCGTTATCGAGCGCGGCGGGTACACTTACGACGATTTACAAACATTGATAAACACATTCACACCCCACGGCAACTGCATTGGCATTTGGTCAAAACGCGGGTGGAGATACTTGTGGGCGAATCCCGATTTTGCTAACATTGTGATAGAGGATTTGAGTTATACACCATTCCACACGGACAAGCCGTGGTACAGACAGTTAGGCAGTTTGTTGCATCTCACAACGCCGTACAAGTGGGCGTTAAAACATAATAGGGCTTTCACACCCGCAGAAATAGACGACACGCGCAAACTTATTGTCGTTGATTTTGTGGATGTCGTTAAACTGTCTTAAAGTAAGTAACTATAAGAAAGATATTAACTATAAAAAAGTAAGTAATGAACAAAAATGCAATGATGACAACGGAAAATGTTAAAATTTCGCAGCTTGTAGAGAACAAAGAAAACCCGCGCTACATTACAAAGCCCGCGTTTGAAAAGCTCGTGAAAAGCATCTTGATTTTCCCGCGCATGCTGAAAATCCGACCTATTGTTGTTGCCGGCAACTATAAGGTGCTCGGGGGTAATATGCGACTGAAAGCATTAGAAAGAATCGAGGAGATGCAGGCGGAAGAAATCCGTGCATCGTTGGAATCTTTGGAAACTTACACGCGCAAAACAGAATTAGAGCGAGCGAACCTCTTGCAATATTGGAAGGAATGGCAGGCAAATCCCGTTGCCTCTGTAATCTGCGTGGAACAAATGACGGAAGAAGAGCAACGTGAATTTGTTATTAAAGACAATGTAGGCTTCGGTGAATGGAACTTTGATGTTCTTGCAAACGAGTGGGACGATGTGCAGTTGGCAGAATGGGGCATGAATTTGCCGCAACCCGACGACACGGAAGAAAAAGAGGAAGCAAAGCAGGAAGAAAAAAAGCCCGACTATATAGTGGAGATTAGGTGCCAAAGCGAAGAAGATTACAAACACACTTTTCAGATTTTAACCGAGGCGGGTTATGACTGCCTCCCAAAAGATTAAACACATGTCAAGAATGCAAAGCATACACAAGCAGCAGAAGCGTGAAGCGCGGTTGCAGATAGTGGGCGAGCTTTATAAAAAAGGCTACACCCGCCGAAAAATCCAAGAGGAAGTAAAAAAACGACTTGATTTAAGCAGTTACGCGCTCGGCTCGGTGCACAATGATATACAGCTCCTATTGCAGGAATGGCGCGAGGAAAACGTGAAGAATGTTGACGAACTTGTAACACTCGAACTGCAAAGAATTGATGAATGTGTCAAGCAGCTTTGGGCTGAATGGGAAAAGAGCAAGACAACCACGACCGAACGAACAATAAAGCTCAAAGGAAAACCGCACGGAAGCGAGAGCGTGAAGACCACGGCAACCGAGAAGACGGAGAAAGAAGTGAAAGGCATGGGGGACGTGGCGTACATTGTGGAAATCCGCCGACAGCTCGAGGAACGTCGCAAACTGTTAGGCTTGTACGCTCCCGAGAAGCGTGTTGTGTCTGGAGACGTGGAAGTGAATAACCGTTACGACGTGGCGAACATCCCGCACGACCTATTGTTTAAGCTCGCGGACGCATTGCAGGACGGAGAAAAAACAAATGTAAGCATATATGCCGAAGAAATTGAAAAAATCCATACAGGCGGAGACTGAACACACGTGCGGCGAATGCTCACACGGGAAGCCTTACAAATCGATACATAACACCACCGTGAACGGTGAGCCGATATGCGTCCGTTGCGAATTCTCGCAGTGGGCGCGGTTGCGTTCTGAATCCGCGTGTCCGAATTTCCGCGCTTTATGAATATCCCCGCAAACATTAACCCCGATGAGATAGTAAGACAGGCGGCGCGGTTGCGTCTTGTCAACTTCACGCGCTACATGCGCCCCGATTACGAGTTGACGCGCTTCCACGCCAACTATTTGCGTTTGCTCGATATGTTCGCGGCTGGATTAATCCGTAAAATGATTGTTCAGTGTCCGCCGCAAGTTGGCAAGTCGGAAGGCTCGAGCCGTCTTTTGCCCTCCTTTATGTTGGGACAAGACCCGAACAAGCGTATTATTATAGGTTCATATTCCACGACAATTGCCCGCGATTTTAACAGAGACGTGCAGCGGATTATTGACAGCCCCGAGTATTCCGCATTGTTTCCCGCCACGAAGTTAAACGGCATGGGAGACACGGACGGGAAATATATCCGCACGTCTGATGTAATAGAGTGTGTTAATCGTCGCGGCTCTTTGCGCGTCGTGGGACGTGGCGGTTCGTTGACTTCAAAGACGGTTGACGTTTCCATACTCGACGACGTTTACAAGGATTATGCCGAGGGAAATTCGCCCGTCATCCGTGAAGCGGCGTGGAAATGGTACACGTCCGTGGTGCGTACCCGTTTGCACAACAAGTCCCAAGAGTTAATCGTCTTCACTCGTTGGAACAAAGACGACTTAATAGGGCGCATCATTGAGAGCGGCGAGGAAGTTATAGACGCGGAGACATGGGACGGTTTGCAAAATGTTCAACGTGGAACATGGGTGCGCGTCAACTTTGAAGCACTGAAAACCACACCTCCCACGGAAATAGACCCGAGGGCAATCGGTGAACCTTTGTGGGCGGAACGCCATTCAGCAGAACGCTTGCAGGAACAACGAGAACTTGACCCGCTCATGTTTGAATGTCTTTATCAAGGCAACCCCGCGAACAGTGAAGGACGATTATATGGAGAATTCAGAATCTACACCGACCCCAAGGAATACGGCACGAAGATAAGGAGCGGAAATTATACCGATGTGGCGGATGAGGGCAACGACTACACATGCAGCATCTGTTACGACATTTACAAAGGTAATGGAACGGTGTACAACGAAAAGACACGCAAGCATGACCCGTTGCTTTACGCTCTTGTTACTGATGTCGTTTACACGCAGGACAACGCGGACACGACAACCGTAACAGTACCCGCCATGCTCAACCGTAACGCGACGCAACGGGCGTGGATTGAAAGCAACAACGGCGGAGCGGGTTGGGCAAAGGTAGTAAGCCGTAAGACACGCGCACAAATAGCCACCTTTTCGCAGCACTCCAATAAAGAGAGCCGCATCTTAACCAATTCCGCAACCGTGAACAACTCCATTGTTTTCCCGCTCGGCTGGCAGGAACGTTGGGCAAAGTTGTTTCAGCAGTTGCGGGACTTCCTGGCGGATTTCCGCGCAAACGCGCACGATGACGCGGCGGACGCATTAACGGGAATTGTTGAAAAGGAAATTTTGCCGGCAAATGCGATGCCGTATGTAAACAGACAAAAAAGCGGATTGACTTATCGTAATTAGTTGATATTTTGTTTGTTTGTATAAAAATGCGTATATTTGTGGCGGTAGAAGTTTAATTAAAAAAAGAAAAACTATGAGCATTTGCAAATGTCCTGCCAATACCGCGTTACCCGATGTTCCCGTGGCAAAGTGTGCCGAGAGCTTCGGACAAATTCAAAAAATTGCCTTTCAGCGATTGACGAACGCGGCGGGTACAAAAAACAAATTTGAAAAAACAAGTTCCGACATCACAAAACTTGCGAGTTGGACACCTTTACTCGCAGCCTCCGACGGCACTAAGGTAGTGGTAAGTCCTTACATTCAGGCTCCCACCACTGAAGCGGGCGACCCGATTACATTCGGCGGAGGTAACGACACACTCGGAGGTGTTGAAGAGATTATCGGACGTAACCCCACCACCTTTACCGCAGTTATCCGCAAGATGCCACAAGACATCATTAAGGCACTGAAGGAGATGCAGTGCGAAAGCTGGAACGGAGACCTCGGCATTTTCCTCTTTGACGAAAACGGAGCCATTGGTGCTATTGCGGACGAAAAAACTGAAGGTACTTATTACCCCATTCCCATTCGTTCGTTGTTTGTAGGCGATAAAGTATTCGGCGGTCTTGAAGCTCCCGACAGCAACAATATTCAGTGGAGTTTTGCTCCGAACTATAGCGACAACCTTAAATTGGTTGCGCCCGAATTCAACCCGCTTACAGACTTGGTAAAGAGTGGAAAATGAAAACTACAACCGTTATTTTGATTAATGCAGCCTTAGGGTGGTCAAGGGGCTTTGCTCCCGACCACGCCGAAAGGCTTTTGTCATTACGTAACAACGGCGGTTGGGAGTTGCCGAAAGATAGTCCGTACACATACACAAAGGAAAATGGGCTTGCAGTTAAACGACATAAGGCAGATAAGCAAAAAGGGGCTTAACAAAGGCGCGTTAAGTCGTGCCGTCCGTTTGCAAAACCGTGTGAAATTCCACGCGGAAACCCACGTTGCTGCAAACCAAGTAGGAGGAGCGACGGCGGATTTTTTGTCGTTTGTCAAAAATTTGCTTCCAAGCGACAAATACAAGATGTTCACCGCTCTCATGCGTTACCCGTTAATTACTAATGAGGTTGTCTCGGTTTGCTTTGACAAATTGAGTAGGGTATTCGACGGACGCAACCCCGTTTATTCATACAACTTTGAGAGCGCGGAACTTGCGGCGGATTGGGATTATTACCGACGTGTTGCAATCGGCGAACCGTCGGTATGGAGCAAAAAGGCTTGGGAATGGTACAAGACGGAATACAACGCCGTGGCAATTGTTGACATGCCAAACGGCACAACCGATGAACCACGCCCGTACTTTTATTTCACTCCAATCTCCAACGTAATTGACATTGCAACAACTCCCGACGGCGTAATTAAATGGATAATGACAAGACAGCCGCGCGGGTTGGTGTCTGTTATCGACGATGAGTACTTCCGCTTGTTTAAGTCGGATAAAAGCGGCGAACCCGTCGAACTTGTAGAGGAAATCCCCCACGGGTTAGGCTATTGCCCCGCTACCTTTATAAGCGGTGCGCCTATTGCGTTAACAGACCCGATTGTAAGGCAATCCCCATTAACAAAGGTACTCGACACCCTCGACTGGTATTTGTTCTATTCAATAAGCAACAGACACCTCGACTTGTACGGGTCTTACCCGATTTATTCGGGGTATGCTCCAAACTGCAACTACATTAACGACGCAACGGGCGACTATTGCGACGGCGGATTTTTGCGGGACAGCGGTGGCCATTGGCATTACGACAGTGCGGGGCAGCTTGTTCCGTGTCCCAAATGCGGACAAAAAAGAATCATGGGCGCGGGTACGTTTGTGGATATTCCGCAGCCAAACGAAAAAGGAGAAGAAGCAGACTATGTTCCCGACATGCGCAACCCTGTTCAGATGTTGAGCGTCGACCGTAATTCTTTGGACTTTTCACAGATTGAAGTGAACAGGTTACGCGAATCTATTATAACGGCGGCGTGCGGAGCGAGCGAAGACGTACAAGGCAAAGAAGCATTGAACGAGAAGCAGATATCCGCGAACTTTGAAAGCCAAACAACCGTACTCGGGCGCGTGAAGAGAGATTTTGAGCGGTTGCAACTTTTTGTTGACAGCACTATTTGCCGTCTCCGTTACGGCGATGACTTTATTTCCGCGTCTATTGATTACGGTACTGAATTTTATCTTGACAATATTGAGCAGTTGCACGCTAATTACGCAACCGCCAAGCAGGCGGGCGCATCAACGGCGGAACTCGATGCACTGGCAGACAGGATTACCGAAACGCAGTACCGCAACAATCCCGTGCAACTGCAACGGGCGAAAGTGTTAAGCGATTTGGAACCGTTCAGGCACATGACCGTTGCGGAAGTTGTGGAACTGTTCGACAAAGGCGCGGTTTCGGAGTTGGAAATGAAAATTAAAACGCATTTCGGCGAATACATCCGACGCTTTGAGCGTGAAAACCTCAATGTCGTGGATTTTGAAAATACTTTGCCGTATTATAAAAAAATTGAAATAATAAACAATAAATTGAAGGAATATGCAAACAAATGAGAACACCGAATTTGCAGGGTACCAAGTTCCAAAGGGTGAGGAAAACATGTACCATTGCGTTATTGAACAAAAACAGTTCGACGCTTCCACGGGTCAGCGATTGAGTCGTCCCGTGGTGCAAAAGTTTGGGAAGAAATTTTTTGAGACTTTCGGCATGCACCAACTCAAACAACAGGGTTACACAATAACCATTTTGCACAACCCCAACGACGAGCAGGTGGCAACTGAACCCGCGAAGAAAAAAAGTAAATAATACAACAAACAAAAAGCACAAGGGACATGCTTACAAAAGAAATATTATTAGCCAACTCCACGCTCGCAGGATTGAGCGCGGAACAACTTGAAGCAATTGCCACATTATCACAAAATGATGAAGCGGCGGTTATCGCAAAAAAAACAAGCGAAATTTACGGCGGACTTGATGCCGATATATTGGTAGCTTCAGGCGTGGAAAAGAGCGGAGGAGAAAAGACTTACGATTATGCGAAGCGCGTAATCGGCGCGCTCAAAAAATCCGTTGACGGCGCAAAGGGAAACGCCGACAAAATAGCGGCATTGGAAGCCGATAAAGCAAAGTTGCAAGCCGAGTTGGAGAAAGGCGGCGGCGAAGAATTGCAAAAGCAGTTAAACCAAACGCAAACCGACTTGAAGAGCGTCATGGAAAAATATAACACTCTCAAAGCGAATTATGACAAGGCACAAAGCGACTTTGCGGCAAAGTTACTCAACACCCGTTTGGACGCGGATTTAGCAGGCGCGGCAAAGGGTCTGAAAATAAAATCGGGCATACCGAGCGCGGCGGCGGAAATACTAATGAAGCAGGCATTTGCCAAGCTCAAAGCTTCCCGCCCTGAATACATAGACAACGCGGACGGTACGCAGTCGCTTATTTTTAAGGACGCGGACGGAGCGGTGATGCGCAACCCAAATAATACCCTCAACCCGTACACGGCGGCGGAACTACTCCGAAAGGAACTCGGCGAAATGGGAGTGTTGGAAAACAGGCAGGGCAAAGGAACGGGAACAAGCACCGACCCTAATCCCACACCCGCAGGTGTTATCGATATTAGCGGCGCGAAAAACCAACGTGAAGCCTACGAGATAATCGACAAGGCATTGATAGCACAAGGTAAAGTAGCGGGTTCACGCGCTTACCAAGATGCCATGGATGCGGCGTGGAAAGAAAATAATGTCGTAACTTTGCCAAAGTAAAAGAGTTAACAAGGGGCTAAGGGTCAACCCCCGCACACAATACACATTATTAACGATAAAAAAAGAAAAACAATGAGCTTAGTAGCAACACGTTTACAGAATTGGCGGGTGGAGAGTCCGAATTTCGACCGCAACATGACCCGCCCCAAGGAGTATGGAGCATTAGACTTCTTCGCTGAACAAACCAACTCCCCCAACTCCATTATTTCGCAGGATTTGGCAGACAGGGCGTTTGCCAGCATGGGCAACACCGTGCAGATTCCCGTGATAAATTACGACGGTGAGGTAACCGTTTCCACTTCTCGCAGTTGTGTGATAGCGGACGCGGAAAACACTTCAGCCCTTTACAATGTTGTTTGGTCTACCTTTGCAGTGGGCTTCACAATGGTACCCGCAGCATATCTGAACAACGAGATAAGCTATGACCACGACTTTAACCGCAAGTTGGAAAAGATTAGCCGTGCTTTGGCGGACAAGCTCGACAAAGCAGCCGTTGCAGCATTGGAAGCAAACAAAACGCAGGTCTTTGCCGACAAACTCAACTACACCGTAACGGGCAACACCGTTGTCGTTCCTACTCAAATGGCAACCGAGATTCTCGGAGACATTAACCCGATGATGAGAGCAAACGGCTTCCCCGAACTTGTCCACATCATAGGCAACGCAGGCATTGACAGTCTCGTGCGTAAGTTGGCACAACATGACGTTTACAACGACGTTAACAAGAGATTGGAATATGACAACAAGGTACTTCACTATTCCAACAACGTTGTTAATGAGAGCGGCAAAAATGGTACTATGTTCGCAGTAGCGGACGGCAATGTAGGTGTGCTTACCCGTGTTGACCGTGAAGCATTGAGACGTACCAAGATTAACAGCCACGAGTGGGACGTTGTAAGACTACCTTACATTGATTTGCCCGTAGGCTCTCACTACTACACGGCAGTAGGCGACCAGTCGTCTATCATGGGAGCGGCAACAAGCGACCTTACTTGTGCGGCAAAAGAATATTTCGGCTTCAGTGTGGACGTTGCTTTCTTGGTAGCTTACAACAGCGACGCAACCACAATTCCAAACCCCGTAATAAAGGCAAACATTACCGCAGGTTCTGCCAACGTACCTCTCGGCATGCCCGTTTACGTGGTTAACCCGACAACAGGCGCGTAAATTAATAAAAAGCAAAGTTAAAGAGGGCGGCGGTTTTCGCCCGCCCTTTTTTGTTAAAAAGATATGATTAGGATAAACGACATAACGACGGCTTTAAGCGGATTGGTTGGCTTCGGTTCGCCTGGAACGAGCGGTCTCGACGTACTTAACGCGCACCCTTTGTTGACGGCGGAAAACATTGAAGCGATAACACCGAGTGAATACAACGGTAATACCACCAAGGCGGACGAATGGTTGAAGGGTCAACAGACGGCAGCTATTGTGCAGGTGGTACAGCGTTTTTGCTCCGACAAACAGACATGGAGGCAGTCCCGCGATATTTTGCAGCGCAAGCCGTTCTTTGACGGCGCGGGAAGAATAAAAAACGTTATTGCAAACAGTAGCAAGGTAGTAGGCTTTGAGATTACCCCTATACGCTCCATGGGGGTTACTGTTGTTATCGAGAAAATAGGCATGCAGTTTGCCCGCGCGGTCGAACCGACGGATGAATTTAATTACATTCCTGTTTACTTATTCCACAGCTCACAGCCCGACCCCGTGCGCGAATTGCAATGCAGTATCAAAGCAGACGGGCGTTTTGCGTGGATTACTCCCAAAGAACCGTTATACTTGCCTTACGTCCGTTACGACAAGCCGCAAAATACGCGAATGGGACAAATTGGCGACGATGAACAGACAACAGTCAGTTACGACGGCACGGACACGGGCGGGGCTTGGTACTTGGTTTATGCTCAAGACGATTTGCCACAAGGCTATGAAGCTATAAACGTTTCAAAAGATTGGAGCAGGGAGCCGTGCGGCACTTGCAACATAGGCAGCTTGCAGGATTGGCGGATACTGACAAAGTACGTACAAGTTGCCCCGTTTATGGTTGCGGAGACAAAAAACGAGTTTGGGAAGTTTGATAAAAAGTTGTGGGACGTGTCCGAGATGATGTACACTCCTACGCAGTCTTACGGACTGAACTGCATTATCTCCGTGTCATGCGATTTGTCCGACTTTATCATATCGCAAAAAGACAACTTTGCGCAAGCAATACAATTACAAATAGCGTACAACCTTTTGCGAGCTATTGCCATGAATCCGTTTGCCCGCGTCAACAGAGCGCAAAGCAATGCGATGCGTAGCGACATCCTCTATGAATTAGACGGCAACACCGAGGGAAGACCCACGGGAATAGGCTACCGACTTGAACAGTCTTACAAGGCATTGAGGATAAGCACCGAGGGAATAGACAGAATTTGCCTGGCATGTGCGAACAAAGGAGTTAATTACACAATAGCATAAAGAAATTACAGAAATGGAAAACGCAAATAAATTCAAAATAGTAAAGGACATTACCGTGCTCGATTGCAGTACGCCGTACATGTTTAACCAAACCAAGAAGTACATTGCCGATAAGTACAAGGGACTCGGAATCGCCGATGATGCAATGCTCGCAAATCTTTGGAAAAATGTAAAAGTAGATTATGCCAGCCTTGTATATCCCACCGTCGTTGATTTCGAGTTGACGAAATACGACACTGAAACCGTCAAAGCTGCATTCCTCGAAATCGGGGATTTGCGCGGGAGTATAGATTATAAAGGGGAAAATATTTATTTTTTTGATTTCAATAAAAAAGTATACCAACTCCCCGTTTTTATTGGAGCACTGAATAACAACGTGGGCTATTACTCCTTAAAAATTCTTGCATATAACAAACTTAGTCTCCGCGAGGGTATGACATTGTACACCTCAATTGGTTGGATTGATTCCCGTAAAGACGAAGAAGTTGCCGAGAAAACATTACAACAGGGTAAACCGTTCTTGTGGTCGTTCGTCAATTGGGTAAAGAACTACATTAGCAATTACTTAAATTTTTTTCAATCTACTCTAACAGAAATTATTGAAAAGCTCGAGCATGGCATGCCAGCAGCGTCGTTGACGCAAAAGGGCGCGGTAAAAATGGCGGGTAAGGTTGACGCGCTCGCGGAGAATGCAACACTTGTGCAGGCAGTACAACAATTAAACACGCTAATCGCCAATCTCAAAAGTGCGGGAATAATGTCGGAAAACTAATGCAGGGGCTGGCGGCTATCTTAGACAAGAAAAAACGCGTGGAAGAATTTTTGCAAGGAATCCAAAGCGGCGAATATATCATGCGCGTACTTACTGACAACGAAGAAGCTATTTGCAAGCTCAATTCGGAAACGCAGTTGTACGAACGTGGTATTGACGCAACAGGCGTTAAGATAGCCGATTACGCTCCTTATAAGCCGTTTACTATTGAGGTAAAAAGAGCAAAGGGACAACCCACCGACCGCGTAACACTGCGAGATACGGGGGCTTTCCATAAGTCCTTTTATCTTGTGGTCGACACGGACAAAGTTACTTTTTACGCCTCCGATAAAAAAACGGCAAAACTCATCAACAAGTACGGCGGGGAAATATTCGGTTTGACCCCGCCGAACTTGGATACTTTAATCACTGATTATATTTTCCCCGCGTTATCGCATGCGGGCAAAAAACTTATATATGGACTACCTACTTGACGGCGTGGCAAAGGAATACGCCGAAAAACTCAACGATACATTGCATATCGGGCAATTTTACGGACGTGCAGAAAGGCTCGTACGTATCAATGCGGACGGGAAAAAAATCTACACCCCCAACTACTTTGAAGAGAGTAACGGCAATTACACCGAGCTTATTCCCGACGACAGCCGTGTTTTGTACGGTTTCTTTTACGCGGGAGACCCGCAAGAGGTGGAGTACACCGATAACGTAGCTTTTACAGTTACTTCCCCCATGTCCTTTATCGTATGGTATAATATGGCGGAACTTGGAAATGGTCGGGGATTCCGTCAAAGGGACTATATTAAAGCCAAATTTCTCGACCTCTTTAACGGACGGCTTGGCATCCGTTCGGGACGTTTCACAATAAAAAAAGTCTATGAGCTTGCCGAAAGCATTTGGCGCGGCTTCAGTTATGACGAGATAGATAACCAATTTTTAATGCAACCGTATTGCGGTTACCGTTTTGAGGGCGAGATGACCGCATCACAAAATTGCCATATAGAGCTATGATTACTTATTTATGCACCGTCGTTGTTGTGGCTTTGGCTGCTGCCTGGCTGCTTTTGCTCCTTTCCAAGTGGGGAGTTATAGAGTGGTTGCAAGTCCACGGAAGCGATTTTGTTCATAAGCTTGCTTCATGCTACTTTTGTTTGTCGTGGTGGTGCTGCGTGTTCGTTACCGCCGTGTTTATCTCGATAAATTTTGCTATCTTTGGAGTGTTCCACGTGGAACATTTATTTATACCTATATTGGCTAACCCGTTGACGCGCAAACTGTTATGAGTATAATAAAGATAGGGAAACATACCGTTGAGATATACGACGACATAGAAAGCCTTCCCGTTGTCCGTTATCACAAATATAGCAAAATGTTACTTGTGGACGCGGGAATAGGTAGCGGGGCTGGGGCTGCAAGCGAACACTTGGCAAAAATATCCGCCTTTGTGAGGCAGGGCAAAACGGCGGAAGCTTTGCAGGGTTTGGAAAATCTCGTGCAGTCGTTGGAATTTTCCGCCTCTGAATTAAACCCAAAAATGTTAGCCTTTGCCGCGCTCGTTAAGTCGGTGGACGGCGAACCGATAACCGACATAACCGACGAGGGTTTGCAAAAAACGGCGAAGATGTTTGACGGCGAACCCATGGGAGATGTAGCGCACGCTTTTGCGGGCGTTAAAAAAAAAATAGATGATTCATTGAGGCTTTATTTCCCGAATTTTTTTGAAGATTCGGAAAGCAAAGAATATTATGACAGATTGCGCCGTCGTGTGTTGTGTCAGTTGGAAGCGATACGCAACGGCGGCGCGAACTGTCTTAACGCGGAACTTGACAAGACCACCGACGACGTACTTACTTTTTACAAGCCCCTACAGTACGCAGGCAGTACGGGCATGGAAGTAAAACACGATAAAGGCTTTGAAAGCCTTTGTGTTGCATTAGCCGAAAATTTGCATATAGATGCAAAAAAAATGTCTGTAATGGAATACTACAACGCCGTTGAATATGCACAAGAGCGAGCTAAAGAGACTAAAACAAAAACACGCAAAAAATAAAAAATCATGGCATTAGGAAACACGAACCCGATAAAATACAGCGACTTAATAAGCCCCGATGACAGCATAAGCACCCTTATTAAGCAGCTCGACGAATTAAGCGATGCTTATATCAACATGAGCAAAAATGTACGGGAACAGGCGGGCGCATTGGCTACCAATCTGCGAGGCGTAAGCGGAGCAACCGAGGCGGGACGCAAAGCGATACAAAATGCCTCAACCGATGCAGACAGGCTGGCAAAAGCGCAGAAAGCTCTCAACGACGCGGAAAGTGAAACGAATATCCGATTGCAGGAGCTTAAACAGGCGCAAAAGGAGGCAAACGACATTGCAAAGGTAACGGCGCGTCTCAACCGCTCGCAGGAAGGGAGCTACAACCGCTTGGCGGCTATGTACAAGATGAACATGATGCACCTCAACACCATGAGCAGGGAAATGCGCGAGAACACGGCGGCGGGGAAGAAGCTCGAAGCCGAAACACGTGCAATCTACGAAGAAATGAAGAGGTTGCAGGCGGCAACGGGTGCGCACCAACTGAATGTCGGTAACTATAGAGAAGCGGGGGATGCGGTGGCGGAATACGGAGAAAAGCTCAAAGCCACTTTAGGGTTGAACAGTAATTTCGGCGAAGCTTTGCTCGCTTTGGGACGTAACAGCGGCGAAGCAAAGAGCGCACTCGAGGGTCTGAAAGGCGGTTTTGCCGCACTTGGAAAAACTATGATCACACTTGCCACCAACCCCGTTTTTTTGGCTATTGCAGGAGTAGCGGCGGCGGGCGCGGCGTTCAAATGGTGGTACGATTACAACTCGGGATTGGTAGAGGCTACGAGATTAACACAACAATTCACACAACTGACAGGTAGTGCGTTAAAAGATTTACGGGACGAGATAAGCGGAATTAGCGACACTTTCGGTACCGATTTCCGTGAAACGTTGCAGGCAACCAACAGTGTTGCAAAGCAATTCGGCATAAGCTACGAGCAGGCGGCGGAGGTAATCCGTAAAGGCTTTGCGGCGGGGGCTAATGCAAACGGCGAATTTATCGACACGCTCAAAGAATACCCCGCCTATTTCAAGGAGGCGGGAATAAGTGCGTCCGACTTTGTGGCTATCATTGCAAAAAGCAATCAAGAAGGCATCTTCAGCGACAAAGGCGTGGACGCTATAAAGGAAGGCAATTTGCGATTGAGGGAAATGACCACCGCCACCGCGAGCGCACTCGAGGGCATAGGAATAAGCAGCAAAAAAGTACAAGAGGACTTGCAAAGCGGTGCAAAAACCACATGGCAGGTTATGCAAGAGGTTTCGCAAAAGCTTTCAGAGTTGCCCGAATCAAGTAGCAAGGTGGGTACTGCAATAGCCGACATATTCGGTGGACCCGGTGAAGACGCGGGATTGCAATACCTCACAATGTTAAAGGACATCAAAGGCGGTATCGACGACGTAATAGAGAAGCAGGGTGATATGTCAACGTCGTTGCTTGAGGTAAACAACGCGGCGACGGAGTGCAAAAAAGCATTCAATAACTTGTTCGACTCCACGGGCGGGAATTTCGAGACCTTTACAAACAGATTAAAAACAGGACTTTACGACACTTTAACGGGCATACTCATTACCATTAAGGAAGTGGACGCGTGGTGGAAGAATACATTTAACGCCATGAATAACGCGCTCGGGGGATTTTTGTCGAGCGCAATAAAAAAGATAGCTGAAACAAACAGCTTTCTTGCTCCGATTGTTAAAGCCTACGATTACTTTGCCGCGAAAGGAAAATCACAAAGAGAATCGTCTGCACTATTCAATGCAGGCGCGCAAGCAGGCGGCGCAATAGCTTCACTTGCAAAAAGCGGAGGCGGAACAAAAACGGGAACACAACCCGCCCAAACGAGCGGCGGCAAAACCACAAGGAGAACGGCACGAAAGACGGACGCGGCAAAAGCATTGGAAGACGCTTACAAAGCCGAAGTAGCCGCCATGAGAAAATGGGAAGATGTCAAGACCGCAGCAATGGAGGACGGCGTGGAAAAACGCCAACTAATCATAACACAGCAGTACGGCAGACAGATAGAGGACTTGCGCCACCGTCTCAACACAGAGAAAAAACTCACTGCAAACGAGCGCAAAGATATAAACGCCACTATCTTGCAGCTCGAAAGAAATATGCAGCAGGAAAGTGCGAAGATATACGCGGAATATGACAAAAAACAATTGGAACGCCAAAAGACCGCTATAACGTTGCAGCTCGACGCGGCAAAGAAAGGCAGCGCGGAAGAACTGAAACTAAAATTGCAACAAATTGAGACGCAAAAGCAAATAGACCTTGCGGCAAATGCAGCTTTGACGGCATCGCAAAGAGTGAACGGTGCTTTAATCACTGCAAAGTACGGAGCGCAAGCCGCCGAAACGGTCAAGGGGTACATACCCGAGGCAAAGGCAAAGACCCAAACGGAGGAGCGGGCAAAAAGAATAGCGGAAGAGCAACAGACAATTAGCGAACTTATAACTGCCGTGGAAGCGGGAGAGATACAAGTAGGAGAGGCACAAATAAACGCACTGCGTAAACGTAGCGCGGCACTGACAGAAGAGGCGCGTAACTTAACTCGAGACTATGTGAGAGAGATAACCGCCGAGGCGCAAAAAGTGTTGGAAAGCGTGAACATTGATTGGTCAAAGCCTATTGACGGAACAAAAGCCATACAACAGTTATTTTACGACTTGCAAGATGCTTTCAGCGGAGACCAGACAGAAGATAAAATAAAAGCCGTGGCGGAAGCCTTTAATCTCCTAACTGGTGCTCTCAACCAAGCGGCGGCGGCACGTATTGAAGAAGCAAACGCGGCGGTAGCGCAGGCGGAAAAGGACATCAGTAGCGCACAACAGGCGTTAACCTATGAACAGCAGGCACGCGCGGCAGGGTATGCAAACAATGTGGCATTGGCGCAAAAAGAATTGGAAACAGCGAGGAAAAACGAAGCTAAAGCGTTAAGAGACCGCAAAAAGGCACAAAGGCAGCAAGCCGCCATACAAACGGTTCAACAAATCGGCAACTTGGTAACCGCGAGCGCGTTAATATGGTCGCAACTCGGTTTCCCCGCAGCTATTCCCGCCATTGCGACAATGTGGGCGAGCTTTGCAGCGTCAAAGGTAATTGCCGCAGCATTGACAAAGAGCAGCGGCGCACAAGACGCATCCGAGACATACGGAGACGGTACGGTGGAACTATTGCAAGGCGGTTCGCATCAGAGCGGACACGACATCGATTTAGGACGGAAACCCGACGGCACGCGGCGAAGAGCGGAGGGCGGCGAATTTTTCGCAGTCATTAACAAACGCAATAGCAGGCGTTTCCGCCGTGTAATACCCGACGTTATTAACAGCCTCAACGACGGCAGCTTTGCCACAAAATACATGCATTCATACGATAGTACGGGGCTGACTGTTAACGTAGACGCGGCGGATAATCTCGACGGGCTTAAAAGCGACGTGAAGCGCATAAGAGAGACCGCCGAAACACGCAACTACATAGATGCGGAAGGGCATAACGTGTTTGAATACAAAAACTTAAAAAGGATAACAAGATGAAAAACCCGTTATATAGATTTTATTTTCCGCGCAACTTTACGCGGGATAATTACGCATTGTTTGCGGGTGGCACGGTGCATGCAATGCAGGGCTTTTGTTACACTGAAACCTACACAGCCGTAACGGGACGCGAGTTTCGCTCCGATTGGAACAGTACGCAGGCGGTGCAGGGAATTTTTTACAACGCAGCAAAAGAGCCGATAGGTTATTGGGGTTATACTCACAACCTTTCTAACAACGTTGTAACATGCCCAGCAGGCACGGCGTACATCCGCGCAAATTGGGATATGAATAAAATAAAAACCGCATATCTTGGCAGTATTGACGGCACGGATAATTGGTTGGAAATCCGCCGTTGTTATCCTAACTACAAGGACGATATAACAATAGAGATTGAGAAGGAAAGCGGGCAACAGTTTTACCGAAAAAAATGGGGTGGGAAACTGACATTTTACGGTGCGGATTACGACTACCTTTTAACGGGCGGCGTTCACCGCGTTAATTACTTACTATTGCAGGCTTCCACCGACGGCGGCAAAACGTGGGACAATTATCACAAGTCCCAATTTGCTTTGACCGACTGCACGGTGGACATGGATAATAAAACGATTGAGGTGCAGCCCGAGACATTCGACGACTATACCAACATTTTGGCAGGATTGGAAAAGGAATATAATTTAATTGACCTTTTGCCCGAGTTTTGCCCCGTCGAATTGTCAAAGCGTCCGTTAATACAATTGTACGTGCCTGGCGATAGCGTTATCTCGTGCTTTTTGGGCGGTACTGAATGGGAGCAGGACGCAAATGAAACCACGAATGAAAAAACGCTTCGTAAAACGTATAAATTCGGGCTTTGTAACATACTGAAAGAAATACAGCTAACAGGCACAGGCACACCATCCGACCTCGGATTGTACACGGGGCGCATGGCGCAAGGCTCCACCCCAAACGAGTTTAACGGGAAAATGTGGAGTGATAGCCGCGATTACTATTTATACATCTCGCAGGGCTTGACGCTCGACAAAGAAGACGACTATACATGGGAATTAATAGGGGACGTGCTTGTGGAATACCGCCGTGCCTCTGATGATGTGGCGTTATGGAGATACACCCGCACGGGTTCTACTTCCCCGTTCGACAACCACAAATTTACCCTTTCGCCCGTTGAGGGGACGGGGGCAACAGGGGACTTATATGCCGATATGTCGAGTTATAACGTGTACGGACGTTATCTCGTAGACGTTGAGAGCATCAACGGCACGGCGGCGGTAAAGATACCCGCCGACGACATTACCGACAACAGCAGGCATTACAAATATGCCTTTGCCTATGCGCAAGACGTGTGCTACTTGTCGCATAATCACACTGAAACCCCCACGCCTTACGGGTTGGCGGATAACGGGAAATACTTTGCACCACCAGCGGACGGGCAAAAATATTACCCGATAGCGCAAAGCACATGGCGGTACGGCTCGTTGTGGTTTGCCTTTGACCGCAACGACGCGGGGTTGGAAGTGCCTGGGCGCAAACGCTACATATTGCGGGACGCTTACAAATTGAGCAGCATTATAAATGTTTTGTTAAAAAAAATAGCCCCCGATGTCGTGCATGAAGACAAAGAGGAGTACAGCCGTTTTTTGTACGCTGCAAAAAACCCGCTGAATAAAGCCCCGAACGCGCGTTTAATTATATCGCCCAAATCCAACATCACAAACGGCGAATACCAGACACCCGCGCAAAAGGCTCCCATAACTTTGGCAAATGTCTTGACGGCTCTTGCAAATCTGTACCGCCTCTATTGGTACGTTGAGGACGGCAAACTAAAGCTCGAGCATGTGGAATGGTTCAGGCGCGGCGGAATTTATGACGCGCAAATGCAAATAGGCACGGACTTAACGACATTGTACAACATCCGCAACGGGAAGCCATGCGATTACACACAAAACCAATATTCATACGACAAAGAGCAGATGCCGAGCCGCTACGAATTCGCCTATATGGACGAGTGTAGTGATATATTCGACGGAAAACCGATTAACGTGCTTTCGGAGTTTGTTGATGAAAGCAAGAAAGAAGATATAAATGTGCCTAACATTACAACCGACATTGACTACATGTTGCTTGTGCCTAATGAAATAAGCGAAGACGGGTTTGTTTTGTTCGCCGCACACCCTGCCGAAGCAATAACGGACAATTTGGATTACCCCTTTGAGGGGTACGGAATTGAGGTGGCAGGCAGAAATGTTTACGCAGTTCCGCGCATTAACGTGGACGCTTTGGCACGTGGCAAGGCGGCAACGCTTGTACTGACTGCGAGCGGCGGCGGTGCGGGCAGTGTGTCGTGGTTTGACGACACGGGCAAAAATTTAACCGCCCCCCATGTTTCATTCAGAGCGGACGGCACAACACAGGCGTTATCCGTTACAATCCCCGCAGCCGCTGCACAACTCGCTATCTATGCGGGTGGACTTGTGCAGGCTCGTATACAGTCGTTAACGGTTGGGGACATGTGGCAACTGCCATTCACCCGCATATATTACGACGGTGCGGAACATTTGGCGCAAAACGGAGAATTGGCAATGCCTTACTTGCAGCCGTGGTGTTGGGTGTACGATATGCCCGCTCCCGCATTGGAAATAAACGGGCAATACACAGGCGCGCAAAGTATTCGCAGGCTCAAAAAACAATCACTAAAATACCCCGCGGGGCTTAATCCCGACACGGCTAAACTTGTCAAAACGAGCGTCGGCGCGGGCGTAATTACCAAAATATCTGTAACTTTGGAAAGTCTAACAGGTAACGTAACATTGCAGCATGACACAGACTGAAAACAATAATTATAACCCGCTGCCATGGTATGACAGTGTAAAAAAACAGGACTTCCGCAAGTGGTACGTTTACGGTGCGGTATATCCTCTCTTTGCACCCGCTAATATCTTGCTGCCATGGCAGATAACAAGAGACCACCGAACAAACAATATTACGGCGGTGGAGATGTACGACAAGGCGGGCACACTGATAGCGGACATCACTCAACCCATGCTGGACGCGGGGTTGCAAATCGTGCAAACTGATGATTACCCAGGCAAAGACATAATCATTTATCCCGCAAATCAGTACATGGCAACCGACATGCAGAACGGGCAATACTACTTGCGATTAACCGACGGCGTACAAGAGTGGTTCAGTGAAGTAATTACAATAGTGCAGGACACCACGCCATATCTCCGCATCATGTGGAACGACGTGGAAAACGCCGTGTTTGATTCGGGCGTTATCGTTTACCGAGACCCGATTAAATATCGTAACTTGTTATATTTCAATGCGTCAATAGGCAAACCCGATTACGATTTTGAGGAAACGGGAGAAAATCGGGACGGCTATTATTTTGCTGAAAAACAAGTTTCCACAAAAACGTATAAATTTTCCATTTTAGCCCCCGAGTTTTTGTGCGACTGCATGCGCTTCATCAGATTAAGCGACCGTGTAACCGTCAACGCAGGCGGGGTGGATTACAATTGTGATACTTTTTTAATTACCCCGAAGTGGGAGGGCGCGGGCGCGCTGGCATCCGTGGAATGCGAATTTACGACGCAAACCGTCGTGAAAAAAATCGGACAAGGTTACATCAAGGACATGCACGGGGATTACAACAACGACTTTAACAACGACTATAACAACGACTAATGGATTGGCAACGACTTAAAACGGCGGTTGCAACCGTCATTAAACAAAACGGTAATCAAGACATAACGGGAAAGGTGTTGCAAGATACTTTGCTTTCAACGATAAACAATATCGGTGCAGGCAGGACGTTTGCAGGATTTGCGACACCCGAGACAAACCCAGGCACACCAGACGGTAATGTTATATGGTTCGCCACGGAGGAGGGCGTTTATTCCAATTTTTCCGCGCTCAACCTTACAGGACGCAACTTGTTTATGCTTTACAACACTGCGAGCGGGTGGGAATACACGGCAATAGACATAGGAGCGACGCTCGACTTGCAAATTAACGGCTCGGCAATAGCCCACTATTCCACAGCTTCACAAATAGACCTCTCAAAGGCGGCGGACGGACACTATTTGACCGACACAGGCAGCAACGGCAACCCCCGCGGGATAACAATCATTGCAGGCGGTCGCATCGTTAACGACATAGACGTACAGGATAACGCCGTGTACGTTACTACTGACAACGGGCATTTTTGGTTCGCTCCACGCGGGCGTGCCAAATGGTCGGATTTGGGCGCACTCGGTGGAGTGCCTGGAAAAGACGGCGAAAACGGAGAGGACGGCAAAAACGCCGAATACTACACGCTCGTACCCATACAAGAGTTGTTGGCAGTCAATAACAGCGGCATAATAAGTGGCACGCTTAACTACAATGTGATTCATGTGGTAGGAGACAGCCGCACCCCCGTAGCATTGAGTGCAACAACATATTGGAGGTATAAGACCCCGAAAAGTCCCACGTGGAACATAGTTAAAAAGGCTGGAGGAGTGGCAGTTACGTGGAAAACAAGTGAAGACCCATCGAAGTACTTGACCGTGGAACTAATAGTTAACGGTTCGACCGTTGACACGCGCACGGTAAACGTGCTTGTTAATATTGATGATTACGCCACGACCATAACGGGGGCAAATGCTCTTGTCTTATATGTGGAGAATGCAAACCAAAATATACAGGAGTTACAGACATCGCAAATAGAGTTACGGCAGGACTTTGCCGCCATGTCAACAAGGCAGGGCGAAACGGAGGCAAAAGTTGCAACCTCCGTTCAGTACGACCCCGCCACGGGAAAAATAAAAAGCAATGTGAACATCTCCGCCGACCAAATCGACATTCAGGGCGCAATAACGGCAAACGGCGAATTTGGCATTGATAAATTCGGGAACGTCATAACAGGAACGGCGTTAAGCCCCTCGGCGGGTGCGTTAACGTACATCGTTGAAGATAAAAGCAATCTTGTGTTTGAGAACAATGTAACCGTGCAGCTCCCGTGCGACCCTGAATATATCGGGCGGCGACTGTTAATTTTATCGCAGCCGCGCCACAATAGCGCGGGAACGGTGTTAAAGCCAGGCACGAACACCCCGATAACAGACATCGCACAAACGGGCATCATCACAATAAAGGCGGCGCGTGTCCTTAATAACTGGGTATACGGGTACTCCGGCGGCAACCTTGTAGCTGTAAGGGGGAACGATACAAGCGACCCCGACGCGGTTAAATCCGCGACCGAAGGACTGCAATACTTTGGCGGCAACGTCATTGTTAAACAAGGCACGTCCTTTGTCCTTCCGTCCGTTCTTACAGTGCAGTGCGGTTACATTGAGTTGCTCGGAATCCCGTACGCGGTTAATAATATGTACGCAGCTAAAAGTCCCGTGAAAGGCGGCAACAAACATACCGTGCACATGACAAGGAGCGACGACGGACTGATAGACGACACCGACACCGTTAACGGCATTGTTGACGTTACGCCAACCACTGAAGCGAACAGTCCGACATTCGGGCAGCCTAACAGCCCGTGGCAACAAGTAACGCAGTTGTGCCAATGGGTTGTAATTAACGTAAACGCGGAAAATTTTACAAAAACTTACTAAGGTGATAAATTTTATTAAAGAGCATTTTTTGATAATAACGGGGGTAATACTCTCGTTATGCCTTATAGGCGTGGGCATTTATGGCAAAATAGAAGATGACAAACAATCATCCTATAATGTCAAACTGCAAGTAATTAGCAAAGACAGTTCCAACATCGTGGAGATTGAGACACACGGCTTTCCGCATCTAAACAAAACGAAAAAAGGGTATGAGTTAACAGATTACTCTTTTGTTTTGTTTGAAACAAAAGATAGTTGTAAGATATTGAAAATAACAAAGTTATGAACAACGTACAACTGTTCGGCGGCGTGTGGGGATTGTTCTGCCTGCTCGTTTTTATCGCAATAGCCGTTGATTTGGTCAGCGGGTGGCGCAAAGCCACTGAACGCCACGAGGCACACACGTCCTACGCCTTATCCCGTACCATTAGCAAAGTGCTTATGTACCAAGGTGTTATGATAGTAACGGGCTGTATCGATGTAGTGTTGTCCGTGTGCCATGTAACGCAGTTGCTGCATGTCGTATTACTCGACAATTTGCCCGTTATGAGTGGTTTAATGTGTGTTTTGCTTTGTTTAGTCGAGTTAAAAAGTATCTACGAGAAAGCTGAAGACAAAAGCCGTCGAAGACTGAAAGAGACCGCCGAAATTTTGTCAAAAATCTTACACAACGGCATGAGTGCCGACGAACTGAAAAAATTTTTAGAAAACTCAAAACATGTCGAAGATGAACAAGTTAAAGAATCTGTTGCAAAGAATTGACGAAGCAGTTGGAACAATCCCGCTCGACTACACATTGCATTTTATATGCTCTGGAATAATTGCGGGCGTTATAATGATGATAACAGGCGCGTGCGGATGCACTTTGTTGCAATCGTTACTATTGTCGTTGCTTGTTACAATGATGATAGGCATATTCAAAGAGGTCTTTATAGACACCCTAATTAAGGGTAAGCAGCTCGACGAACAGGATATAAGCGCGGATGTTGTGGGCGCAGCTCTTGCAGTGTTTTTAATTGTGTGCAATGTCTTGATATTTAGATAAATGGAAATTTTGTTAGATAGGTTCGCGAAAAAAGAAAGCTACACTATAAGCCGCGTGTATATTAACGGGGAACGATTCGGCGACGGTGAACGTTGGTGCAGTGCATTGGAAGACACCGACCGAGGATTATTCCAAGGCATGGCATTAAAAGAAATTTATAAAAGAAAGATAAAAGGCAAAACCGCCGTTCCACGTGGAACATATCAAATACAAATTACTTATTCCCCACGTTTTAAGCAAAATTTACCGTTGCTGGTGAATGTGCCGGGATTCACGGGGATTCGCATCCACGCGGGGAACGATGCCAAAGATACTGACGGGTGTTTGCTTTTGGGTGAGAACACCCAACGCGGGAAGGTATTAAATTCCCGTTATTGGTGCGCACGAATGCAAACGTACTTACAAAAAGCTATCAACAGAGGCGAAAAAGTAACTATTACAATAAGATGAGAACTAAAACAATAGCATTGCTTGTTTTCTTTTGTTGCATTTTGACAGGCTGCAAAACCGTGCAAAAAACGACCTCAACGGCAAAAGAGGTTGTAAAAATCCGCGTGGATACAATCGCAACCCGCGACACGGTGCGAATAGTAGACCGCGACAAAGACAGTACAATAATAAAGACCGTTAACGACACGGTTTTTGTTGAACGGTGGAAAACGCGGAAAATATACGCTGACAGGGTGGCGGAGCGCATCAAAGTCGAGATAAAAACAGACACCGTGCAGACAGTCCGCACGGTGCTGAAAAATGAAAAACCGAGAAAAATAGTGCCCGCATGGGCGTTATGTCTTGGTGGTGGTGTTATATTGATGTTTGTTTGTTTTAACAGGCGTGGCAATTAACCCCGCCTATTGTCTTAAAGTTAATTATTCTCTTTTTCTTCTTTCACAAAATCCGCGCCCCACGCAAAGACGGCAGCAAGGAATAAAAACGGTGTATTAAACAAGCTCGCTACTGCGAACACGGCGGAAAGGATTAAAAACAACTTATTCATAGTTCTGCAAGGTAATCGTTAATAATGTTGATTATTCTATGTAATTCTTCTCTGATTCTGTTATATTCTTGTTCTTTCCATTCTTCAAATTCCATGCTGTTATGGTCATCAGGAACATGCACGCCGTACTCGTAAGTAAGCCCGTTAATATCGTCCATATCGATAAGACTGTCAATGTTGAGACGGTCGAGACCGCATTGTACCGATGCAATGATAATTGAAACGACTTCTTGATTTAATTTTTTCCGCATATCTGAATTTCCACCCATTATAATTCGGTGTTCGTTCCAATTCAATTCGTCGCGCAATCTCTTAATTCTCTCGATTGTGTTCTCTAAGTACATTTTGTTTATTGCTTCCATTTTGTTTGGCTTTTATTTGTTGTTTGTTTTTGATTACAATGCAAAGATACAAACAAGTTATATTCCATGCAAATATTTAGTATTAAATAAAGTTAAAAAGAGAAATAAAAACGGGCGGCTGTAGCCCCGCCCGAAAACCAAAATGTTGAAACAAAAAAAACAAATCAAAATAGAACGAATAAAAGCACGCTACAGTTATATTGCTAAGTAATTGCACATCAGTGTTCTAAACTCTTCAAAAGTCCGAACTACCGTATATTTATACGCTCCATATTTATTAATTAAGCGTTCCCAATTTTTTTGCGCCTCCGACTGGCGGGCGGTCTTGGTTGCCGCCTTAAACTCAATACAGAGACCCGCGTACCCCTTGGAGGGGACAAGTAATAACATATCCGCCACGCCTGCAACAACGCCCTCGGCTTTCAACAAAGCTGCTTCAATGCGACTCCGCCCGCCACCGTTCGGGACGGCGAAAAGAAGCCCCCGAAATTCGGGATATTGCAAATTGAACCACTGAAAGCAAGCGGTTTGCAATTGATGCTCGGGGTGTCTTCTTCTCATTGTCATGTTACAAAGGTAGTTTTAATTTGTGATTCCCACGAATTTCAGTGCGATTTTTCGCGTCTCTTCCAAAATCTCGACAATTGTTTTCGCATTGCAGTCGTCTTGTATCTCGTAAATCGCAGAACCGTTGCAAGTTATGTATAATTTCCCGTCTTTTTCCGTTATGCGGTAACGGCTTTCCACTTCTGCAACTTGTGCCGCTTTCTTCGCGGCTTTCATCATCTCGATTTTTTTCTTAAAATATTCCGTTAAGTTCTTCATTTTATTTCCTTTTGTAAATATTTTCCCAAATTTCTGCATTTTATCCACTGCAAAAACTCTTTTAGCAAAAGCTTGTTATCCTCTTGTAACTTGTTGTACCATACGCAGTTAATAGGGGGCTGTATTGGTTTCAGCGGAAGCCCGCGCACGTCATCCCCGTGCTTCTCGAGCTTGTAGCCGTCGAAGGCAAACAAATCAAAGGAAAAATATTAGCATTCAAAGATTTCCATGTAAAACCTCCATTGTGCGGAGTTAATATAATCCGCGTCGTTAATGGTACTGTACTTGGTTTTTATATCTCTGATTTCCAATCCGTTAATAATATCGGCGCACCCTGTTACCACAATGTCGTCATACTCCTTATATGTGCGCACCTCGTGTATTGCGGCGGGATATTCTCGGGCGTACCTTTCAGCGGTCGCGACCTGTTCGTCGTCAAGTATGGCAGCGTCGTCTCCTTCTCCTATTCGCCAGCCCTGCGGGGTTGGTTCGGTCTTCTGTTTATTGTAATAAGTAAACGAGCGTTCTCCCGCTTCCACGCGTGTCGCAAGTCCGAGACGTTCAACGGCTTGAAGGCTCCCGAGTTCGACAACCTTGTGGAACGCCGAACCGATGCGCGTGTATTCGTTTCCCGCAAAATCCTGCGTAATGTTTTCAATTACAGATTGTTCCGTGATAAAATCGTATTCGCCGCAAATAAAGCGGCGAAACGATTCCAACTGTGTAACTCTTACAACGGGCTTCATTTTGCAACCTCTTCTTTTTCAGTGGCTTTTTCGAGCTTTTCAAACTTTTTGGTTTCGGGATTAACCGTTATACCTTTGGCTTTAAGCTCTTTAACCATTTTAAGGCAAAACGCTTTGCGTGCCACGGGTGCAAGTTTTTTTGCTTTTTCCGCCAACTTGTTTGCCGCCTCGGCGGTCTCACATTGAATAAGTTCCGCGTTTGCCACTTCAATGGCTTGCAATGCCTGTTGTTGCGCTTCGCCATTGCTTTGGATTGCTTTTTTTACGTCCTGAATAATCTTTTTGCAAAAATACTTGAAATCCTCACTGCCATATTGGGGTATCTCGATTGTCGGTAATTGTGCAGTGTTTTTGCCGACACGTGTATCGGTAGGCTCAAAAGATAGCACGCGCTTCCCATTGTTTTTGCAAATATACCCGACCATGTCTGCAATGCGCACAAGCAAATCTTTGCTTTGTCCCGTGCAGTCGGGAGCATGGCGAATAACATCTCCGTCTTGCGTCTCTTTGTCATGACAGATAAAGATGATGTCTTTGCCAGCTGCACGCAAGATGTTTACAAAGGCACGGAATTGGTCTGCCATTTCAGCAAATCTTTTAAGCGAATTGGTAGCCAGCTTATAATTAAGCTGTACCACGTAAGCACTCAGGTAGTCGTCCAGGCACGCCTTTGCGGTGTCAATTATTATTGTCGAGTAGTCCGAGATAATTCCTTTCGTCTCAGTATTCCCCAAATTTTCAGCGTTATAAATGTCCTCCCATTTGTTTGCGGTAATTGTGTCCACACGTTGACATGCGCGGTCAAATCCTCGGTCGGTGTCAATTAACAGAGGATTCTCCGCCGTGCATGCCATGGAAGTTTTGCCAGTTCCGGGCGTGCCATACAACACCATAATAATAGGACGTTGTGGTAAAAGTTCGTTTTTCTTTATAAAAGCCATTTTTGTTATATTTTTAATAATTATTTGTTATTATCTTCTTCTTTAATTCCGAACGGTGTGCCGTCCGCATTTGTATGCCTTTATCTCTTCCATGTCTTTTTAATTAAAAAAAGACAGCACCGCATACTGCTTGGTCAATGTCTAATTTTCCACCGAAAGGTGCAGTCCTGTTTGGTTTATAACTGCATAGCCCTCGTATGTAGGCTTGCGGGGTGGCGGTACTGATACCACACCTCCAAGCCGCAGCTTATGGCAACGTCAAACTCAAGTTTCGCGCCCTTGGACTGCTCCCAGCCACGGAGCATGAGTATGCCGTCGCACTCCGTGAGAGTGTGGATGTCGGCTTTCATGTGTTCCCGCCAGTCGGCGTTGACAGGCACGCCGTTATCAAAGGGGTTGACAGGCGTTCCGCCCTGTGCCTTGATGTATTCCGCCGCACGCAGGAACGCCCTCATGCGCTCGGCGATGTCGTGGTGCGCTATCGCGCCGCTGATGTATATTCTCTTGCCGTTCATCTTCTGTTCTCCTTTAAGTAATCCTCCTTGTTTTTCTTGCTTATCCACCAGTCAAGCACCTCGTACTCATCAAGAAAGTCAGCGAAGTAGCCTTGCGTCCTCAATGTCCTTATCGCCCGCAGGTACACTTTTTCTACGAAGCGGGGAAAATTCCGCAAGTCTGTCTCGGCTTTCTTCCTTGTCCCCATGGGACAGAGTATGCACCCTATCCGTTTATATCCAATGTCATACAGAGAACAATGCGGAATGCCGTGATAATTCAGGAATCCCCACACGTCCGCGTCCGTCCAGTCAATAATTGGATTAATAATTACCTTGTCCTTGTTGCCGACACAATGCACGGTTTCCTTGCGCTCCGCCGAAAAGAAAGTGTTCTCGTCCAATTCCACAAGTTTATCCCCGTTGATGTCATAACTTCCGCCGTTCATCTCCACCGCGTTGCGCTTTTTTCTTCTCGCACTTTCGGCGCGTCTTATGCCTGTGGCGGTTACGCTTCCGCGTCCTGCAAATTCTTTGAACTCCGAGCAACAGTATCTTATAATTCTTGTCGGCAACATGTGCATCTTGATCATCAACTTGTACATCGTTGTCCTCGGACAGTTAAGATGCACCTGCGGATAGTTCTCGCGCACAAAGCGCACGACCTGAGGAGGGTCAACGGAGGTGAGCTGCATTTCCGCATGATGCCTTACACCCGCCATTTCAACGAGTGCGAGCAAAACTTGACTGTCCTTGCCCCCGCTGAAAGCAACATGCATTCCGCGTGCATCCATTTTAAGCGCGAGTGGTTCAGCGCGGCGGATGAACGCCACCGCCTCGGCTGTGAGCCTGTCAATACGTGCCGTTGTTGTTATCATGTTATTCATTGTCATCTGCAAGTTTCCACTCTCTGCGGGTCAGTCTTACTCATGTTGTCAAACACCTCGTAGGGGTCAATCCTCGCGCTTATTTCTGTTTCCATTATTTTCTTCTTTCAAAATAGATTCCACATATCTCACAACGCGTTCATATTCACGTCCGCTCTTCTCACTGTCTTTGTAAGCCTTGGCAATTAATTCTTCGCCGCTGCCATAGAAGCAGCCTACTTTCCATTTATTGTTGGAGCGCGTCCACGTAAAGTATCGACACGACGACCACCAATTTTTGAAAACAATGTAATCTGCGGACTCGCCAACCACGGCGTTCCCGCTGACCTCAGCATTCCCGCCGACCTTGGCGTTATCGTAGACCCATGCGTTACCACTGATTCTTGCGTTCCCGTCAACCGTGGCGTTCCCGCGAACCGTGGCGTTTTCGCAGACCGTGGCATTCTCGCTGACCACGACAGTCCCACTGACCGTGGCATTCTCGCTGACCACGGCGTTCCCGCCGACCTTGGCGTTCTTGCGAACCACGGCATTCCCACAGACCACGGCGTTCCCGCTGACTATGGCGTTACCGCTAATCATGGCGTTCCCACTGACCACGGCGTTCCCGCCGACCTTGGCGTTCCTGCGAACCACGGCATTCCCTCTGACCACGGCGTTCCCGCTGACTATGGCGTTATCGTAGATTCTGGCGTTATCGTAGACTATAGCGTGCCTGCAGACCCATGCATCCCCTCTTTGGGATAAATTTATTTCACTTTCAATCCAGCCACCCAAATCTCCCTTCCCGACGCTTCCAAAGGATTCAAGAGCTTTAATTCTGTGTAATTCTAAGCCGTTAATTACTTTCGTTTCGCTTGTTAATTCGTACTTTTTCATTTTGTTTTGCTTTTAATTGTTTATTACTTTGTTTGTTTCAGCACGAGGCAAGTATTATCATGTCATTCATCGTCGTTATTTTCTTCTTTCAAAATAGATTCCACATATTTCACTACGCGCTCATATTCACGCCCGCTCTTTTCGCTGTCTTTGTAAGCCTTGGCAATAAGTTCTTCGCCGCTGCCATAGAAGCAGCCAACTTTCCATTTATTGTTAGAGCGCGTCCACGTAAAGTATCGTCCCGACGACCACCAATTTTTGAAAACAATGTAATCTGCGGTCTCGCAGACCTTGGCGTTCCCGCGAACCTCGGCGTTCCCGCTGACTACGGCGTTCTCGCGAACCGTGGCGTTTTCGCAGACTGTGGCGTTCTCGTAGACTGTGGCGTTCTCGTAGACCAATGCGTTCCCGCTGACTACGACGTACCCGCCGACCGTGGCGTTCTCGCTGACCACGGCGTTCCCGCATACCTCGGCGTACCCGCTGACCGTGGCGTTCCCGCTGACCTTGGCGTTCCCTCTGACCTTGGCGTTCCCGCGAACCGTGGCGTTTTCGCAGACCTTGGCGTTCCCTCCGACCCATGCGTTCCCACTTTGAGATAAATTTATTTCACTTTCAATCCAGCCGCCCAAATCTCCCTTTTCGACGCTTCCAAAGGATTTAAGAGCTTTGATTCTGTGTAATTCTACGCCGTTAATTACTTTCGTTTCGCTTGTTAATTCGTACTTTTTCATTTTGCTTTATTCTTTATTTTGTATAAAATTCGGGGGAAGTAAAAAGCGGGCATAATGTAGACTGCATGTTAGAATAAATCTCGTAATGTGCTACCGCCGACGAAAAATAAACAGCATCAGAGCATTTATTTTCGTCATCAAGCAAGGTGTAATTCCAGAAGCTGCGTAATATAAAATTTTTCGCTTCCACATAAGAAGTGCTTTCTTTTACAACCTCGTCTTTCCCATTATTCGCACACAAGAGAACCAAATAAATAGGCTTTACATTTTTGTTTGTTTTCTTTTCCATTTTGTTTTGCTTTTAATTGTTTGTTATTACTTTGTTTGTTTCAACAATGCAAAGATACAAACAAGCTATATTTCATACATATATTTCTCGTTAAATAGAGTTAAAACAAAAGGAGTAAAATGTTAAATTTCTTCGCTTTTATCGCAACTCTTTAATAATCTACGAGTTTCAACATATATTTTTTTTGCAATGCGAATGTCGTTAATAGATGCACCCATATTTTTCTTGCAAATTTCCACTCCCGCATGGGCGGCGACGTGTCCCAGTTCCTCAAGTTTGGCGGGTGTGTAAAGCCGTCGCAATCTATGGATTACAATATCGGAGAAAAACAGGCGCGCACGCTCCCACCACCATTCATCACATTTTTGGCATTCTTCCATTCCTATTACATGTGGACACGTCCTACACTTGCACCGCACGCTTTTCTCCGCCAAATAATGTAGGTTGTTCACTATTATATTCCGCGCACGTTCTTTTCGGGGTATTGTTCGTAACATCATTTTATTATTTTATTGTAATTTTCATAATTTGTCAACTGATTAAAAAACTCATTGCCCGCTTTATAGGCCTCCACGCTTGACTTGTATTTATTCATCGGTGTTTTTATAGAGGGCGTAAGTAGTAAAGTATCAAATAGTTGCGAGCATAAAGACATTATGCCTTTTGTGTCAAGAACCCGCATTGCAACGGGTGCAATTGTCGTGTTTTTGCTTAATTGAGTATCTGCACTACACATAGTGCCTGCTATTTGTAACCATGCCAAAATATTTGCAAAAGGTACGCCCGCAGCTTTGTAGTCGGATTCCACGGCATTTTTCCACGCTTCTGCATACGTAGATAGATGTTCAGTTAAATCGTCCAAGTACTTATATATGTATTCCTCTTGGTGTTCCATGGCAAATTTTATCCACACGTTGCGGTCGTATGTGCGTGCTTTTTCACGCAACAAATTGCATAAATATTTTATCTTATATGCAAACAAACGTGGTGCATCTCGTTGCAGGCGTGTGCAAAGCTCTGTTATTACACCCGTTAACATGTCGTTGTTCACAAGGCGCACAAGTAAGGCTCCAGCTAATTCTTTATCATTCATTGCTGTAAGTAATTTCGGTTTCCGCCTCGTCGAGTAGCTCCTGAACGGTCTTGTTAAAGGCGGTGTTACCCATTATTATAATAATATCTCGTTGATGTTTAGACAGTTTGCTTGTTTTGTCCAAACAAAGGGCATATTGTTCCGTTATGCCTGCAACATTATACCATGGGGCTTCCACAAGTTCCCGCAATGTTTTGGCGCGGGCATCTATATTCGCCCCGTACATCTTATAAATGTCAAGTTGAGTTTGCAAAAATCCCTTAAACGTATCGGTTTGCAAAACCTCTGCTATTGTTGTTTGTTTTGTCAGTTTCATTTTTTTGCGGTTAAAAGGGTAATTGTTCTATATTCTCGACGGGCGGGGTTTGTGGTTTTATCTCCGTTTTGGGTGGGAATATCTGCACCTCCTTAACGGGTTGTGCATTTGCGTCGTCCTGTGTTCCACGACCTCCGCACAACACAATGTCGTTGGCACGCACTTCTGTAATGACACGTCTTTCGCCGTTTTGTGCAAGATATTCACGGGTTTGGAGTTCGCCCGCGATAAAAACACGGTCTCCTTTATTTACGAACTTTTGCACAACATCGGCAAGAGCATTTGAGCACACTACGTAATGCCATGTAGTTTTTTCGGGGATTGTCGTGCCGTCTTTAGCAGTGAATCCGCCGCGACTTGTGGCAACACTTATAGTTACCGTTTTCCCTCCGTTTTCAAAGATTTTCGCTTCTCCAACAAATCCCACATTACCAAGGATTTGTACGCAATTAAAAGATTTCATTTTTATAACATTTTATTTTTAACGTAATAATTTCTCAAATCTAATAACAACAGAGTTAATTACATCATCGCCTTTATGTCCTTTGCTTTTGCTGCGTCAATGGTTTGCTGCCAGTATGCAGTCCATTTTTCCATTGTTGTTATATCGAAACCGTCAATGTTGTAAACCGTGGATGTGCGTAATGCACTACCCTGTTGAAATTTTCTGTTTTTAAGCACAGCAGCAACAATATTCAGCATTGCTTGCATTTCTTCAATCGTATATTCCATAACTATTTATTTTTTATTGTTTGTTATTACTTTGCTTGTTTGTTCCAGCAATGCAAAAGTACAAAAGAATTACATTATATTTGAATGTTTCGCGTTAAAGAATCTTAAAAGATAAAATAAAAACGGGACGAAGTAACGAGACCACCGCCCCGAAAAACAAATATCACAAAAAGGAATTATGTTTCTTATTGTATTTCACTTAAAAACAAATTTCCCGTAATGTTTCGCCAGGTGTCGAGCTGATGACGCGGGACGAACTGTCGCTCCGTAATTTTTTTGTTTGTTTGTGAAGAAAAACGGGCAACGTGTTTCAGTTCTCCAATGCATGCGAATATTTCGCGCGGCATATCATATTCACTTATAAGTATCGGACGCGGACAATGCGCCGCCCATGAGTAAAAGGCGTCGTGGTCAAAGTCAGAGGAGTAGCCTTTCGTGTCTTTATATGGCGGGTCTGCATATATAACACAGCCCGCAGGCAAGTCTACTTGTCTGTAGTCTTTGTGCGTAATTTCCAACCTCTGCAACCTCTGCAACCTCTGCAACCTCTGCAACCTCTGCAACCTCTGC